>JAABUP010003645.1_pt1 | contig 26921 bp, 37 predicted proteins | sample 5559201 | NCBI WGS metagenome assembly JAABUP01 (sample SAMN10711887, study PRJNA513373) | rock metagenome | isolation source: Antarctica rocks | place: Antarctica | reverse complement strand
GTCACTGTCACTGTCACTGTCACTGTCACTGTCACTGTCACTGTCACTGTCACTGTCACTGTCACTGTCACTGTCACTGTCACTGTCACTGTCACTGTCACTGTCACTGTTGGCTTACTCTGATGGTGCCGGCATCAACCCAGGGCACTTGGCAGCAGTAGGCCACTGTGCCCTTCATGACAGGGCCTGTGCCAGTGTCAATGGGCAAAGCTCCTGCTTGCTGAAGGGAGGAAAGGGAAGCATTCAAAGGCTGCAGCTCCCCTAGAAGAGCAGCCAGTAGGGAGCTTTTGCCGGACCCCACCTACCATGATACAAAAAAGCTTTATTTATGCCTAGAGTTGCTGCAATTTGCTCCCATTTTACTAGTCACAGGCATCAACCAATAGTCAGGGTCACAGTGGAGCCTAAAAAAGCATAAGAGTTCCTGATGAACCTTGAAAGCATACAGCACAATGTTGCACAATGATGCAAGGAAGACGGCAGGTCTGACCTCGCCACAGATGCCCAGCAGCTCCCCTTGAGCCACTTGTAGCTTCAGACCATGCAACGTTATCTTCTCATCACCCACGCATGCACCTGCAACAACTAGCACAGAGCTAATGAAAGGTTGCAAAAACCCACCAGTGAGAATGTGGCTCATTGCATCTTGAGCAGGCCTGTGCCACTGCCCCTGAATCAGAACACTCAAGTCAGTAGGTGAGGGATTTCACACAGGGTTCATGACCACAGGTATCAAAGGCATTGAACACACAATGTTGCTTGCTGGGAGTAAAGCTTGGGCCCTGTGCGCTGATCTTCCCAAGGTACTGAACAGGCAATATTGTTTGCTGGGGGCTAAGCTTGGGCCCTGTGCGCTGATCATCCCAAGAAACAAAACTTCTCTGTGACTTTCGTTGACCCACAGGTGTATGCACAAAAGAGTTGCCCAGCAGAAGCTGATCAGTGTGGCTGTGTATCATGCCCATCGCATGGCACGTGCACCAAACGACATATGGCTTGTCAATCTATGTTTGCTTGTGAATTTGTCATGTGAGCAGGTCCACTTGATAGAGCAGCGGATCACCATGAATGTCATGGCCAGACAACCCTCCCTCTTCAAGGTCAGGATCTGCCTTGCCAACAGCTTCCTCTGGCAGGCTCACGCTAAACTCCTGAGGCTTCGGCTCCTGGGACTGATGCCCATGCTGCTTCGTCTGCTTCCGAGATGAGTGCTTGGTGTTCTTGGTGGAATCAAGATGGGGGGTGGGGGGCTGAGGGTGGCCAGCCCACCTGTTCCAGTCATAGTCTGCTCCTCTCAGGGCTACAGCAATGGCATCGTTTACTCTGGCAGCTTCCTGCAGTTCACAAGTGTCCTCAACTACATCTTGGCCTCAGACCCACTGACTCCAGTCACCACAGCGGTGCAATGTGCATGACAGCAACCCATGTATTCCTATTCTGCAGTATGTGTCTGCAAAGACTGGCATGCAAAAAGAGAGGGCCAGACAGGGTATTAGTAAGGGGTCATCAACAAGCAAGTGCAACTCAGATGCCTGTGGCAGCAGGCACATGTGCACAAGCTGACCATATGGGCAGGGCATGAGATCTCCACAGCAATGTCAACACGACTTGCACCGACACATCCCAAGCTGCTGGAAGCAGAAAGGCCTGAACAAGCAGCTGTAGCAAGACTGAGATACGCATTCAAGACCACAGACAGCAGCTCTTGCCAAGGCTTGATGGCAGCGCCATACACTGCTGAGCAAGGTACATACCTTGGCTGTTGCTGCAGCAGGGCCCTGTAGATGATGGGCAGGGGCTGGGGGCTCAGGTAGGGACAGGAAGTCATTGATGCGCTTCATGGAGACCTGCAGCTCTGAGCCGGCCTCCACAGCATGCACAAAGTTCTGTGCCATGGACAGCTTGGGCAGGTGCAGCAGAGCCAGGGCGTAGAAGACGCTGGCGATGTCTAGGGCCTTGCCTTGAACGTGGACCTGCATGCTTTGCACTCTATGCTTGATGGGCAGCCAGCATTGCACTGCTTGTGGAGATCTGAAATCTGTTGTGTCAGAGAGGTATGTGTTGACTGTTGTCAGCAAGACGCGGCACAATGCCTTGAAGAGAGGACTGCTGTTGAGACGCTGCAGCCGGACATGCACGCCAGAATACGAGCCTCAAGCTGCTGTGGAACTGCTAGCTTGTGGTGTGTGTACGTCACGCGTGAGAACAACAATGCACAGAACCAGCTTACCAAAGCAGCTGTGCTGCTGTGCGTATGAAAAATGCCCAGAAGCAGCTGGTGTGCATGCACCTAAAGCATAGCTGTGCTGCCATGTGTGAATGCATGGGTTCAGACAACTCAGCTTACCACTGTGAAAACGATAAAAGAGACAAGCGGTGTGATGAAGAAGTAGAGAGCCATGTTCATGGCCCGGATGCGTGCCATTCTGATGGCATAAGATGTCTCCTTAGCCCGAATCCCCTTCAACAGTTTCAGCATTGCATCTTCCCACCCTGAAGCACAGTCACGCAGCGTGCCAGGCAGCTTTGCAGGCAGGCAGGCAGGCAGGCAGGCAGGCAGGCAGGCAGGCAGGCAGACAGCTCTGCTGCATCATGCCTGTCACTTAATGCGGATGATTGGATGATTCACAGCATGCTTAGCAGCTGCAGTGGCAGAAAAAATGCAGACACACATCTGTATCTACAGTGCTACTTTTGGCTGTGGGGTCTCCGCAGCAGAGTGTCACCCAGCTGTGTGCATGCAACAAATTCTATTGTGTCGCAAGTCAGAGGAATGAACTGACCGTACATCTTGACAGCAAAGCAAGAGACTGACTGAACATCTTGACAGCAGAGTATGGGACTGACCTAACATCTTGACAGCAGAGTGTGGGACTGACCTAACGTCTTGGCAGCAAGGCAGGGGACTGACCTAACATGTTGACAGCAAGGCAGGGGGCTGATCTAACATCTTGACAGCAAGGCAGGGGACTGACCTAACATGTTGACAGCAAGGCAGGGGACTGACCTAACATCTTGACAGCAAGGCAGGGGAGTGACCTAACATCTTGACAGCAAGGCAGGGGACTGACCTTGTATCTTGACAGCAGAGTACAGGACTGACCTAACATGTTGACAGCAAAACAAGGGACAGACCTGACGTCTTGACAGCAAGGCAGGGGACAGACCTAACGTCTTGACAGCAAGGCAGGGGACTGACCTAACATCTTGACAGCCAGGCTGCCAGCAATGGCCTCTCCAGCCAAGCGAACCCTCTCATCTGTGTGCCGAGCCGTGTTGGTGCGTAGCCTTGCTATGTGCTTGGACAGCACTCCCTGCACACATTTTCTCAAGATCTAGCCCACCTACGTGTTGTACATTGATGTGCAGCACCTAGGCTTTCAGCATACAGCTGATCAGATAGGCAATGGTTTCAATGGTAACAGACTTTAACAGTAGCAGGGAAGCTCAAAAGAGTCAAGTGCATATGGCAAGGACAAGATGTGGTCGAATGGATACAACAGGAGGGCAAATGGAAAAGCCAGCGTAGAAAGGGAACCTTGCAGTACAAAGGCAAGCGCCAGTGGGCAGAAGAGCAGAAGCAAAGGGCAGAAGGCCTACCTGGAAAGGGATGAGCAGCAGCAGAGTGGCAATGCCAGCAATGGCAGCTGGGAAGGTGAGCTGTGCTCCCACCATGACCAGCACACAGATCACTTCCAGAGGTCCTGCCCATATGTGCATGTAGTATGGCCCAATATCATCAAAACGACGCACATCATTGCTGACTAGGTTCACAACCTGCACAAACCTCCAAGTTGAGCTCAGGCAGGTTTGCATGCTGCATGCGCTTTAATGATGGGTAACAATGTTGTACAGGAAAGTCATACATGCTGCCAACAGCGGTGTATTACTGTTATATCAGTTGACAGAAGCTCAGGCATCAGATGTTGACAAAGGCATGTTAATCATGCATAACTGCACAAATGGTTCATGCAGGAGGGAGAAGCCTGTCTGAACCTTTCTGGCTTCAGGGAGAATAAGGGTATTGTGGTATTTGCATACCCTTGCATGACACGGCAAGCAAACAAGACTGGACACACCTTTCCTACAGAGACTGCAGCTATGGATGCGCTGTTGAGGCGCAGCATCTTGGCATGGATTGCAGATATGGCCTGTTGGCGCATCATGAAGCCCCCATGCATACCATACCTGTGCACATAATGAACAATGATGCACAACACAGCAGCAGTACACTGTGTCAAAACCCATTGGCCTGAATCACAGATGATTGCCCCAGTACAGTACAGTGTGTGACTTGATGACCTAAAGCACAAGCATGACAGTGACTGACGGCTTGATCATGCACCTTGCCTGTGTTTGGGTGCTACTAGTAGTATTAGTGTCAGAATACTCCTGGTTTTGATGCAACATGAGGTGTAGCTCAGTAACAACATGTTTGGATGTTGCATTTGTCTACGTCGTCACAGTGTCATGCTTTGAACGCATTGCTGCCACGAAATTCCAGTTACTGGGTGTTGCTTTGTACAGAATAGTTAGTGAGGGGGGCTGCTGCACATGAGGTCAGCGCATGTTCAAGGTTTCATGGCTGCCTCTACATAATCTTTCCAATATGCTGAAGTGCAGTCAGCTGACCAGAAAGCTTGGTGATGTGTCAGCGTGGACAGGTATCCTGAAAGTCCAAGCAGGATTGCCCACAGCCAGCCTGTTCCTACAGGGTATCCCCCTTTGCTGCCGTAGGCTTTGTTGCCTTCGAGCCATAGCAACAGCTGCCGCAGCAGCAGAGGACTCAAAAGCCTGCACATGCAACCAGCTCATGTTCAGAATGCCCTTCATCAAAACCACTGAAACCATCACTGTTATTAGACTTGATCAAGTCACAGAGTGTTGCTGCTCAAGAAGCATGTCATACTGAAGCATGTGGGCCAAGCAATTTGGGCACAGCTATGCTGAATCCGCATTGACACAGCAAGCAGCAGAAGGAGCAATGTGGTGAAACATAGCACTACGGCAACAACTATGTAAATTTGCCTTTGTCATGAAATGCACGGTACCTGACAGCCACCTCCATCAGAGTCCAGAAGCCATGAAGAGCCATCCTGTGCCAATAGAGGTTCAGCAGTGTTCTGGCAAAGAGGTTGCTCTTCAAGAACCAAAGCCTGCCTGACGCTGCACGTTCCTGCAGGATCACATTGGCTCGTCACTGGTCACAAGGTGATCATGTACTGGCAGGTTGAATGAAGGATGCAAGCAGGATAACGTTGCGGCCCGCCACACGCAAGCACGTACTCGACACTGATCATAGCAGTCCGCAAACTGTTGTGCCCGCAGCGGAGCCTCATCTTCTGGAGGAGGTAGACAGTCCGCCATTTCTTCTGTTATCTGGCCGTATGAACCTTTCTCCAGAAGGGGTGCGCCCCAGTCAAACGAAAGCTTTTCGTACAAATTTGCAGTGTGCAGGCCAAAAGGCTTCTTGAAGCCAAGGGCCGTGAACCATTCTGGACTGCGACGCGGCGGCAGTTTCTCACGGCTGCCGCTGGTCTCTTTTGAAGCGGTCATAGCTACTTCAGTGCGGACTCAAGCATAGCAAGTTGCAGAGCTGCCCGTCAGAGATTTGCAGTGGTTAAGAAACCCAGGACAGGTCATCAGAAGAGAACGCACAACCGACGTCAAGATGTCACGATGATGCAACGACCCTCGTGTTCTAAGGTCGGTATCGGGCTTCACACCTGCAACATAAGGAGTCAAGGCCCATAAACTTCACGCAAAACAGAATTACTAACTTGACGAGAAGTTACTAAACCCATGTGCAACCTCACTTAGGTTTTCGCCGCATCGTTTCGTCTCCCGCTTCCTCTGCACTGTTAGAAATGCTCAGAGCGCGAAGCCAACGTAGCCTCTCCGTGCTCGTGTGCTTACGCAGCAAGGCTGTTCTTGGTGCTACCTGCAACACATGGTGCTGAACTTCAGAGGCAGCCAGCACCTTCGGCAGCGTCTCGTCTGCAGCACCCTTTCCGGGAAGTCAATTTGCATTCGGGACATCCGGGCTAAAGATCAAGATCCTGGCGTGCGTGATTACGAAGCATCTTTGCTGAGGTTACTGGAGAAAATCACCAACGGTTGTGTCGTCGAGATCAACGAGACCGGTGTGTAACGCCAACTGTGACTGCTCCTTGCTAGCCCTGCCTCCGTGTGTTTCAAGGTCCCTCATCTTTGCACTGTTTGCCTTGTTCTTTCACTCTGTGCCACGTTCATTCGCGACGCTGCCTGACATCTGCAGGTACTACGCTGCGATATTCTCCCGGAATTGTAACAGGAGGCAGTGGTTTTGTGCATGACTGTGGCCGCTCCCGCTCTATAGGTTTCTTTCTTGAGCCTCTGGTCTGCATTGCACTGTTTGCCAAGAAGGTACGCACCTAATGGCCCAAGCTATACCATCATGGAACGCAGATCCATCATAAAGCTGCTGTGGGTCTTGCAGCCCTTGTCCATCACACTGCGAGGCATCACCAATGCAGCAGCAGACCCCAGCATTGATGTCTGGCGTACCGTCACGCTGCCCCTGCTGCGTCAGGCAACAGGACTGTCAGATGGGTTTGAGCTGAAAGTGATCAAGCGAGGGGCTGAGCCCTTGGTAAGTGTTGTTTCTGCGTCGAAATGGACATGACTGCACGTGACTCTGCATTGCTGCTGTGCTGTCAGTTTCATTCAACGCCAGCATACATATCCTGAGCAGCGCACAGGAGTTCCGCTTCTTGCATGCTGGTACTTGATCTCCAGGCATGGTATCAATTCCCTGTGTTACTCCGGGGAGATCTTCTGTTCTGGCATATCTGATTGTTTGACAAGAAGGGGGTTATGCAGGGTGGTGGGGAAGTGCAGCTCAGCTGTCCTGTTGCCAAACAGCTGCCTCCAATCAATATGACACAAGAAGGTCAGCCTGTCCCCGTGTCCACTGCATGTCCTTGCATGTGCCCCTGACAGCATTGCATGCATGCATGCATGCATAGGTCATCAATCACAAGTCAATGAAGAAGGTCGTTGTGAATATACCATACCATGCTTCTTGTGTTTTTGCATTGCCAGCGCACAAAGACTGACTGCACGCCTGTGTCATCAGCACCTCTGCAACTCCAGCATCTTTTCAGCCGGTGAACATCTCACTTGACCTTTCTCAAGGCTGAGCATGCTTTCTGCACTCAGGGGCTGTGAGGCGTATCAGAGGTGTAGCTCACTCTATGAGGGTATCTCCTCAGAGCAGCAACCGCATGGTGGATGGGGCAAGATCAGTACTGAATGACCTGCTGGCTGACGTGTACATCTTCACGGATCACATGACAGGGCCAGAGGCAGGGCAGTCTCCTGGATATGGCCTGATGCTGGTTGCAGAGACCACAACTGGCTGCTTCATCAGCTCTGAATGCACCGCCAATGCTGCTCTCAAGGTGGTTCTTCCAATCCTGCTTTGCAGCCCTGGTCCCCTGAAACTCCTTGTGCATTTTAATATTAAAAAATGGGCTGCCGGGCATGCTGCTTCTTTACACCTGTCGCAACATGGTTTCTTGTCCCCACATTAACAGTTCCTGCATAGATGTGCACCTTGAGCATTTTCTCAAGACCTTTAACTGTCAAAGTCTTTTGAATGCTCGACACTGCTGATATGCAGTGCTTGTTTATTCAGTTGTGTCGTTGGGCCATAAGCCTGAAGGGGTTCGTGACAGATTCCTTCGATTTGGCAATACTGGGTTGACACATGTCTCAAACACTGTTCAGGTTGTCATTGCAATGATGCAGGGAGAAGCTGCCATGGTACCTGAAGACGTAGGCAGGAAAGCAGCGCATATGCTGCTTGAAGAGATAGAGCGGGGAGGGGTCACAGATGGCACTCACCAGGTGCGCCCTTCTGCATCCTGTGGCTGTGACTCACTGTCTTGCTTCTGCCCCGAATGGTCAGCTGGAGGGGCCACACTCTAGCTGCCATCCAGCCGAGGCATGTCATTTTCTTGACAATTCACAAACTTGGTCTGCCAGCATGAGTTGATACCTTTGGACTGCAGCTAGGGAGCATGTGGCAGTCATGTGGCAATGGCAAGGGCAGTGCATGTTCATACGTGGTCAAACACGTCACATAGGCCATATGGTCAATTCAGCACATGGCAAAGCTTGTGTGACCGAGAGGGCGGCTTTAACTGCAGGGCTTGTTGCTGCTGTTGTGTGCCTTGGGACCAGAGGAAATAAATGAGGTGCGGTTGGGGCCCCTTACGCCCTACTCAGTCAGGACGCTGCGGCATCTCAAGGAGTTCTTTTCAGTCACCTTCAGTATCAAGCCTGAAGCAGAAAGCCAGACTCTGTTTCTGAGGTGCATTGGCACTGGTCACAGGAACATGTCAAAACGAGTGACATAGTATCTGTCAGGACTTGTGAGATTTGAATAAGCAGAAATTGTGGTCAACAGTCTCATTGGTCAGGTTGTGTGTTGAGGTTTGTCAGTTGTATCTTGTTGATGGTCAGGGAATATTCTGCAGAGTGTTGCTGTGTGTGTCCAGTCAGTCAATTCAATTCAATTCAATTCATTGCTGGTGTTTCCATAGACCTCTCGGTGGCCACTACAGCGCTGCATGACATTTTAACTCAGATAGGGCATTATAGTGGACAATCACAAATGTATACTGAGTCACATTATAATCATTTTATTGAGTTGAAAAGCCATCCCGTTGATGGCCTTCTGTCAAGGTGGCTTGGCCATCAATAGTTTGTGGTGTTTGACTCTGATGCCAAAGCCGTGATGCAGTGGGTTGATAAATGGCTCTCAGTGTTGTGTAGCAATAAATTGATATGAGTATCATAGTTGCAAGTTTTAGGTACAGCATGATACGGACCAGCTTATGGTCTTGGGACAAGTCGACTAGGGGTTGTGCCAAACCTGGTTGCACAGCCTGATGGGTCGCTCACCTCCTGATGGGTGCCATATCTTTGCAGTGTCTCAGATTCCGAACCTGGTAGGGGATGAAAGCAAGGCATGTGCTTGTAGCTGCAAAGCTACTATTCTGGAAGGACACCAAGGCTTTTGGTTGCAACCAATGTTGGTGGCAGGGCTGTTGGTATCTCAAATTTCAAGGCTTTTCATTGGGACAGCAAGACTGTCAGGGGCTGCAAGACTGTCTGGGGCAGCCAGGCTGCACATTTGTGCTGCAAAGCTGCACGGCTGCAAGGCTGCAAGGCTGCATGGCTGCATGGCTGCATGGCTGCACGGCTGCACGGCTGCAAGGCTGCACGGCTGCAAGGCTGCACGGCTGCAAGGCTGCACGGCTGCAAGGCTGCAAGGCTGCACGGCTGCAAGGCTGCACGGCTGCAGGGCTGCAAGGCTGCATGGCTGCACGGCTGCATGGCTGCACGGCTGCAAGGCTGCACGGCTGCATGGCTGCAAGGCTGCACGGCTGCATGGCTGCAAGGCTGCAAGGCTGCACGGCGGCTGCACGGCTGCAAGGCTGCACGGCTGCATGGCTGCAAGGCTGCAAGGCTGTCTGAGCTGGTATTGCTGCAAATTGCTGTGCTGCTGGTGCTGCTGCTGCTGCTGCTGCTGAGCTGCCAGAGCTGCACTTCTGCTTCTGTCATGGCTGCAATGCCGCTGACGCTACAGCTGAAGAGCTGGAAGGGCTGCATTGCCGAGCTGATGGCTCAACCAAGCTTTAGGGTCTCTTGTAAGGAAATGGGTGTCCAGGCGGGAAACGAAGTATGGGACAGACTATCCTGATGAGTCTACTGGCTACAGCTCGGGGTATCATTTGCACGCTCACCGATCTTCATTGTTGCTGTACCTTCAAACGTCTGTCGCGATTGTCATGACATGTGCTCTTGCTCAGCTTGAGGCGTTTGGGTGCTGTTAAAATTGTGTTCGATCTTGCTGGTTGTGATCTAGCATTTACAGGCGTGTGGCAACCTGGACGTTGCGACCTGACCGGGTCGGCATGAGGTCCTGTACAGTAGCACGCGGTTCGAGCAGTGTGCACTCACTGTGGGCCTTCTATGGCCCGGGACTGGTGGCACATCCATACCCAGCGTCGAACCTGTCAGGCAAGAGCGTGACTAGTGGCAAGCATGCAGCTGGAGGGTACTAACTGTTTGAGATACGGTTCTGCTGTACCAAAGAAGCACCCCTGGTACATTTATGGATCAGACTTACCAGCTCCAAGAGCTTGTACTCAGCTCTTGCACAGATGCTTGTCTCTGCCTTGACGACAGCTCTGTCCTTAACAGGTCTTTGCTGTGTAAAAGATGCAGTGCTGTTGCAATGATGATAGGCTTGCATTTGGTGCACCATGTAGTCCGAGACAGCTTTGATAGTACAATGTAACAATGGTCGGTGGCGAATCAACAGAAATTCACTTCAGAAGGTTGTTGCAACAGTTGAAAATGGACCAGGCTTGAATGCAACAACACAGCTATCTGCAGTCTGTCAGATTTTGCACATATTGAATCCGTACGCCGCTGGCAAATCCACAAGTACAGAAGGCCGAAGGTCTGTCAGTTGGATGCAAGTGGTACAAACACAACACTGTACGTGTACAAAAGCAGGGTCAGCAGGGGATAAACTCACCAGCGGTTGAGAATGTAACTGTTCACTCATTATTCAAACACGCAAGCGCACAAAGCAGCATCAGCTTCTGATAGTTAGCTGCAAGATCATGCAAGGGTGCCTATCTACAATACTGCCAGGAGTTGACCAACTTTTTGAAAGCGCCGCTGTGACCAACCCTTGAAAAGCGCTACGACGCCAAAACAATGAATGCAGAATGTACAGCAATGTATGGTGGGCTAAAAGCCTCTGCCTCTGCCCCTGCCAGCATGCCGCCCCCTGGGGGGACCCCTACCCCGGCCCCCAAAGTGGCCCTGATGCTGTTCTCCGCTATGCTGCTGAGGTGCATGCCCATCGTAGCCATGCCTGTAGTTCTGTTGTGGCTGGCTTGGCTGCTGTATCCGCCCTCGGCCCCCATACCCTCCTGTCTGTCTGTGTGCATGCTGAGGTGGCTCATACAGCTGCCCTCGACCATAAGGCTGCTGCCCACCGTTGCCAGATGGATTATGACCTATGCCCGCATTTGACCCAAAGCGGCCTCTTCCTACAGAGCAGAGTGATGCTGGTGGTGAATCATACATAGCCTGCCAGCCTGAAGCAGGTGTGCACGATTATGCAACTTGCAGACTTTTGGAAGTCATCTCTGCAAAGCACGTCCACATTGCTTGCATCACAGCAGCATTCAGGCAGATCGCAGACAACCCCTCAGGCATCACTTCTGCAACAAAGGAAACAGCTGGCAAGCAGGCAAGGGCAAGGAGCAATGGGACAGGGCATGCTGTGAGGGTCAAGGTAGGGGCTGGGGTTGGGGTTGGGGTATGATTGGCTTTACCACCAGATCCTCGGCCTCTGCCCCTCTGGTTGAAGCCTTGATAGGGGGCGGAGTCCATGTGAGATGTGCCCAGATCACCACTGCCACCAGACCCCGCAGCAGCTTCCGTAGAGAAGACCTGACTGATGACCTCCAAGGCAGACTGATGGCAATCAGTCAAGGGCCCACTGGCCTGCACCTGCATTCACACAATGGACCCTGTCACAAGATGCAGGCCACGCCAAAAATGCAACTCGCGCTAAGGATGTTGATCTGCAGGGAATGCTAAGGCGCATGAGTTGGTGCTCTCATGGTGCTGACAGCATGTTGCATGTCATGCTACACACGATTGCAGAAATGCAACACAGAGCGCAACAAGCTGTAGTAACAAGAGTTCATGTGCCTAATGGTGCATTACACAAGCTGCCGTCACTGAGAACATACATCTCACGATTACTTTGCTCGTCAAGAACAACACCTTACCTCTCAACAACAGCATCAATTTGCAGAGGCTTAGGCTTACCTTGGCAGCAAAAGCTTGAGTGAGGCGGTGGCGCAAGCAGCAAATATGGGCCACATGATGCAGTGGCAGCCGCAGCTGCAGCCAGCCATCTACAGTCACTATGGCATCATCACTACCTGCTGCTGCTGCTGCTGCCACCTCACCATCATCATCATACCTCACATGTTGACCTTCTGCAGCAGCAAACACAATCAGTGTGTCAGTGCTTGCTGCTTTGCTGTGCTGTGAAGCAGTGCATGTCAGCAGTCACTCCGTTGCTGACTCAGCCTCGTCTGTCTCTGTCAACAGACTTGGGCAATGCTGTGCAGCAAGTGTCATTACACAAACAATCAGTTGCAAACAAGACAGCCAGGGCAGCTGCATGAATGGCAGACCTGTTGGATCGTCATGTTGTGTGTCCTCCTGAGAAAGAGCCAGGTGAGCAGCCACCAGCAGTAGGGCATGAGGACTGGCCAGGGTGCACTGACGCACATACAGCTGAGCCTCCCCTCGCGTGATCTCCTCGAATAGGATGATCGGGCAGTCCTGGGAGTCAGCTGAGGATGAGTCTGGTACTGACAGCTGGCTGTTGATGGAGCTGGGATGAATGCGCACCTGCATACAAGCCACGACAATCAAGTTGAAGCCTGTGGACTCGGGATAGTGACAGACATTGTCTGTGCAGCAGGTGATGTTGGCAATCCATAGCAGTTGTTGGTAGCCAAGACAAGGTGTCAGTCTGTTTGACAGCTCTCAAACCAAAATGTGTCAGGCTTACAATCAGTGTGCGGACAGCAGAGCGTAAGCAAGCTCAGCATCAAGGATGGCAAAGCAAGACATAGTGTAGCATGGTGTGGAGCAGCATCACACAGCATGGCACAGGCATAGCACAGCATACAGCAGTGCAGCACTGCACAGCACAGCATACGGTAAGAGACAATCACCTTCTCATCCTTGGCAGTAATGATGGTAGCCTTGCTACGGGGGCCCCCCTGGTTGCCCTTCACGGGCAGCAGGCGGCCCACCAGGGGGTAGAAGCCGCATGCCAGCACGCTGCGCACCAGACCCCCATCAGCAGCGCTCATGGATGCACTGCCCAGGCTCTCCACCAACCCCCGCACCTGCACCCCTCACGTTTCTGGCTATAAGCCGAAACAACAAAAATAATAATAATAAGAATAATACAATAAATATAAGAATAATTATAATTATAATAATGATGATATCCAGCTCGTGATGGAGCTAGGTACGTGCGGGATATATATAAGCCATACAGGCAGCCCAAGAGGCCTATGCTGGGTTAGGTGCTTGCACAGTTCTGAGTTGCTTGCTCACAGACGACGCTGAGATGGACAAGAACTGTGCTGATGACGAAGCATTTCCAACTAAGTTTGATGTACATCTGGTCTGACTGTCAACAGGCAGATAGCTGGCGCAATGATCAAGGTGGGAAGATGCACTGCCCTACCAGCACTCTTCACACAGCTTTTGTCAAGCACTGGCACAGCAGAGCTTACAGCCACATGTACTTTAAAATATCTGCTTATTTTGTGTATACCTACATCTGGCAGTGATTGAAAGTTGCTTGCTAATTGCAGCTGAAGTGAAGCTTGCACAGCATGCACGGGATGCACATGTACTGTCATGTCAGTGCATGTAACCAACATGTGTTTGGTGTGCTGCACAGTCAACAACACCTGCAGCTCTCCCAGCAGCTGTGTGCGCATGCCATTCACCATCATCATGGTACTGCTGCTCAGGAAGTTGCTGCTGCAGTAGCCTTTCTCTTGCCCAGCTCGACGTGCTGCTGACCAGCCATTGAAAGCCTTGACTAAGGCTAGATGGTCACTGGCCCCCCCTGCCCCCTGGGCCAGCCCCTGTTTGGCCCGAATGGCTGCTTGCCGCGCTCCTGCTTCTACTGGCAGCACCCATGGGTCTCTGCAACACAGGTATGGGTTACTGCGCAGGTATTAGGTCAGCTTGGGCAAAATGTGCTGTAGGCTAGGACTGACACTGGGGGGATCATTTGGCCCCATTCACTGCCCCCACACGTAACCCCTGCCTGGCACACCTGGCTGCTTTGTGCTGTTGCTTTTGACAGCACCCAGCAGTCCTGTTGCCAGTACAAATGTACACAAGTGGCCAGTGAACATCAGCATCAGCAGCAGGGATGCAAGCATGCATCGCCTTTGACTGACAGCATGAGGCGCATTTGCTGACTGCAGAAGCACGCCATGAAGCATCAGCGTGCTTTGCATCATCTACACTACACTGTTATGCGTCTGCCCAGCAGAGCATGCCGCAAGCGGGGTGTCTCTGCTTCTGCTTTACCTTTCTCTACAGCTTTGCATGCCATTTCTAGAGAATGCCACTGTCAATGATGCCAGCCAAGCAGATGCAGTTGCATGTGTTAGACAGTTGCATGTGTTAGACATGCGTTGGCTACGTTCATATGTGGCGCTGCTAAGCTGACAGGCACTCAAGCAAGTGCTCAGGGCTTCATGTAAAGGACTCTAGGGCAAGACATGTGTTGAATGAATGAATGAACATACGGACAAACATATTGATTGGTTCGCAGAATGGACAAATGCATGAATGAATGCATGTGTCAATGAATGGCCTACCTGTAGGCCATGCAGCAGGCCACAGTGAGAACGGGATCCAGGCAGCCAAACATCACCCCAAACAGCAGCATCTTCCCCACCCGGGGGGGCAAGGGCAGGGCTGCAAGGTGCCGCCCCAGCTTAGTCAAGGCCTCAGTGCCCTCCTGAATGGCCCCTATGTCTTCCAACAGCCTCAGGGCGTTTTTGACAGCTGCCTCCACTGGGGGCTCAACAGCTCTCCCAAGAAAGGATGCCACACTGGGGCCAGATGCTGCGCCCTCTAGCAGCTTCACCTGCAGCTGCCAGGTTGACTCAGCATGTGTCCCTTGCATTATGTATGGTGGCTCCTGAGTTGATGTGTGCCCAGATGTCATCACTCCTATATGGCAGATTGTCTACCAACACTGATGTATATTGCTGGTAGACATTAGTCTGCAGTGCAGCTACTGTCTTCGTATCTCAGTTCATGCCATGCATGCCAATACGTGGCTATGCAAGTGAACAAACAAACAATTACTAGCAGATTTGTGAGACAGGGTTTCATGGAATGGGTGGGCAGCATCTGGTTGATTGGTAGGAGCAAGGGAGCAACCTTTGATGGAACAAAGCCAAAGGAGTTTAGGATCAAAAGGGTGGGTGAGCAAGAGACTGAGCGCATGAGGGAAGGTCTGTTTTTCATCAGAGTCTTGCATTGTAGTCTCGACTCTCTTCTCTATCTGCAGGTGAGCCCGCTTACCTCACATGTAGCATTGATCATGAAAAAGACAATAAGGCATAGATGCAACAGCACAGACTCCTGTCGCAAGCAGACCTGTAAGCAAAGCTCATCAAGCGGGCTGCGCTTCAGCTCAGGCAGTTGCAGTTCTGCCAGGGCTTGACTGCGAGTGCGTGAATAGCAGTGAAAGGCGACACCGGGCTGGCAGCGACCTGCCCTGCCCCTGCGTTGCTTCTCGCTAGCCCTACTCACCCATGCTGCCTGAAGGGTCGAAACCCCAGTGTATGGGTCATAACTCTTCTCCTTCAGGCGCCCTGTGGATCAGGTAAGGTTGTGATTGGCGGGTTTGGTGAAGGGGGCAGGGGCAGGGGGCAGGGGCAGGGGCATGGGGGGTGCCCAAAGGGGGTTTCAGTATAGGGTGATTGGGTGGCATGACAGCATCAGGAGAAACTGGCTCTCAAGCACACAATGCATATTTTTCTGCATGTCAGATATCAAGAAAGACACATTGAAGGTATGCGTAGGACTGACACCATCCAGTAGCGCAGAACACACACACACACACACACACACACACGCACGCACGCACGTATGCACACACAGGGCAGCTGAGTGTGAGCGGCCCACCTGAGTTGATGACACACACAATGTCATCTATTGTGACAGCAGTCTCTGCAATGTTGGTGGCCAGGATGAGTTTGCGCACGCCAGGTGGGGGCCGGATGAAGACTTTACGCTGGTCCTGGGTGGGGACCATGGAATGCAGGGGGAGCAGCTGATAGCGCTGACTCCTGAAGCAGGCCAAGCCTTCCAGTTGCTCCTTCAGTCTGATGATCTCATCCCAGCCTGCATGCTCACACAACAGCCCATCAGGCCAGTTTGGCCCTAGCACATTCAAAGAAAAGAAAAGAAAAGATTACGCTGTTCGGCGTTAACTTAAGGAAAAGCCAAGTACTATACCGGGCTGCCCAGGGGCCCTAGGACATGCTTCTGTGCACGCCATTGGACTGCATGCTCATGCAACAAATCTTTTGGTCAGTCTGGCCTTGAGACATGCTTCTCTGCACACCATTTCACTGCAGAGGCAGCAGTTGAGAATGCTGGGAGGCTGAAACAAGTGTAAGGTGTGGCCTATCACATGCTAAAACCAAGTTCAGCCTCAGGGCATGTATGTATGCGCACCATTGAGCAGCATTTGGTGATGCTGAGACCTGAAGCATGGTGTATGCAATACAGGTTTGATATACCCAGCATTATCTTGCTGCCAATAGGCTGATGACATCCATAATAAACCTTACAGAAAAGAATTGCTGGTTGCATTTTTTCAGAACTGACGTTGTTGCATATGAGGCATCAGACAAGTTCACCTTGATGTAGTCCTTTAAGCCTGAGTCTTCAGACAACAGTGGTTCAGGTTCAGCACCTTGATGTAAATTGCCACGGAAGCAGCTTTGGAAGAAAACACTGAAAGCAGATCTTACAGCTGGTACCACTTTAACCTCACCCTAATCAGGCCAGGTATGCTCTTGCATGCTGCTGACGTCATTCCATATCCTTGACAAAGCTATACATCAGCAAGCCTTGCTCAGTTCACATTTCATTTGGTGACGGCGCTACTGACTGTCCCAGCAGGTTATGCTGTTGAGTCATGACGGATGCAGTGTGAGTGGTGAGCAGCAAGCTGCATCAGGCCAGATTAGGTTGTCGTGAGGTTAGGTGAGTCAAGGTGAGGTGAAGTTGGCACCTGGGAGGAACACTAGGACAGCCCCCAGGATGAGCCCCCCCTCGTCTTCCCTGCTGTAAGGGGGCTCCCCACAGATGTACTTGATCAGGGTAACTGTCAGAAAGAGGTCCACCTCATCAGCGTCAGAGTTGGCCTGCAGGCAGATGAAAAAGAACAAGTTGCAACAAATAGCAAATCTCAGAAGGTTTTTCCTACAGAGATAGCGCAGTTTCCTCACAAGCAACAGCACACAACAAGGTGCTAGCATAACTGACATCTCGAGCACGACCTGGCCATGTTATCACAGCATTACAACCCCTCAAACAGCTCAAACGCTGGGTTGCATCTGGCCACAGGGACTGGCTGATAGGCGCTGTACACAGGCAAAAAACGCCTCTGCAAATCACAACAGTGATGCTACTCACACCTCAGGCAGGCATAGCTGCATGTGGCCACCTGCCTGATAATGACTGAGTGCAACTGCACCTCCAGCTGCAGCATCAGCTGCCTCAGCAGCTTCCTCATGCAGTTGCAGCATCTCAGCAGCTTCAGTGTGGCCAAAGCGCAGGGCCCACTCTCTGGCTGTGCCACCTTTGGAGTGCAGCTCAGGTTTTGCACCAGCTGCCAGCAGCATGGACAGCTCATGCAGACGGCCTTTGCCTGCTGCTGCCATCAATGCTGTAGCACCTAGAAAAAGAAAAGAAAAGACTATGCCTTTTGGCGTCAATTTAATGAGAAGCCAAGTCTTATACCGGGCTGCCCAGGCTGTAGCACCTGCATTAGCGTAGGAGACTGACAGGCGAGGCAGCTCTACTTCTAGTGACAGTTGTGATGAAGTCGTTTCTGAGATATTGACAGCTGAGGCAGCTCTTTTTCTAGTGATACTTGTGATGAAGTGGGTGTCTGTCAAGTGCAGAAGGGCTATGCCAGCTGCTGCTATTGGTGCTGTCAAGTCTGCAATGACAGACAGTCGCTGTCAGCATTGGTAGGTCTGTATCATGGAGCATTAGCACTGCTTGAGGTGTACAGCTGCTGATAGCATTGGTACCTTGAGACAGGGAGCCATGCTTTTTACTGTGAAAAATTTATGCATGCACAGATATGCGATTTCATCTTGGCTGTGTAGCGTGTACTCAGTTGTCCAGGTACATGCCTCCATCATTGCCACAGTGCATCCCATATGAGCACAAACATGCTCTAGCAATTTAACCTGGACCTTTAATCATTTCTGTCGCGGGATGCTGTCTACTTGTTGCTTTTGTACCACCACCTGTGGGAAACAGGCTTATGCAAAGCCTGAGATGTCACATTTATGTCGGCAGAATTCCTCACCACCTATTCAAAGTCTAGTGACTGTGCTCTCATTCAATGCAACACTCCCAACCCATCTCACCTGTTGCCTGATGTGCCACATTGAGGCAGGCAGGGTTGCCTGCCCCTTCTTGAGCCCCTGTAACCTCCAGTAACCGCTCCCAACTCCCCTCCTCCCCTTTCAGGAAGGCGTCCATAATGGCCTGCTCTATCACACCTTTCTGTTGCCCGCTCAAGAGCGCACTTGTCCCCCCATTGCTGAACCTGTTTTCATGGGACTCCTGAGTGTAGATGTCTGGAGCCTTGTAGCCTATGAACTTGAGGACATCCTCTAAATAAAAGTCCTGCAAGCAGCATGCAGCAGGTCTAACAACATTAGAGGTGTCAGGTTTTGCTTGCCATTGCCAGATCTTGCACAGCTTCTTGGACAACAGCAGCCACAGGTCTGGCTGTAGAGAAACACATGATAAATCCTATGCTGGTCAATATTCTTTTATTTGTACAACCTCCAATCAGCTTGTGTATACAGGACTGGCAGGAGTCCTGCTGCATAGAAGGTGGACGCCAAGCACCACATGGTTGTGCCACAAGCAACGTCGGCTATGATAGGAATCCAGCTTCCTGTTCCACACATCAGATTCAGCTTCTGCCTGACAAATCAAAAGACGCCGACAGCTTTCCCCATATCAGTTTCAATATTTACAATTCGAGCTGCGTACATGACAACCATCCTAGGGTGCATGTCCGGGGACTGCAGCTGCTTGCACTGGCAGGCTGTTGTGCTGGTCTCACAAGCTGGCTGCACTTCTGCCAACTGAGCACTTTATTCACTCCTTCCACATCAATATAAGCAGTAAAGATTGCATAGCTAGGGAGGGTCACAACAAACTACATCTGTACTGGCCGTGCCCAGAGGAATGAACTCCACATCCAGCGCATCATACAAGCACAGCAGCATGCCAGTGCAAACAGCAGCGCTCCAAAGCACTCATTTACTGCTGTCAAGCAGGTATGAGCAGGCTTGGTCAGTCAAGAGCGTACGCCAAGGGATAACCATGGCAGCAGTAGGTCTACTGCTGCAAAACGCCCAAACCGTGCATACCTGTGCATGAGGCTTGAAACAGTAGCCCATCAGCACGACATTGCAACCAGCAGCTCTTGCAGTGTTGCAACAGGCCCTGGCCAAGCATACCTGTACAGGGTAGGTATACCCAGGCACTTGTATCAATGGACACCCATGGAAATAGTCTGTGAAGAGCGCCACATTGAGTGTAGCAGACATGAGCACCAGGTGCAGGTGTGGCTTGCTGGGTAGCAGGTCTCTCAGCATGATCAGCAGGAAGTCTGCAAACTTGTCACGCTCGTGGATTTCGTCCACGACAATGTGCGTGACGCCCTCTAGGCCATCGCCGCTGGTGAGCATGCGCAGCAGCACCCCATTGGTGCAGAACATGAGTGAGCTGTGTGGCCCGCCCCTGAATCACAACATCAACGACTGTAATATCAAGAATAGATTACTAATAACAACAATGTAGTAGTGGTTGATAGTCACAGTAGTTGAGACGTGGTCTAAGCCAGCAGGCATCTCCTGCATGACACAACATGGATGCTTGCAGCATGACTTGCACGCTGAGTCCAGCTTATGACTGATTATTGACAGCACCAAGATTCACAGAGACTGGTGTGTAGCAGTGGATTTCCAAGCAGCCATCATAAAGGAAGAGCAGGTTACTTCACCCAAAACCAAAAGCATAACTGAGTTGCAGCATGCAGCATGCACCCAAGGCAGCAAACAGTCAGACCAATGATGACGCAACAGAACATGACTGTCATATGCTTACTTAGACTCCAGTCTAATGGTGTAGCCAACAGTGTCTCCAGGCGACTCTCCTCTCTCAGTCGCTACTCTGTCAGCCACAGAAACAGCAGAAATGCGGCGAGGCTGGGTGCACAGCAGCCTGCAGGCTTGGCCTTGTTCCCAGGCCTGGTCCAGCAGATACTGTGGTACCTGGGTGGTCTTACCACAACCAGTCTCGCCACTGATGAGCACCACCTGGTTGCCTGACACTGCATCCAGGATCTGCTGCCTGCATCAGGGCAACTTGTCATACTCAGTGACTAATGGTAACTACCCTCATATGGTGACTAACGGCCACCACCCTCATACGGTGACTAACGGCCACCACCAACCTCATATGGTGACTCATGGCCACCACCCTCATATGGCGACTAACGGCCACCACCCTCATACGGTGACTAATGGCCACCAGTCTCTTGCAGTATTGCACGAGACCATCTCTTGTGGAGCTCTGTGATGTGACTGTTGTCAATTGCAGCATGGGTGAGCGCCAGCTGGCCGCTTAACAGTGAATTTGTAAGGATAAGCACGCATGGGACTCTTGGCTGAGTCTGTTTGTCACAGTCCTGCGCTGCTTCTTGCCAACAAGAACAGTGCCTTCAACTGCTCTTCATGCAGCAGTGACGCAGCACAACCATCTTGAGGAACACAAGTCGTTGCTCAGTTGAGTGCCAAAGCCAATGGCTTGACACTGAATCAGAAGCTTGCTAGATGCGAGCCTTGCTAGGTCATTTATGGCATTTCTGGTAGCTATGAAGGGTGCTGCCGTACAACCCTCAACAATTTGCTGCCTGCCAGGCTGTCATGATACAGCACAGTGCTATGTCGTGTCTCATACTGTCACTTCACAGTCACAAGGGCAAATAGGGCAGTATATGATGATACAATTTCAATGGTATGCTAACCACTAAGAGGACCTCATACAGAGAGACACTCAGAAGTGTACATATTTGACTCTAGGGGAAGACATCTAAAGAACGAGTAGACAATTGGAGAAGCAAATGAATGGAGCAACAAACAATGAACAAATAAACACACCAAAGAATGATCGAGCTAGCAAAAATACACATGAGTGCATGCATGCATGAGTGAGTGAGTGAGCAGTTGGTTGTTTGCAGCAGGCAGAGGCAGGCCGCACCTGTAGCTGGCAATAGGCAAGGACGCTCTGGTGGCTGACAGCTGCTGCATGTCAGGCCTTGCCAGCTTTGCCTGGTAGGCTTGCCATCTGGCCTCCACTTGTTGTGGTGTGAAGGAGGCAGCACTCTTCACGCCTGCTTTGCGTTTCTTGGGGATGCGTCTGTGTCCTTCTGGACTGTCCACCAGCGATGAAGTGCCATCTGTTGCACAGGTGGTGAGCAGATCTTAGTCAGCAGGACAAGGGCTTGTGATGAACAAAGCACTGCATGTGCAGATTCAAGCGTGATGTAGATGATTGGGCAAGACGGTTGAGCACAAAAAGCAAAGTAGAGCTGTTGAACAGAACAGACTAAAACTGTGCGCGTTGATAATGTTGTCAGAAGTGCAGAGGTTCTGTCACAGTGACAACATGTTGGATTAGAGCTGTTCCTGATGCTAAGCTCAGCTTTGCTAGGCTCAGCTGTGCTGAGCTCCAAAATCGAATGGTGACATGCACAGAATGACAGGATGCACGGATGTACATTTGCAGTAAGATGACTGGGGATTCACATTTGAGCAGGTGCTGCCGGTGAGTCAGCAAACCTGTAGCTAGAGCAACAGTGCTGAGCTCTGCAGAGAGGGTGTGCAAGTGGGCAGGGTCTGTGGAAAGCCCTTCAGCTGCTGCCTGCAGCTCTGAAGGAGATGGCGGGTGCTCCTACAGGCACGAAAGGCAACAGCATTTGCCTTCTGAACAGCACCTGCTGCTTTGTGATTTGCCTGTTGAAGGGGCTGGCATGCTGTGAATGGGGTTAGCACTTGCAAGGTGTAGCTGGTGGAGGGTTGGCATTGCATAATTGGTGCTGACGCATTGAGTTCAGGATGGGGTGATTTTGATAAGTACTGACTGCTGCCTGTTGAGTGCAGTATGCTTTGATGCAACCCCTGAGTAGCTGCGCTGACAGCTCTGATGCATATGCACTTCGAAAAAGTTCAGAGTGTGAATGCTTCCTTGGACTACTGGTGCAGATGGCAGTATTGCAAGTGATGGCAGTCTGTATGTCAAGTGCAGCTACATTGGTGTGGAATGAATGGCGCACTGAAGGCCTGCAGCAATAACTCGGTTCATGGTCTATTGCTGCAGCTGCGAATGCATGAGACTGATGTACATGGTACGTTGGACATAGTCACAAAGCAGGCAGTGGTTTTTCTGAATACCTGAAAGTGACTTTGCAGCAGGTCTACTGACTGTTGCTGAAAGTCCAGGTCAAAGACGTCATTTGCATGCTTGCGTGACCCTCTCTGCTTGAACACGGTTACAGCTCTGTCATTGCCCTTGCTGCAGCAAGCAGCTGTCAGAGTGGCAGGAAGCACTCAGCTGTTGCATGCAGCAAATTTTGTTGGCTTACCCGTAGCTTTTTGACGAAAAGCCATACTTCTTGCATTCAGCATGTACAATGGCTCGATCATGATTGTTAAGGCCAGAGTCAAAGGCATATTCTGCAAGCATCGCAGTCAGATCTTGACATCTGCAAGATCAGATGGGGGATTATTTGTCGAGTCCCAACCTGTTTCATCGCTAGCTTGAAACTCCGCCAACTGCTCTGCGATTCCAATCCGATTGTGCTCCGAGACAGGGCGCTGACCGGAAGCAAGTCGGCCTCTGCCACGACCACCTCGGTTGGCACCTCGACCTAACATAGCGCAATCCACAGCACAAGCTTTCACGATCAGAACAGGCTCGTCGATAGTGACACGTTGCTTTTCTGTCCACTACCAGCCAAGGGTGCTTAGCCCAACGGGAAAGTTAAGCCAAAATGCGCAGAACTGAGTTGGTTTCGGAGCAGGCCAAAATCAACTGAGCAGCTGTGCCTGACATGCAGCGCTAGTTTGCACGACCACTCAACAATGTATGACTTCTGCTTCACGTTTCCTTACAGCGCACTGTTGGCGTTGGGTGGATTGATAGGGTTTGTATCGAAAGGCAGCCTGCCTTCGCTCGTGGGGGGGCTGACTTCAGCTGGCATCCTAGCTGCTTGCGCGTATGCTAGTTTAGCAAGCTACCGGCAGGGCAAGACATGCAGGTGCTGCACGGCGGTTGGCACACTCTTGGCATATCTTGCCACAATATGCACGGATGCATGAGTCTCTTGACCTTGCCTGTGCTCCTGTGTGCCTTTCAAGTGAGCTCAAGCAAGCATAGGTAGCAAGCATTACCAGTAATGTATTGCTGACATTGTCTTGTTGTACATACAGACCGGCAACAGTGACGAGCCTATGCATTGCAGCAGCTCTGACAATCATGATGTGGAGGCGATACCAGAAAACGCAGAAAGTCATGCCTGCTGGTTTCACAGCTGCACTGAGCTTTGCCATGGTTGGATTCTACTTATGGAACATCCTACTTTTCAAGCCGCCAGTGAAGCTCAATACTTAAGGGACATGGAACAGTCATCGCATGAGGAACAGATTATGCACACGTGGCAACAAGAAATAATTGACTGACAACTATGTTATATCACATAGCTGCCAGTGCTACATGAGGCCATGCAACGCTCACATCATAGCAGTAGTGAGACCAACAGCAAATACAACAAATGGCAGTCTGCTTCAGCAGACAGTTCCCTGGCAAGCGCATACGGCTCAGATGCTGATCATAGGTGTCAGCTGCAGCCTGCATAGTATGCATATGCCATATAGCGCCAGCTGTTTCGCATGCAGGCTGGTGCATATTTAATCCAAGCGATGCATTGGCATTTAGCAAAGAAAGCACGCAAAACAAATTTGTGTCGTGCACGCTCTTAGCTGCCTGCAGTGGACTCACATTGTGTTAACAACGTTGCACCTACGCTCAGCGTTTGAACTGGTGGTTTCGCAAATACGTCATCAGCTGCAGACGCACACATGACAAAAGCGATCATGCATGTGTCTGCTACTTACATGTTCTAAGTTTCATAACATGTAAATTGCCTCATCTAATATGTGGATTGTTTCATCTAGTGTACAAAAAACATAGCATAGCAGGTGTGATTGTAACTCTGATCAGGTCTAAGTGTTACTAAATCAGTCATAAGCTAGAGGCTGCAATGAATGTGGCATGCCAAGCTGCATAGTCGTCAAAGACAACAAATATTCATTCACAAAACTCTGATTTATTCAAGGAACAAAGGAGCAATGCATCTGCACAGCAGATTTGCTCATCTCTGTCACATCCCCTGGAGGGGTGCATCAAGCATGAGAGACAGGGAGGGGATTAGCAGCATCAATTGAAGAAGTACTTGGCATCAGTAATACTCTCCAGAGCAAGACCACCAAGTTGAGGGACGTGGGGGATGTCCAACTCAGGAGACTCTTCCAATAGTTCGTTTCTCAGGTTCTGCAGCAGCGGCTGGCTGTGCAGCTCAAGGAACTTCTCGCGCAAGATGGCATTCATGTCGTCCACGGAACCAGCATGCGTCCAGAAGGAGTCGTGCACACCAGCAAACGACAGACCTGCAAGCAGATTGTCGCCAGACTCAGCTGATGCAATTTGATTGTGATCTGCACTACAAGCTTGTGCATGCCTCAACACTACATGGTCCCGGATGCTGGGCAGCATGACGCCAGGAAGTATGCCTCCATGTCAAATATCAACATCAGCAAATCTGAATGGTTGTGCTTTGCCAGTCATCAGCAGACACCGGCAGTCAGCATCGTGTGTGAGACCACAGACTGGGCAAGTAGAAGGAAGGCAAACTCAAGATGCTGGCCAGCCTTGTAGCGGCAGTGGTGGTACTGACCATGTGGTGATGACCTATTCATTCATTCTTTCATTCACTCATTTGGTACATTCAGGACACAGCATGATCAACAAACTGAAGGACAAGGACAAGGAAAAGAAAACAAAGCCAGCTGCTCACCAGCTTTATGGCAAGCTATGGCTGTCAGCATCATGTGACTGGAGTCTATAGAATGAATGAAATTGGGCGGGAAGGCACTTCTCTGGCGCACCCTCTGAATGGGGCTGGCATCTGTCTGATGAACCAAGATAACTCGCTGCAGGAGAGTCTGCACATGAGTCTTGCTCTGCACGCACATCACCATGTAAGTCAGCCCCACATTGCCATTTACACCATCCATAAGTCAATTCTGCATTGCCATATACACCATTCATAAGTCAATTCCACATTGCCGTATACACCATCCATACGTCAGCCCTACATTGCTGTATATAGCATCCACAAGTCAGCCTAGCACTGGCATGTACAGGAGTCATCAAACACAGGGGTGCTTGGAGACAACTGATCCTATCTGTACCTCAGCAGGCGCTACAGCCCTGCTGCAAAGCATGCAATGATCTTGATGCAGCACTGCACATGCAGGCAAAGACTCCGGCTTGTGTACAGACAGCATCAGCTTGAGCTTTAGATATCATGACAAAAGCAGGAGTGTCTTTCCGCCTATTAATATGCCACCATGCGCTGCATGCAAAATGTCTGTGTCATATGCGGTGTGCTGGCGTACCTTCTTCCTGTAGGGCTGCACAACTGGCAAACCTAGAGGAGTGGTCCACTGCACTGCCTTGTCAGCCTTGGCAACCACACGCGCACACAGGGACAGCCACTGCATGATGTCCTTGGCGCTGTCAAACATCTGGTGCAAGCAGTCCAGTGTCACCTGCATGCAGGTTTAACCCTGTCACCACCAATTCGGCTATGAGAGTGGAGGCACTATGTGCCATGGCACTTTGCTGGTGCATATAGAGCATGGCTGACACATGGTGAGGAGCAATACTTGCATACAGAATGCTGAAGGTGTTTGACGCATGTGTGAGATTGGGGACAAGCTAAGCATGAGTTGAGTAGCATTTCAACCAAGTTGCCTACTAATGTTTGCAGCAGACATGACATTAGTAGACACTAGTGCTGTACCTTGTATACGTTGTGGAGCAGACATGCAAAGAATGAGAGCAACACAATTGACCTTGAGCAAATCCACTTTTTGCAAATGGACTGACATTTGAGTGGCCAAATGCTTCATGACAGCCAACATGTGACTGTGGCAGGCAGAGTCTTGGGCAAACAGAAGAAAACAACTTACTCGTGCTCCGTAGCAAGAAGTCTTGTAGACCAGTCGCTCATCATCCCAGCCTCGCTCCTTCAATCGGTTGCCAATCTGCTGCCGCGCCCCCACAAAGGTGACGCCGTAAACACTGGTCATGACTGTCTGCTTCACCAGCTTACGGTTGACGTTGTCTCTCAGCACCATGGCTTCAGGCACACCATCAGCTTCGTCTCGGGCCACTCTGTTCTGTACCAGCTTGGCTATCTCACTGTACACATCCTGCATGCATATACAAGTGATCAAGCACGTGCTTGCGCTCATGTAATCTCAAGTGTCAGCACTCATGTGACACTGGGTGTCAACATGAAAGAACTCAAGAAGCGCATGATATGAGCTTTTCGATCATGTCAGTCAAGCAGCGCATGGTATGAGCTTTTCAATTGTGTGTGCCTCTATGTGTTTCCCTGTGTGCTTGTGAGGACACATGAGGCTTGCTCTGCAGCATGCCTGTCAGTATGTGTGACATTGCTACAGTATGTCAAGCATTGTTTGTTTCCTGAAAAGCAGCATTCTGGCTCAGCTGCCCAGATGTTGAGAAGCACCAACTTGGGATTGAAGCCTTGTGTCAAACATGGACAGCAGGCAGTGATGAAAGTAGCAACGCCTGAA
>JAABUP010003644.1_pt1 | contig 26927 bp, 34 predicted proteins | sample 5559201 | NCBI WGS metagenome assembly JAABUP01 (sample SAMN10711887, study PRJNA513373) | rock metagenome | isolation source: Antarctica rocks | place: Antarctica | reverse complement strand
CAATGAAAACATCTATGATCCCTGAGTTGCCTACTGCTTCACTGAAGCGGTGTCCAGCATCACTCAGGTAGCGGATGACTGCTGGCAGGATCTTGGGACGGCCATTGGTGCTATGCTTGCCAATGCCAGTGATGACCTGCAGGGACACTGGATTAAACAGAAATGGCATAGCACAAAAGGAGCCAGGCACAGGTGTGGCAAGAACACAGCTGTTCAAAGTGTGCAGGTTGATCATACTAAGCGTTCCTGGCAAATGCATCTGCCTTACCTGCAACAGGACCCCTCCAGGGCAGCCTAGGCCGCCAAGGCTCAGCAGGTGTTGCTCCAATACTTGCAGCGCCTCCTCCACATGCAGACCATGCAAGTCCACCTGTGACAGTAGCACACCACGTGACATGTCAAGCTTTCAGCATGTCTAATGGACAGACAGCAAAGCAAAAGTGCAATGCTTGAACAGTCATTACGCGCTTTATGCCATGTGAACATCATGCAGTAGCTTCTCATGGGCTACAGCTCCTCACCTTGAATCTGTTGGTAACACTCATGTTGCAGCTGTCATAGGCAGCTTGATTTGCCCTTTGGCGGGCTTCCTTGGCCAGGTGAGCATGCTCTTTGCCTCTCCCAGTGAGCTCTTGAGCTGCCTCACGATCGCCTGCCAGCAGGCACATATCTTCTCAAATTATGCAGAAGCTGGTGATACTTTTGCAAATGCATCTGATGCATAACAGCATGAGCAGGACACCACTGGCAAGACTGCAGAAGCTTGACGACCCAGACACATGCAAGGATGCTGCAATCAAACATGCAACCAGGGTGCCTGCCGCACACAGACTGTAAGACTTTTTGGCTGAAACATTGGCCTGAACAATTACTTTCACAAGAGAAAGATGCAGATACTTTCAAACACGCAAGGTGCAGGGTAAAGGGACTATACCTTTCTCAAACGCAACTTGAGCAGCCGTGTAGTAGGTATCTCTGGCCTGTGAATGCAAGCCTAATGCTTGTCTCTCTTGATCAGCCAGAACCTTTATCCTATTCCTCTCTTCAACAACCTTCCTGGCCTCATCAAAAGCAGCAGCCACAGGATCATCGGTCAGCAGCACCCCATCTAGCAAATGAGCAGTGCTGAACCCACTTGCACCAACATGCTGACTTATGTCATAGAAGTCTGCTTCTCTGTCGGATGAGCCAGTACTGTAGGTGTGCGCTGACTGCCCAGGCACTCTGTGATGCTGTACAGACGGTGGGCTGGTGCTGCTGGACCTACTGACTGGCACATGTGTGGCTTGGTGAGACACTCTGTGACTGGTTGCTCCTGCTGGCAAGAGCACCTGCTTCCTACTGCTGTGGCTGCTGTTTTCTGGCAAAGCTGCCCCCTGGCCAATTTGTCCATTGCGCTCCAGGTCAACTGTCGAAGGAGGTTGGGCTACAGCTGAAGGCAGGTGGACTGCATCTGGGCTTGGTGACGACTCTGGTGCAGTCTGTGTCAGCAATGGCATGTGCTGCTGGAGCAGAGAGGTCGCCTGCTCAATGTTGCCCTGGCACGCCTGTGTAACAGGCAGCAATGTTATTGTAGCAAAGTTAGCCACAGGTGCACATGGACCTCCACTTTGAAAATGTTTCAGTGACAGCACATCATCAAAGAGCAATGCACACAGCTTATTGTAACTCAGTCAGTCTGAATGCTGCTGTCACTTGGAATTGCAATTTGTGGAGTGACGATACTGCTGAATGCATCACCTTATGCAAATTGACAGCAGCCAAAACAAGCCACGGGTGAGCAACATGCATAAGGATTCAGGCATACCTCGATGGCAAAGCCAGCCATTGCAGGTGCTAAACCGGGCACCTTGTCCATGAGGTGCTGCACCTGTAACTCTAGCACAAGATCATCTACAGGACTGCTGCTACGTGGTGGGACAACACCAGACACTGCATGGGCAGTAGCAGCAGACTGACTGCTAGCATTTGATGTGCTGCTGTCAGAGCTACGTGCAACAGCCTGCTCAGATTTGGAAGCTGCTGCTGCTGCTGCTACTGCCGCCGCTGCTCTCACTACTGGCGTACTCTTGATTTCACTGCGCAGCTCAGCATGTTCTGTTGATTTGCTGTTGTCTGATGGTACAATAGACAAGCTGCTCTGTTCCTGTTGCTGACGCTGTAGTAATTTGAGCACTGACTGGGACCTGAGGCGCTCATTGACCAGGCTGGTGCTGCTTGACTGGACTGTGGTATCTGCACTGGCCCCAGCTGTGCCGAGTGCAGCTGTACTGACTGTAGCCTGAAGCTCACGAGGGGCATCTGAAAGCAAATCCGAAGGTGTAGTAAGATCAGCAGCAAACTGTCCACTGTTGCCAGTCCTTGACAAGGACTGGGCTGATGGCCCGGCCAACGGTGGACTGACTGCATCAGGTGAGCAAGGGCCTGTGGCAATGTTTGGACGCTTCAGAATGCGTACAGGCACTGGCGAGGACCTTCCAGTCCGTGAACACTGCTGATCTTTGCCTGCAGTCCAAAGACTGTGCGCTGATTTTGAAGCGCTGTGCTGCTCATCTCTGTCTGGTGTCCAGAGATCTTGGACTGCACTGTATGATGCAGAGGTGTGGGTAACAGCACGGGTCTGCGAGGGTGAATAAACTTTGGCCCTGTCTGTGGTGCTTGTATGCGCACGTGCAGAAGACCTTCTGGCAGTTGGGCTGTGCTGATACTTCATGGTGTCTCTCAATACAGAGGAAGGTGAGCCGACACTAACACTAGGTGCTTTGCACCGGGTCAAGGAAGCTGGCATGAGCAAGGCATCGAGCTCTTGCAAAGCATCCAGAGCATCATCCTCATCTTGATCTTCATACTGTACATATGATACAGAGGACTTGATAGGCTTTGACACAGGCTCAGTCTGAAGCCGGTGCAAATGGTCTGTGCTTAGTTCTGCACCTGGCAACAGCCTTTGGGGTGCAGCTCTGCTGACGGAACCAGAGAGCCTGGAAAGTATGCCTACTGGAGCCTGTGATTGAGACTGAGAGGCTGCCGGTAGGCGATGGGTCTGATCGTCATAGAAGGGTTTGGCAGCCTGTTCAAGTGACTGCCGGCGAGCTGAGCTGCTGAAGGAGCTAGAAGAAGAAGCAGGTTTGGGAGACGCAGAGCCTGCTGTCACTTGCTCTGCTGAGTATGCAATGCTTCCATTGGACAGCTTGACGCCAACTCGGCCAGTCAGCCTACAGCAGTGACCAAGGATGTATTCACTTACACAGTGACAGAGGACATGCACGTGTTGATAGGCAGTGCATTGGGCAGTGCACAACCAGCAAAGCTTCAAGCGTGTAGGAACAGTGACTGCAACTTTTGCAGTACATTGTAGCACAAAAGCTGGGAAGGCAATGATGACAAAACTTCTGAGTCGTGCCTTGCCAGTGAAGACAGCATTTTTCTCAATGATGGAAACAGGCTCCAGCGCACAAAAGGTCAATGCATTGTCCTTACGTGATGTCCTCTGTGCATCTTGTGTATTGGACGCCGTAGATGTGACCCTGCTGCACCTTTTGCAGCAAGTCACCAGCTGTTTTGGGTTTCACCCCCTCAGCTGTGGACACAGTCACATGGGCAGGGCGCTGCAAGAACTTTGTCACCCATCCTGGACACTGGACTGCCACTGCCTGCAATTCAATGCCAACAGCTGGTCAACATAGCAATGATTGCTGAGGGGACCTGGTGCATAATCACTAGAAGAAGGTGTTGTGGTTCTATAAAGCAATATCCAAACATCAGCGACATGACAGGTTAGTAGAGTACAGACGTAGCTGAAGTCAATAAGTTTCTAGGTATTGAGGCAGTCCTTGTTGAAGCATTCAACAACAGCAATCATGATGGACATGAACCAAGTCAACCGTTATTCAGGTCATCAGCAATGCACACATCATTGCACATATTGTTTCAATATAATGTAATATTGTTTGCATGCCTAGGCCAACAAGTTTACCTGTACGGCTGAGTCTTCTACTTTGCCCAATACTTGCAAATCAACCACAAGGCCCAATGTCAGGCTGCTCAAGAGTTCCTGAGAGGGCCTGTATATCATGGTCAGGTGGTCTGCACTAAGCTGGCTGTGCTTTGGGGATGCAAATGACAGCAGCCGGGCTGTGCTCAGGGGGTCTAGGAAGATGCCAGCATACAGAAGAGGAGGATTGGAAGACCGTGGAGCTTTTGAAAGCAGCATCTGGCTGTGCAAGTCAGGTGCAAGCTTTGCGCTTCTGCATGCTGTGCTGTCACTCTGTCTTGATGCTGCTGATTGTTGCTGAACAGCTGAGATATTACACTTTGGCAACAGCGTCTGGAGCAGCTGTGTCTGCCAGTCCAGGCTCTCATCACTGTGCTGAGCAGACTGACGCTTGAGCAGACCTTGTTGGTCAGTGCTGTCTGGACCTTCCAAATCTGACGCTGGCTGCTTGCCTTGCACCTCTGCTGTTTGCTGGCCTTGCGCTGCAGCAACATGCAGGCGTGCACAGGCAGTCTTTGTGGCAGTGCATGAAGCCTGCTGTGAAGCCTGCTGTGAGGCCTGCTGTGAGGCGTCAATAGTTCTCTGTGTTTTTGCACTCTCAGCTGCAGGCCACCACTGTCTGCAGTGCATCTGCTGTGGGAGGAGAAGGCTCAGAAGCACTGCAACAACAGGATGCCTGACACTGGCGTGAGCATTGCATACAAGTTTGTTCAATTTACAAGTCAGTCACAGATAGCACCCCGGGCTTACGTGAATCCTCTTGACTTCGCACACCAAGTCGGCAGTCCACGGCCGTCCCCGACTCACCAGTATTGCGCAGAGAGACAGTAGAGGGACGAGAGCGGGTGTACAGGTGCAGGAATAGCCTCAGGATCTCTTGAGGCGAGCATGATGTTACGGTATGTATACTCTCGTAAATACTTGTAGCTTCTTCCAGAGCTTCTTCTCTTGAGGTTCAGAGCAGGTCTTGAGGAACAGAGCTGAGGATTGCACAAGCGAAGCGAGCCTGCGTGCATACATATTATTGCTCGACAGGGCACAAAGTAATGCAGCATGTCCACCAGGTTGACGGGACTGTAGTTTCAGCATGATCCACATATGCGTATTTTGATCTGGAACATAAATGCTTTGGTGCGCTTATTGCACTTTTGCTTCGGGCATTTCGTGGATGACTTGCAGCACAGTGTCCCGAAATAGCTCACGATGCAAATATGTTGTTTGCCGTTTGCAGGTGCCTACAGTTCGTAACTTCGTTCACGCTCATGGGGGTTTCAAAGGCTTCCTCGAAGAACACAGCATCGATATTGCTTGCTTTCAGGTGGTTTGAGGATCCATGGTGTTCCTGCATACATCTTACCGATGCACACTGACCGACATGTCTGCAAACCAGTGATATTTTCTGTTCATTTTGTTTTTGTTTCGGTAGGAGACCAAGCTGCTGTCTGCTGAAAAGCTTACAAGAGACATTGCATGCGTAGATGGGTTCGAGTCAGTTTGGGCAATTTCACGAGAGAAGAAAGGCTATAGTGGTATAGTCAAAGCGCGGCCAAGCTGCCTTTGTATGTGCTTCTCCCATGCTTGTATGTCATCAGTGAGCTGTACTGCAGGGACTGTCAACTATGCAAGCACAGAATGGTCCCCTGTCAATGCCGAAGTGGACTGCCTGGGATGTGGTGATGATGACATTGACAGAGAGGGTAGGTATGTCCTAAAGCCACCTTGCTTTGTGACATTACGAAGCACATGTGTCTGTGTTGCCAGAAATAATGTCTGAAGGGAGACTGCATCTTCAACCATGCACACCTGATCTACAGTCTGTCATGATGTCACAGTGTTTGAAATCGGCTGCAGGGTGGTGTTGACAGACCATGGGTCTTTTGTCCTGATCAATGTGTATGTTCCCAACGCGGGTCCCTCCCCTGAGAGGCCTCGAGCAGCCTACAAGTACAAATTCTTGGAAGCTCTCAAGTCAAAAGCTGTATCATTGCAAGCTGCTGGCCGCCAGGTGATTGCACCAACTTGCTTAGCAACCTCGCTTAGCAACGACTGCTTCATGAATTCAACAGGCAGCTGCATGTTTTGTTCTTTGAAATCAAGCATGTTCAGGTGAGAGCATGATGCTGCACAAACTTATACTTGCATGCAGCAATACAGATACATGTCTCATTGTGTTTCATGTCTCATAAGCGCGCCTGTTAGTTGTCAATGCACACCAAGGTTATATGTGCCCTGACACTGTTTTTCTTGCCAATCAACTGCATGAGGTCTGTACGCCTGTGATGCTTTAGGTATTGATCGTTGGTGATATGAACATAGCAGCAACACAGCAGGATGTGCACGACAAGCTAGACAGGGAAGCCATGTACCCCAAGCATGAGAAGGAGCTCTTTGACTCCATTCTTGCAGAATTCACCGATGTATGGAGGAAGCTGCACCCAGACAGTGTCAATGCGTTCACTGTGTGGGATGAAAAAACAAGTGCGCGTGCATTCAATGAGGTAGCTGTCTGTCTCAGCACCTGTGGACTTTTACATGATTCCGGTCCTGTGCGTTTATACAAAGGATCACTCTTAGCACCAGACATCACAGCATCCTGACTCATGATATGCCATTATGCCATTATGTCCAGTTTGGCTGCTAGTATGCACCTCGCATCCTTCATGAATTTGAAGTTTCAAGGTTCACATTGGCCATGCGTGGTGAGATTTGCGGCTGTGGGATATTGGAAGCTTGGATTGATGCTGGGTGCTTGCAGGGTGTCAGAATTGATTACGCCCTCCTCTCACCTGGCTTACTGAAGCATGTTGTCTCCTGTGAAATTCTGTCCCTGCCTCCAAAATGGAGCGACCATGCTGCACTTGTTTTAGGTGAGCTTACTGCCGCTTCATAATCTGTTCCAAGCCTTGTATAACATTGTTTGCATGCTATGCTACGTAGGTGCTGCATGGCTGCCTCAGCCTGTACCAAAGTCCACTGAGCTGCTTGATCATATGGGTCTGAGTTTTGTCTCTACTGCGAGCATGACCTAATCACTACCAACCTACCTACCTACCTACTACCTGCCTGCCTCTGCCTACCTACCCACTGACCCACCCACCTACCTACCTACCTATCTATCTACCAGCTTAATCACTACTGCAAGCCACATGTGCAACAACGACAGTTGCACATAGAGACCCTCATCTGTGGTGTCGTGTTGTCCAGAGCTGAAGGGGCTGGAACCTCCACCCAAAGGGCATGCTCCTTGTGCCCTGTCCTCAGCACGCATGAAGCAGTTCAATGACCGGTCACAACCTTCTATGCGCATGTTCATGCGCAAGCTGCCCTCAGCTGCAGCAGAGACTCATGAAGCTCAAGGGTAAGACACAGCTGGCAACATGCTGACTGGTGAGCAGTAGTTTGTGTGGGTCTGTCTGCCTGATGTGTGTGTGCATGCGTCTGCATGCGTGCGTGTGTGTGTGTTTGTGTGTGTGTGTCAAGCTGTTCTACAGCTGCATTTAGTAAGCGCGTTGTTCCACCTGCAGAGACACAAAGAGGCAGAAGAGGACGTGACATTATGCCCTTACCAGTCACTGCCTCAGAAAGTGAGCTGTCCTCCATAGCATATGCAAATAGACAGCTGGTCGGGAGAATTTCTCTTTCACTGCACAGTGGAAACAGGCTCCAGGGCAAAATGGCACAATGCAGCTGGCAAAATAGCGCACTTATATTCAGAGGAGTTTTTGGGCGACATGCTTGTCTTGATGAGCTATATCTAGATCTGTATACATGTCTGTGTAGATGGATCTGACTTGCGCATCTAACCGCCAATGCAGGGCATTACACAATGGTACATTACTAGTGGTATGTACGCAGGGCAGGCAATGGCCGCCATAAAGCGTCTATGCATTTGGTACGTTGATGATGAACATGGCACAAGACATGATTTAAAATCAAAGACTGTCAAGCAACAAGACATCTGTAATGGCACATGGTCACTTCGTCATGCACAAGGGTACACAAGATGAAGATCATCCATCACACGATGGATGGATATGATCTTCCAAATCTAATACTTGCAGCTCAGCAAAGCAGGCCTTGCCAAGACAATGTCTGCTTTTAAGGCATACACTCATATAATTGTACAAACATTTCAAACCTATCTGGCTTCTGTTTCCACAATACAAAGAAATGCTGAGTCTGCAAATCCTGCCACTGTTTTGCGTACTCCTGACTGCCTCCCTTGCATTGCCGGTAGCTGTCTGATGCTGCAGCTGATGTGAGGTATGCACCAGCTGCAGTTGCTGCAGTATAGTTTAAGCCCTCAGTGCATCGACTGGTTGCCTGCTGTTGCTGCTCACACGAACAGGCTGGTGAAGTTTCCAGCAATTGTGAACAGTGTGCTGGCCACAGCTGTGCCGCACTAGCAGTCAACTGATGGTATTGCAACAGCAGTGAAGCTTTGCAGAGCCGAGATGCTGTCTTCTGATTGGACCAGGCGGATGTCTGCAGCGTAAGCCAGGGAAACTTGCTTATCTGCAACTATGCATTTGCATTTCTTGGTCAGAATTGAGACCAAGTGATGCATAAGCATGTGACACCATGGAGGTAGGGCTCAGGAAACTGGAAAAGGAGAGGGAGGCAAGGGAGGGAGACAAGGAAAGGGAGGGAGGCAAAACAATGTAGTAAAACTCCTGGCTGCATTACTGTTGCTAGCTGTATGGCATTGTAACCGCATCCTGTGATGTAAGCAAACAGTGCTCCTTACTTCAGTGCAAATCCTGGGCTGGCGTGGGGGCTTGGATGATGCAACAAAGCACCATTAATAGGGGAGCTGCTGCAAAAGGCTCAAAAGGTCAAGTCAGGCACATTAAATACCGCATACTGACAATGAATTGTTTGATAGCCATAGAGCAAGAGGGAGTCATTGACACTCACGCGCTTGTTGGTGCCAGCCTTCCTGCCGCTGGCAGCCAATGTCACTTCAGAACTCCCCTCAATGTGCTGTTTCTGACACGTGACCCAGCTTGTACTGCGCCCACCAACCCAGTTTATGGAAACCCCTGCAAAGCTGTGAACCTTCCACTCAACATTCACTTTGATCCGATGATTATCCTCCGTGCTGTTGAAGTCCTTCAGCTCAACCACAAAATCATACAGATAAGTGTGAATGTGACTAAGTATGCTTCCTTGATGACTCATGATCAGTCATGACACAAACACAGACTACCTACTTACAGAAATACAGGCTGTAACTGCAACCTTGACTGCGCGCATGACAGAGCAAGCGCCTGCAACAAGCTCGAATTGCATGCGGCCCACAATGTGGTCTGTACTGACCCGGTTGGTGCTTTAGCATACAGGGATGGTCACTTGTCAGCAACAAGGTGATGGCTTTGCATGACAGGCAATTTGCCTTCCTCAAGACCCTGATTTCATACAATTGCTTTCTATGGTATGCATGAGACTATTTAATTGTACAGCATACCATGGTAGATTGCATACAATTGCCACCACACAATGGCATACCATATGTTGCATTGCCAGCCAACCTTCTCACAGACACACAGGTACTGCATGTGTCACATGAGCGCGGATCAAACATTTGCACACAAGAGTCCAAGGGCAAACATGCAACCATGATGCCCATGCAACTGCATGCCAAATGCAACCCAAGCATATGCTATAGCATGAGTGAAGAGGAGTGCACCCTGAAAATGCCTGCTGCAGTGCTGAATGTGTCTCTTCAGAGCTTTGCAGTGTGATTTCCAAACAGGTTCTGCTGAGGTCACTAACCACATGCCAGGGCCTTATTTGGCAGCTGGCATCATGCCTGCAAGACAGAATGACAGTAGTGCACCTGAAGCAGACTTGTTGTGTATGGGGACCAGGCCCAAGGTTGCAAGGTGGGCAGGGGGGTCCACTACATGCACAGCCACGGCCTGCCATTCAAAGGGGGCCTGCAGCTGCTGGGCAAGATGCTCTGTGCGCCCTGCATGCACAGCAGCTGTTTGAATTATCTTATCTGAAGCACTGTGTAAAGCTGCCTTTGCAGAGGCAACCCCAGACATTTGTAAGACTCTTGTGCTGCATATTTTTGTAGAAGAAACATGCCATGTGATGCAACTTGTCAACACAGACAACGTGGGCACAGCTTGCAAGAGAGCAGAAGCACAGAAGACAACAGACGCTTGTACAGAAGGTACCTTATAGAAGCATCTGTAGCATGATACTGTGCACGCAGGTACATGACTACAAGATCGTTTCTGCAAGCATTGTCAATGATCAAGCATGTTCACACTGCACACTGATGAAGGACATCCAGCCTTTGAATTACCTGCAACAGCTCTGTACAAAGCTGATCTTAATTCACCCTGCTTCATCTGTTGGCTGCTGCTGCTTGAATGCTTGTCCATCTGTGGAACCACGTTCCCAGCTGAAAATGGAAGATTGAACAGTACAACCAGCGAGCTTATATACAGTGGCTTCTCCAGAAACGTCATGAGCAGCGCTCCCTGCAGAATGTTGTGCACATCAGCCAGGGAGCCTGTGCTTTAGTTAGTAAGTATAATGCTGATCATGCGGTCTCTGCAACTCCCAAAATGATCATGAACAAGCCATCACTTCCTACTGTTGCAATAGGCAGTAGCATATTGTGTCTCGTTATCAACACAAGCTTCATCATCCAGACAAGTGCAACAACACATTGTGAGCATGATACACCATCACAAAGTGTGTGTAAAGGTAGGGCAGTGTGTTGCCGTGGTAGCCATCAAATACAGACCCACTGACGTATAGATAACCAAACATCCCACCCCATTCAATCTTGACACAATTCACAAACATTGCAACAGTGACTGTTACAAGTACCTGCAGTCCCAGCAGGCCCCACCTGGCTACCTTATCACTGCAGCTCATCGACAGAGTAGGCTCACCTCGCCCTGGCTTCTTGCGCAGAATGCCAATCTGCTGACCTTGCTGCTGGTGATGAACCTGATGACCCTGCTGATGGGAGGCTGCTGCTGCTGCTGGTGGCACTGCTGCTGCTGCTGCTGATGGCACTGCTGCTGCTGCTGCTGTTGCTGCTGCTGCTGCTGCTGGAGAATGCTGTTTGTCCAGCCCAGCAGCACATACTAGCATGTTTGGCTGGTGGGTGTTGGCACACTGGACCATAGCTGTAGCATAGGCATGTGGCTTTGCGTCGCTGGTGTCAAAGGGCTGAGGTCCAACAGCATCCTGTGTTGAGACACATGTTGAGCTGACAACGCCCATCTCTGGTCTTGGCAACAGTGGTGACAGGCTTGTGTTATGAACTTCTGAACTGCTGCTGCTGATGCTGGTGGGCGATTGCAGCTGGCTACTGTTGTCTATGAGGCTTGTTCTACACTGCTCACTTTGCTCAATGCCTGTGCTCTCGCAAGTTCTGCCGGTAGCTGTTTGACTGTCAGCAGGAACGCCAGCATTTGTGCTGATGTGGCTCCCAGTTGCTGCTGATGATTCAAAGATACAGGCATCTCCACATGGAGGCTGGCTGATGAACATGTGCAGCTGCGCCCCTTTGTGTAGCTGAAAGCGGCCGCTGCTTGTCAGGGTGAAGATGCTTGCAAGGCTGTTCTCTTCACTGCAGGAGTCCCCATCAGCCTCCAATGGACCCTAAAACCCAGGACTAAGGATAAAGCAGCCGCAGCGCATCTTACACCATGCATATGAGCAGCATCTATTGCTGTACAGAAGCATATTGCAGAAGCAGTTGCAAAAAGCTCAGCAGGGTCATGCTCCAGCAATGCAGAATACGTACAGGTCACATATTACACAAAACTGAACAGAAGCACTTATTGCAAGCTCCTGTGTTGCTGCCGATTGCCAGCTGCAGCATGCAGTGTCAAGCCAAATCTCAAAGAAACTCCGTTACCTGTGATAATGCAGCCTGGATCTCTGCGTATAGCCAAAGTAACAAGGCCCGTCTTGCAATGACTTCAGCATGAGAGTCATTGACCAGGTCACCCTGCACTGTCCACCTGAGTAAATTGTTTTCCTTGCTGGTCGAGACAATAGTGCAAGGTCACAAGCTAAAGGACAGTCAGCACCATGGCATCAATGGATGGGTCACCTGGCTTGACCTCTTCTGGGCGCTGAGACATTTGGTACCAGTGCCCATGGCAACAACTTGGCAGTCTTCTGGGTTCAGCCAAGGTGCTGTGATCACAAAACCTGAAAAACCAGTTATGGTTCATGTCGACAGAGCATGGCAATTACAAGCATGTCATTGTGAGTACCTGCTAGAACAGTGTGTTCGTGAATCTGCGGCTTGCCAGTCTTTGGAAGCCGCCTGAAAGCCTCCAACACTGTGTCAGCAACTTTTCCTGCTGCGAAAGGAACTGCAAAGGTTTGCTGCTGGTGTCCTGTCCGCTCCATGAGGATGCAGATGTGGTAGCTGGATTTTCGATGCTAAGGCAATCTACTCACAAACAGCTGGAGCACAACAAGTTGATCTGCAAGGGGCTGACGACGGCTATGCGGTCAGACATCCTTGAGGCGTGGGCTGGCAACGCAGACTCTTTTGGCTAGAAATTGGCAATCTGAATGCTGACACATGCATGTCCAGCTGCCAGCATGTGACACCCCAATCCTGCGGAGCTTCTGTTGCAAAGCGACAGTCACTGACGATGTGCATGTCTCACATAATCATTTGATTTCCTGCAGTGTGTTCAGTATGTGTTTGCAAGAGGTATAGGTCGGCATTCAACGATAAGATGTCCGGCGATAGGGCTGTTGTAACGCTGCTGTATCGTTGCATGCTGCGCTGGAACAAAGCGCTAAGCTCCGTTCCTCTAGAGCTTCGACCCAGCCATGTAGACGAAGTTCTGCCTGGCTTTCGCAAGCAACACCATGGCGATGTGAGCAGCATTCGCGACCTTGCTCAATGGGGATTTCGACAGCATGACGCTGGATCTGCTGCTTTACTGGTACGGTTCGTGCGCTCTGATTCAAGAGGACTGCTGCAAATTACCTATGGCAGTCAGAAGTATGTGTCAATATCAGCATGCTCTGCAGGGGCAGCACCTGTCTCAAGACGAGCACAAGGGATTATTGCTAGACAAAGGCTTTCGTGTAAGCTTTCTTGTCGCAAATGAGCCATAAGTTGATGGCAGATTCCATTGCCTGCTGTGACACAAGTGCACGTTGCCTGCTACAGGCACTCCAGCTGCTCAACACTGAATATGCGCAAGCCCTGAGATATTTACAAACAGCACGATCAGAGCACTTGGACCCTGGGGCCGTGCTGTTCCCTGTTGGTAAGGATCAGTGCGTTCAATGTCACCAAGCTATGCTGCTGTTGTTGGCTGACATGACTTGCTTGGAAGTGTAGGCACTGTCTTCAGACACAAGAAGCATGGTTACAAAGGGGTGATCTATGCATGGGACAAACAGTGCGACAGGTATGCGACATGCAGATGCACGTCAAGATGCAGCATCTGCTGAATGTTGATCACACAATGTGTCAGCAAGATCTCATCCTCTTGCTGGTGCTCTTTGGCTTTCTGCAGAGGCAAACCGCGCTGCTCACATGCAACAAACAAGCACATGACTTGCAATTGCCCCTTTGTGCATGCATATCAGCACTATTTGAGTCAACAGCTGCAATCACCATTTGCCATATTTCAGTCTATGCTCTTTGTGTTCAGCTAAGCAGTGCATGCTGTTGGTACAGGCCACCTGCATGGGCAAATGAGCTGCAGGTGAAGCATGACCAGCCTTTCTACAGTGTACTGCCAGATGAGCATGACTGTGTGAGGCTTTTCCATGGAGGCCGCACCAGCAAGTATGTGGCTCAGGTGAGGAGTCCGGACAATGTTTCAAACACGCACATACTCACATGCACTTGCGCTCAAGCAGGCCACCTGCAGCATCCTTCTTCATGTATATTGCTACCTAGCTTTGATGTAAACTGCTTCCCAGCAAGCTTACTACGCTCTTCTGTCAATTTGCGCAGGAGAATGTTGAGGTCTTGCAGGATCAGCGAGTTGTGCATCGTGCTATCATGAGTTACTTCACAGAGTACAGCTCTGAGCTTGGCAGGTAGCCATCAACCCCAGCATTCAGCCTTGTGGCCATGTGCCTGTGTTCATGCGTCATGTAAAAAGTACTACTGCCTGTTCTTGCTAAATTGGCCCATGCAGGTCCTGCATATCTATGCTGCTTTGGCTGAGGATCAGCTGTGCAAACTGCCTGTGATCTCTTTCCCGCATAATGCTTGTGTCAATTGTTGCCAGAGGCCCTGCTTGTGCAGCTTGAGCAAACTTCATATCATTGCATTGCAACTGATCTTACTTGAGAAGCAAAGGTGTGGCTGTCACTGCTGGACAGGTACATTCCTAATGCACGCATGCAGTACGAGTACCCAGGCACCTACCAGGCTTCAGATGCACAGTCATGCGCATCAGATTCCAACCTGCTGCTCCATGATGACCCTGATCATTATGCTGATCCCTATGCTGATCCCTATGAGGACAATCCAGACTCCCAGCATGGACAATGCCCTGCTGAAGAAGCAGAAGTGCAACTTCAGCTGACAGCTGGTTCAGAGTCCGACAGCAAAGCTGGCAGCAGTGATGACACTGGACAGGCAACTGCAGCTGAAGATGAGGTGCCCATTGAGGGTACAAATGGATCTGATGACAGTCTCCCTGAGCAAAGTGTAGGCACAGATGTTAAAAGGTGACTCTGCAGGTAGGCGGCAGGCCTTTGTGTGCAGTATCTGCCCTCTCATCATTGTGCTGTGGCAGTGCCATACTGTGTTATATTGATGCATTGGCAGTCTGTGTCAGCGATACCTCAGTTTTGCTACTTATCCATCTTCATGCCAATTGTCGTTTTGAACATGAGTATACATTTTGTCTGCAGGACCACGTTTTGACCTGATGCTGACATTGGGGGAAATGCTTTTTTCTGCGTTCTGGCATGAGAGTTATAGCAGCATAAACTGGAGTAGCAGATATTCCTGCTTGCATATGCTGCAGCTGCTGGCCACATGCAAGTGATGTGTCACTGCTTTGTTCTTGCAGGAAGAACAAGTTGCAGCTTATAGGAATTTTGAGTCTCATGAGTGTCACATGGGCATCCCATGAGCTATTCACATGTATCCCAGCTCTTCCATTCTCTGAACAGAAATGCATCAAGTGTACTTTATGTGCTGCACTAAGCAACCTATGGGGTTGCAGTTTTCTCTATGTACACTAGACAAGTAAGGGCAGAGTATGTGAAGTGTACTGTGATGCTGCCCTTGCAGTCCTGCTTCAGCAGCTTCGTTGCATGCATGCGCAGACACTTGTTTTGACAGCTGACCCTGACGAGCAAGACTTTGAGGATGGTGGAGTATATGTATCGGTTGCTGCTGCAAAGACATGATGTAATTCAGCATTGTAATGTCTCAACAACCCTATATGACATGTGTCGTTAGCACAGACTAATAGCGTGAAAGGCATCTGCGTGAGAATGGCAGAATTGTTTCGAGTTCCAGCATCCTGAACGCGACGTCCCTCACAGATGCATGTACCCCCACACATGTGCATAATCAGCAACCAAAGGCACACCACAAGATGAGGCTTAGCAGTCAACAATTGTATTACTTCGCATGTTGGTAAAGAGCGTCATCACCACGCATGAACATTGACAACTGAGTGTTAATGATAAAGCATGCAGGGCTGCATCACAGCAATACAGCACTGCAGCCGGACAGCATGATCCAGCAAAAAAAACAAAAGCAGCAGTGAGAACCTTATCTATTGGGTATCCTTAGTGTGTGAGTGCGTAAAAGAGGTACCTAAATTTAGAATAGCATGAATCATGGTCACACAGTGATATCAAAACCAAAAAACCTTTAGGCTTTTGGTCATGACACCATGACTTGGACTATTGCCTACAGGGTTTCTAACCACAGAGGAAACCAGGTGATGAATGTCTTCAGGAGATGGTCAAAGCTATGTGCTCAGCCAGCAGAGTGAACAGCAAACTGTTATTAAGCTATTGAATACAACTTTGTCAGCTGTGCTTTGTCTGCCTACAGTCAAACTTGAGCTGAAATTTGACAGTTTGCAGCATTGTCTGCCTTGGTCGTCTGATGCATCAAGCCAATAAAGCCAACAGTCATCCCATCTAGCACGTCATCAACTCCCTTTTCAACTGAATTATCTCTTTCTGTTCTACCATGGGTCCACAGCAAGATGCGTAAGGATAGTATCTTGTTTGCAACAGAGCTTCATCAGGTACATCCCCAACTGTCTTCCAAACGTATCAACTGCTGATCCTATCATGTATCTGCCTTAATGATGTAGAGTTACTCAAAGCCAACATGTGTATTGAAGGTGATAGGCTGATTGGCTCTACTGAGCACCGTACAGGTAGTCTGGGTCATGCCATGCTTTCTGCTGATACTGATCTCTGTCACCACCCATGGAGGCGATGCGGCCCAACATGATGCCTAACTGGTACAGGTCCACAGTCAAGTCCTGGTCGCGCTTCAGCGAACCAGTCACCCACTCCTCAGTGGATAGATCTGCAACATAATAATAGTAATAATAATAACAACAACAGCAACAACAGTGATGATGATAACAATAAGAATAACAGCAGTTACAATAACATCAATAATAGAGGTAAATACAAACACTAATAATGACATTGTTCTTATTATTAATATTAATAGTAGTATAAAATAATAGCAATAACATCATGACGAGCTAGGTACGTGCTGAACATGTCAAATGACAAGCTTGGTGACAGTATGCAGACTCAATGCATTGAACACTTTGTGACAAAGAGACCCAGCACGTCTTATGCTGCGCTGTGCTGCATGTGGGATGCATTAGCAAGACATTGCCAAGCCCTTAAATTGAGGCAACAAAGCAGGTTACATGGGCTCCTCCCTTACAATGCTAGTCACCACAAAAGCGCACACACAAGTCTTGAGCCTTTTGGGCTAACGGTGCATACACTGCATACACGGGGCTGGCAGCGACATGAACAGCATTAAGCATACCTGGCCTATAGGTGTGGCTTTCTAGGCGGGAAGGATGACAGTGCACAGGATTGTATGCCTGGATCTTCCAAGCAAAGACAATGTTCTGCTTCTTGGAGGGAACCTGGAAGGAGTAGTCATGCCACTCCCCGCCAAAGAGGCACGGCAGGATCTCAATGAAGCTGGTGTTGGGTCTCATGAAGTTGTGGTTGATCAAGCCAGCCCCATGCATGCCCACCTGCAAACAACAGTGTACATGCTGACCACAAGATTGTACATGCTGACCACAAGAATGTACATGCTGACCACAAGATTGTACATGCTGACCACAAGGTTGTATACGCTGACCACAAGATTGTACATGCTGACCACAAAGAGTGGATGCCCCCTCACAGGGTAGGGCCTTAGCCTCGGCAACAATTTACATTCCTGCTGGCAATCACCAGGGTATGCCATGTACACTGGGCCAATCATGACTAAACCAGAACTACACATGCTGACATGCAGACACATATTGGATGCAGCCTGCTTGTCCTCCATCAATTCAGATTGACTTGTTCACTGAAGCAGCATGCATCCAGGTATCTGCCTCATGCTTTTGGCAATAGTCCAAGACACATAGCATGCATCACACACTCTGAGAGCACTCACAGCTGGATATCCACCAGGGGCAACAGAAAGCGCAGTTCACACTCACCACTCCATCAACAATCTGACAGCACTCACAGCCAAATCTCCACAAGAGCATTGCATTTCAGACTCACCAGTGCATCAACAGACCGTAGCTGACTCAAGTTTTCCAAATACTTCTCAGAGTCATCTAAGTTGATGGCCCAGCACTCAACTCGGCTGTAGCGCGTGCCTTGAGGCAGCTGCCACAGGTTGCAGCTGGCCACCAGCTCCTCAAAGTTCACAATGCGCCGCTTGTGCTTGCGCTCTATGAAAGCTATCCTGAAGAGGTCGTCAGGCTTCTCCACCTCTGTCAGCCTTCCATGTGAGCTGTGGAAGTGGACAATCTGCAAAACCAATATTTGACCATTCAGCACTCTAAAGCATCTCCACAATGTAGCAACGTGTTTTTGCTTTTGATTTCCAGTGTAGGGATGACATTTCTGAACTAGAACAGACGCTGCGGGATTGATTAGAGCTTGGTATAGCTCAAAAGTCAGTATTACTATGGTGGACCACCACAAGATTGCAACAAGCAGAATGTGTGATAGTGAATAAGTGTGATGATAGCATTGCTGCCTGGCATCCTGCCTGGAGCCTACTGATGTATTGCAGCTTGGCCATTCACAACCTATCTAAGCTTCAACTGCACAACCTTGCTTCACCATCTTCCATGAGCTCATCACATAAGCAGTACTGTCTAATTGTGGCAAGATGCATATTCCTCTTGCACACGTACAGTTTTCTCTTACACCAGAATTGAATGCCACACAGTGCTTGACAGCTGATTGTCTCAATACAGGCATGCTTTCCATGCAGACAAACGCCAGATGTGAGCCTACAGGTGCCGCAGAGGGTATTGAGTGCTGTCCATTGAAAGTAGGCTAACGAAACTCATGCAGAAGACAGTCGATTGCTAAGGTGAGAAGCAGGCAGAGAGTATTGGAATGCTGTCCATTCAAAGTAGGCCAACAACATCCATGCAGAAGACAGATGCTTGATTGTAACTTGAGATGGAGAGCAGGCATACCTCCTGTCCTAGGGTGCCGTATGTGAGGCCATCATGCCACTCCCTGCCGGGGCTGAGGAACCAGATGGAATAGGGCTTGCACATCAGCACGCGCTCAAAGCACCGCCGACCCACATTTGTCCTGTCTGATAGCTCCTCTAAGCTTTGAATCTGCAATCAGCATGTACATCTTAAGCTTCATTAGCTGAAGAGGCCATGCAATGCCTTGTGACTGCACAACTCCACGCATGTTGAAAATGAAAGCTTCTCGTCTTCGTATACAAAGTAAATCCGTTTCCATAGTTTCACCAACTCTAGCTTTATGGGTTACAGAACATTCGACCAAAGCCAGGGTACATGAGCTTGCACTCTGCCTTCTGCTGTAAATTTGCACCGCACAAAATGTCTCGATGTGTCCTGATTTGTGACAAACAAGTGCATAGAGGAGACAAGTCAACAGCTGATGCTGCTTGTGCCATTGCTATCAGTAACTCATCAGTTGCTGCTGCTGTAGAGTCCCAGATATGCTGGTTAAAGGTCAAACTGCTGTAGTGTCATCAAGAGGGTGCCAGCTACCCAGAAACACAAGTACCAGCAAGAGATAACGGTGTAATCTTCTCCTGTTCTGTTTTTACTGCATAGTTACAGCAACCTTGATACGCAGGAGCTGACACACACAAGCTTGTCTCAGTCATCCCTGGCTGACATGTATTCCAATGTGCATTCAGGAAGCCCACCAAAACGCAATGCACATACAGCAGGCTTACCGGGAAGTGAGTGATGGGGTCAAAGTACCACTGGAAATAGCCGGGGCTGGTCAGTCCCTCCATCACTGGAGTGTACCGAATGTTCTCATCAATCACTCCTGACGTCAGCATGGCATGGAAGGGTGCCAAAGAGGACAGAAAGAAATCGCCAGGGTTGAAGGGCCACCAGGGCCACCACACCAGGGGCACTGAGCAGTCATCAAAGTCAGCATGGAGAACATCATGGAAATCTGCACTGGAATTGCCCCTGAAATGTGGCTTCCGGTAGGTCTTCTTGGTGCCCTGCAAGATAGTCATATATATATACTCGATATAGTTATATATATAGTCCATCAGCCACAATGGAAATCTGCGATTCACACAGTTGCTGGTGTCACACCACATTGCAAAGTGTCGGGCTAGTCTGTGCACAACCTCGGCGCTAACATGAAAGTTGCATGACAAGCATGATGGTGTATCATCACGATGCACTATACACAGGACACTTTTGTGGTATGCAAGCTTTGCTTTGTGACTGCTTTGTACAAATTTGCGTCATGCTCTGGTAGCATCAAGCACTGCATTGACAATGCAAGGCATAGCTGATGCGCAGTGCTTAAGAGCAGCAGAAGCTCACACCAAAGCATATGCAGTCATGCTTGCTCCTGTGCAGACAAGCGTTTCTATGGTCAGGACAAGCAATGCCAGGCTTGTGATTATAAGGCTACATACAAACCAGTATGTGTGCATATGCAGAGGTGCATGTAAGACACCTTGAAGTTGTCGAGATAGCCTGGCACATTATAGAATGGGCCATCAGCTGTCTGTGTTATGTCAAAGACATCGTCTCTCCAGAAAGTTCGGCCAGGCCTCATTTCATCAGAAAACATGACAAAACGACCCTGCACAGAAAGCACGTGGTCAGTGCATGCACAGTGTAAGTCTATGGCCAAGGTGCAATCCAAGTCTTGAAGATGCTGCGCTTTGATTGTGCAGCTGAGCTGGAAAGTTGTGAACTTGTGCATCTTGATGCTTATCAACAAGAGCGCAGAATAGATTCGATGGGAAATCATTATCCTGACCTGGTCAATGCAGACTTTGGTGAAAAGCGTGCATGCATGCTCCTGCAAACGATCCTCATCGATGACAGGGCGATAGCAACTCGAGCTGGCTGAACCACCTTGGCTAGACCCCTGAACATACATCAGCAGGTGGTTGACGCAACACGAGGCTTCAGAGCGGGATCTTGACATTGCAGTATAGTCAGTAGTGAATGTTTTGAGTATTGGCGCATCAAGCGCGAAGCTCGCAGTCACTTCTGAGTATGCCCAACCCAGACAGATTATTCGAGCCTACCTCCTCGGACTGCGCCAAAGTTTGAGGGAGAACAACGAACAAATGGACCACACATAGCAGCAGAATGCGCTCCCGGCGCCTTTTGCCACACCTCATACCGGAGGGCAATGCGGCCTTTGCCCGGCCTTTGCCGCTAGTGCAAAACGCCGCTTAACGGGTGTGCACAGCCCGCAGGCGCACTTTGTCGGATCAGCCGAGCGATGATACTGCACGGCCTAAAGTGACAATGTGTTCACAACAGCGATGGCAACAGACAGCACTATCGGATTGGACTGAGGTAGCTACGGCTGCATGCAGATGCTCGACACTGTTGCCTGCGAGACCGGCCTGACGCGCAGCGGATCGCGACGCCGGAGCTTGCGCAGTTATGCTTCCCCTGTGCACGACTTCAACTCCTGTGGCCAACACTGAGCCCTAGATCAGCAGGAGAGCTGCAGAGCGTTAACAGCGCAGTGGTCGAATGACTGTCCGACGTGATTTTGACGCTAGGTTTTGACGCTAAAACCTGTCACGGGTGCATTGCTTCAGCATCTTGAGAACCTGGATCCACGCATGCTGTTGCAGAAGCGATGTTGGTCGTGTTGCAAATGGTCAAGTACGCTCAGGATTACAAGTGCAAGCAGGCAAAGTCGTGCAGGAGGCTCGTCATGAAAGTTGACAGCACGCGGCCACGGAACGGTGTTGGACCGCAACTTGCTGCAGCAGAGTGTCGAGCATCTTTAACGGTTGCCGTATTGTCACTAGGTGACCTCTGATTGCAGCAAGAACCGCAGTCTCTGTCTGCCGCTTGGTAAACGACAATCAGTTCTCGCCAGTTTCTCACCTTTCAACATGAGATCAGCTGCAGCGACAACACACGGAAATTTGTGTTAGAATGCAAGGTTTTCTTGCAGCATACCTGTACCAGAAGCCTTTACACGCATGCAGATAGACACGGTCCTGACATTTGTCCTTGTACCATACATAAGATGTGCTCCATGACAGTACAGGCTAGCAAAGTGCTCCATGCTATTACAGGCTAGCAAATATGCCAGATTTATACCAATAAGGAAAAAATTCCTGTGACCAAGCAGCTTGCTGCTGAGCCATTAATCAGGGTATGTGTCTACATTATAAAACATTCTGCCTAATCGTCTACCATATTGCCATCCCTCCTGCCCACAACACTTCTGAAGTGTACTACACTGCTTAGAGCCTGTTTGCTCTCCTAACATCATGCGTTGGGCATTCAAGTTCTATTTGCAGCCTTAACTCAATAAGAAAGGGTCCTGACATTGTCTAAGGAACAGTAACAGCATCAAAGGAGCCACAAGAATGGGCGCAAAGCCTAATGATACAAACCTGCCTGCCAGAAAACAATATCAGCAGGCAGATTGCTGCAGAAAAACACTGGCATGAGACCAAAGCACTTCAAAGGATCAATACAACCTGTGCAGCACCAAAATGAAGCCTAGCTACATTTGGTGCTCTGACCAGCGTGCCACACAGTATGGGGTCTTGGAACAGGCTGATAGGAGGTAAAAAGCACATATGTAAAGACGCCATCTTAGTAGGTAGCAAGACCTCTTGCCTTGCGGAACTTCATGTACCATTTGTCAAGCGCAAAGTGCATGTAGGATGCTGGTCTGTGGTGTTCTGGGCCAGCATGTCGGAAGTCAGAATCATTTACGTTCACAGCATAGTCTTGAGAGTACCGTGATCTGATGTGTACACTGACCAGATGCTGCAGCTGATCATCACACTCACTATCGCAGTCACCACCATGCACAGCTGTCTGCAACCTACGAAAACACAGCACCTCATCGGCATCTCCACATACAAAAAATTGAATTCTGCTGGCATAGCTGGGACGAAGCCATTATCATGCAAATCAGTCAACAAGATGATGATGGGCACTTCTCTCAACCCAGCCACACAACAGCAGCTTGCTTGTTTGAGTTAGCGGGTTTCCACTGCTGATGCAGAAAGGACCTGCTTTGTACTATGCCGGTCATGCAGCATGAAATGCTCGGCGTCTTCTGCTGCAAGTGCCTGAGGTCGGCACAGCTCTTACGGTTGCAATGCAGCAAGTCAACCAAGAGATGGTGTGCCACTCATGTTGAGAATGTGATAGCTGCATACACACCTCTGCAGGACACCCTCGGGGTCATTGCCCTTGTCAAAGACATCAAAGTTCCAGTCTTCCGGGCCCTTTGTTTGGTAGCCTTTCCAGCCAGGATCAAACATCTGCACATGGTCTCTGTAGTACCCATACCCTGGATCTGTAGGCAGGATGCCTGTCATCTCATAGATGGCCACCGTCAGCATAGAGTCTGCAACAGCACAGTAAAGTGGCTGAGGCCAAATGGCAAGTCTGCAACACACAAGCATTACTTTGACAGCAGGTGTTGAAGCATGACTAACAGGGCAGAACACTGCATTGCATTGTGCAAAGGCTTGTGACATGGCATGCCCGCAGAATTGGTGCACAGTTTGCCGCATCCATCAAGCACATCAATAGCAATTTTGGCTTGGCCCTGTAACAGGGAACCTGCCCTCATGCACTAAGATGACTGTCACCTCCAGAGGCAAAAGATCCACGCATGAAGTAGCCGTCCACTCGATCCCAACTGATTAGGCGAAACAAGCCTAAGCTCATAATAGCTCCAGCACCTGAAGGATAGAGACACCTCTGTGTGATGACAACCTCTTGCCGTGCACATAGCATACCCAAGAAAGCATACAGACAAGTGGCTTGCAGCATTGTCTGATGTGTCTTGCCTCAGCGACAAACGTATGGCTTCATGGAGATGGGGAGGTTGCCCAGAAGGCCATAGGCACTACCAAACTGAATGAGACCAACTTGCAGTCAAACTGGCCTGTCATGATTGTATACAGGAGCTGTCACGCCAGAATACATCCATGTTTTGCATTGTAATTGCTGTGTGGCTTGGTGCAGAGGGATACTGCTTGAAGAGTGGCAAGAACCCCTGGGCTATCAGATGTCCACTGTCTGTATAGGCTTGTGATCAGAGCAGTCATGCATGTCAGTACGGTGTGCACAATGGCCGCAACAATATCATGGTGTGCTGTGCAGGGCAGCGTTCAGAAACAGCAGCCTTCTTTGCAGCTGCTCACAGCTTTACACAGCCTGACATTGGCACAGCTTGCATGTGGTGCACTCCTGTGAGCACGCATTGACACAGGCTGCCCATGTGACAGGTGTACGGCTTGATGGAGAGGGGTGCTGCTCAGAGGGCCACCGGTGCCACCAAGCTGAATGCGATGAGCAGTCGCAGCCATGCTGTCTTCATCATCATCGTGGAGAAGAGCACTGTCATGGCCGAGGACAGCCTGGCTGCCGAGGATGAGGAGATGGAGCAGTTCAGAGGGCTGGCACCAGGTGACTCACTCAGTAAAAGCATGCCACAACAGTCACATCCTTGTTCTGTCCCAGGGTTGCAGACATAGATATGCAAAAGACACCAAAAAAGCATGCCGTATTTGAAGATGGCCTGCCTGAGTGTTGGAAGCTCACAGAGTACTGGATCTGGCTTCTTTTGCCATTGTGTGCAATCAATCGCACCAACTGCATCACAGCTTCTATACTGTCTGCTGAGTAGAGAGAAGATGATAGCCTTCCATGCCCTACAGGCTTACTTCATGCATGTGTGATGCATATCAGTTTTAAATCAAGGAGCTATTCTGCTTGCAGTGGAACACAACTTGGCTGCTGCAAACAGGCTGTATGTATTATTGGCATGCCATCCTCTGCCCTCAAAATTTGACCTAGTGAAATCAACACTGCTTCAATCTCAGCAAGTTGCTGTGTTGCTCCAGCATCAACTGTGCTATGGCCTGTCAGTCATGCAGTAACAGCCTTATGTTTTCTGTGTACACTGCCAGCAAGGACAGAGAGAGTAGCCATCACCCTTGGTGCGATTGTTTGGGACAGTCAGCAGTCTGTGCCTTCACCCTTCTCACTAGCTGCCTTCCAAGGTGTCGTACTGCTGCTCAGGTATGGGTAAGGCGCGGCATGGGTCAGGGGCTGGGGGTCCAGGGGAGCTGAGGCAAAGTGTGAAGGTGGGGAAGCTGAACCTGGTGGACCTGGCTGGTAGTGAGCGAGTCCACATCACTGGCGCCACAGGTTAGCTCAAGCACCATACTCCTGCATTCACTCAGCAATCTTTACACACTGGCGATGCTACTTACACCCAAAAACATTCCTGGTGTTCAGTGTATGCCCCTTTCACACATCGTAACAAGCCCTCAATCACTCTAGAACTGTCCAATGGATCAGGTGCATGCATGTGACTGTTCAGGCAAGAGGCTGGAGGAGAGCAAGAAGATCAATCAGTCCCTGAGTGCACTGGGCAATGTCATTGCAGCCCTGACTGACCACAAGGGCACCAGAGCACATATTCCCTACAGGTATGCCTGCTGCGTGTTTGCTTTGGTGAGTCCAACAATCCATCACATATTGACTGTAAGCCTCTCAACAGCGCAAAAAGTATCAGCCGCGATGGACTGTTCATGAGCTCGCGCTGAATTCATATACTGCCAGCTTGTCAACATATTGTCATTAGCCTACACTAGCCCTTTTCTGTTGTGCTGCTGCAGAAATTCTTGGCTGTCTCTCCTGACCCCAGCAGCTCTGTATGACTGGTTTTCTGGTTCCTATCTTGACATGTGGACGCATGCATCCTGTGACACAAACCTGCCTTGTGTTCCTCAGGGACAGCAAGCTGACCAGGATTCTGGAAGACAGCATCGGCGGGAACTGCAAGACCACCATGATGGCTATGATCAGCCCTGCCCTGGAGGCCTATTCTGGTAAGGCCCTTGACACTGCATCCATCACTTGGCGCATATAGTCTGCACGCAGGCCCGCTAAGGAGACACCTATTTAGGATCTCGTGGCCTGGTCATGTAGTCATGACTCGCAGAGTGCAGCTGATGTGCCATTGTTGTCATGTTGACTGCATTGTAGTCCTGTGCAGCTTATGTCTTGTCATGCTACAGTAGCAAAGAGGATGCCATGCTTGCCTCACTGTCTAAAAGAGTCCAGAAAGTATGCTGGCCAACCATCTGCAAACCTTTGCAATGCTCTTCAGCCCTGTTGCGTATTCCCCCAGACCAGCAAAAGATGAGTGGTTGTCTTTCAAACTTTTGTTGTTTGTGCATGCTATCGAGCTATACCAGGACAACATTCACCTTGACAGCCTCAGTGCTACTTGTACGGTCAATGCAACCGGACCTGCTCTGCGCACTTGTATCAGCTAGCCTCAGGTCTCCAACACACCCTGATGGGCCTGATCACCATGGGTTTCCCTTTGGGCTAGGACCTATGGTCTTAGCTCCAGGCTGACACATCAGGAGGCTCCCAATCTGGTTGCCAAAAGACTGTTCCTATTGTTTTCGCACACCCTGGTGTGTGATGCAGAGTCACTGAGCACCCTGAAGTTTGCCAACCGAGCCAAGAACATCCGCAACGCTGCCCGGGTGAATGAGGATGTGGACCAGCGCACCCTGCTGCGCAAGTATGAACGCGAGCTGCGGCGGCTGAGGGCCGAGCTGCAGCAGCGCCAGCGCGAGCTGGTGGACAAGAGGCACCTGCTTGAGGTATGCCTCCTGGAACATTCTTGCTCAGACTTGCCGGCTGGCTAAAGCATTGCAATCCCTCTCTTTCTCTCGCAAACGGCAGCAGACAAGTCTGAGAGTACTCAAACCTGCCTGGGCATGGCACTCGTTTGATTCATTCATCGACTCACGTGTCTTCCCTAGTCAAGTATACACAGTCCTGAGCAGCTCCCTGTATGTTGTCCTGTTTTGGCAGTCAGCGTACCAATAACTATGCATGTGGAAGTATTGAACATTAGACCCGACGTGCACTTTCAAGGCACAACACACTAGCTGCGCTGTCAAGTTGCACCCTCATTGCACACTTGCTGAAGTGTCCTTCCTGAATGGTCTGCTGTGCTTGCAGCAGATCTGTAGGCTATGGAAGCACAAGCAAACCTGCGTGAGCAATTCCTACTTCAGCCTGGCCCACTGAGATGACAACCCGTGCTTTCCAAGGCCTTGACAACATGTCTGCCTGGATGGTTTTGTGTTGAATGCATCCTTATCTTTCTTGGTAAAACTGCTCATTGAGAATAGACAGAGAATCTCTGAGAA
>JAABUP010003643.1_pt1 | contig 26928 bp, 28 predicted proteins | sample 5559201 | NCBI WGS metagenome assembly JAABUP01 (sample SAMN10711887, study PRJNA513373) | rock metagenome | isolation source: Antarctica rocks | place: Antarctica | reverse complement strand
TGCTGCTCACCTCCTCCTCTGACTCACTGCTGTCTTCTGTGATGGGGGCATCACAGTCAGACCCTGAACCCATAGACATGGTGCTGCTGGTCTCAGCATCTACCAGCTCACAGTCTGAGCTCAAGGGCCGCCATTGCAAGGTGCTATGAGCTTGATCACAAGCTTAAGCATGAGCAAGCTTTCGCTCAAAATCGCGGTTTTTTGAGAAAATATTGGAATAATTTTAAGAAACATCGGAAGACGATAACAATTAATGTAATGCTTTTATGTCGGCTCGGCCTCAGAATAATTAATTATTAAATCGAGAAACATTAATACGAGTACGGTATGCGGTATACCCAGTGATGGCACTGTGATGATGTGCCTATAGACACAACACATGACGGGTGTCTACTCACACAGAGTGAGTGTATATGTTCAGAAGGTACAGCAACATGTGTGGCCATATATTGTACATGCCGCTGCTCACAGTACTGAGCGCTGTGAGCCTCTGAAGCGGTGCAAATGTGCAGGAAAGGGCAATTGTAACACTGTGAGCCAGGTGTAGTGCCTGTGCGAACCACATACAGCCCTGCGGGACAGTGTATAGAAGTGTGGAAAGCTGCACTTTGCAGTGCTGTGTTGTTCCTGGTCCAACGATATGGGCAGTTTATGCTTGTCTAGGTTCAACCTGAAACTGCCATGTGCTCCATTGCAGTATCTGCTCAAGATGCTCTGTTGCCAGAACCGGTGCTGTCACGGCCCAGCAGCATGGCTGTGGTGCTGCAAAACATAGAGCAGTCACTTTGTTAACGCTCGAAACACGTTACAAGCTTCTACACGCATAGGTACGCACAGCTTCTGCAGCTTCAGCGTGTGTCCGTGGTCGCAAGCATCAAGATCGATGTCTGGAGCGCTTCAACGCTCAGCAGCCTGAGCCTAGCTAACGATAGGCTAGCGGAGGGATCTGGAGATGAGTAATTTACCCGAGTGACCATGCACGTGATTTGCACGTGAAGCCAAAGATATCGGTGGGAGGTGCGTCGTCGTTTGGTTTGGCGACGCAAGCTCCCGCCGCAGCTGGCTAGATGCCAATTATGTACATGTCAGCCGTTTGGCGACATTCGTTGCTGTGAGGTCATTCCTAGGAACTTGTTTTGGCGTGACTGCAAACGAGACTCTGTCTAGTCAGCTTAACAAATCAGAAGTACCAAGGTAAAGCACAGCCACATCGAGCGTTACCTGGGTTTGACGGCCGGGCTCGTCCTCAACAAGACATGGTGATTGCCTTTTAACTCCACGTGCGAACTTTGCGTCAACAGGTCGAGCCCAAGCAAGTCTTGAGCTGGGCTGCGCTTTGTTGGCCTGGGCTCTTTTCTGCTTGCACGGCAGAGGTATTCGACACATGGTGATCATCGATCTCACACGTCTTGCCAGCCCAACATCTTGCACCGTCAGAGTGATTTTGCAGGGGAACTCAGGTTAGCTATACTGCGCCTGAAATTAGCCACTCACACGCAGGCTGCCAGGAGTGTGACTGATGCGTTCATCACAGCAGCATTTGCTTTGACATAGCAGCAGCGGTAACCAGGCAGAGTTAAAAGCTCTGCCCTGAACTTCTAGCCTGACTGCTTGCTACTGGCACCATCTCAGCAGAGTCCAGATAGAGTGATCGAATGCCACATGGCATTGCTGTTTCTGAGCATGAGCAGCAGCAAATGCCAGCACGCGCTAGTGCAAGTGAGCAGCCTGACGCCTTAGCGCAGTCCAAAATCAAGGCCAAGCAGTTGATGATTGACAGCCTCAGATCCATACAGCTGCAAGGCCTGTCACCTGTGGGCGCTAGACTGACAGCCGCTGGAGACCTACCAGTGGAGTCGTTTCAATGTCAGCTGTGGGAACCAGCAAGAGCTGTGCAGGAGTTACAGCCTGGTACCGTTCTGACCTGCAAGCTTTGCACCGCCCTGCTGCAGACCTTGTGTCACTGCATCACAGGAAAACCCGCATGCTGCATGAATAGTCCTTTGCAACACCAACCATTCAAAAGCGTCCAGGGTAGGGCAGCACATGCATACACATGCGTTGCAAGCAATTGCCAGCATAATAAGTTCTGCTGCGTAAAGTGTCACAGCATTTTTAGTGAGGAGTCAGAAATGGTAAATCTAGTGAGCATGAACCAACAAGTTCATTGCAGATGATGGTGTGATGATGGTGAAGAGGTTTGACAACATCAGTGCTCCTGACTCAGTTGCTGTCATGAGCCTGAAGGGACAGTTGTTGGGATATGTTCCGCGGCGGCACATTGCCAGATTTGTGAATGATACCACTTGTGGCCATGTGTATGCTGTTAGTCAAGATGCAGCTAGCCTTTGGCGACTCACAGTAAGCTTGCTGAGTCTGTCTGTTTGGGTGTATGCCTATTTGCTTCTGTCTCCTCTTCTGCAACAGCTGAGCTGTGCAAATGAAACACTGCATAAGCAGTAGCATCTGTGCATGTTACTGTGTGTGTTGTCAAAAGGTCCCATCTGTCCTTCTGTGCAGTTGTCTGTGCTCGTACTTCTTTGTGAATGCTGTGGCACATTGTCATGAGCTTGTCCCATGTCTGGGACAGCATTTATATTTCAGCATATGAATCAGCATTGCTGCCCAGCTGCCCCACTGGTGCAACTATCCTGTCATTTGCCTTCTGTGCTGTGGTCGTTTACCCACCACCTCTGCTGCGCTATCTAGTGTTCCTCTTCTCTTGCTCTAGGGTGTGTTCCTTGTCCACCCATTGTCTACCCCTCATTTGCATGCATTGTGGATCGCATGCAGGTAGCCTGCAGGCCTGAGCTTCCACCATTGACTGTTGACACCATACCTGCCAACCTGGCTTCATATGCACGCATTGGCGAAGCCCTGAATCCTGACGACTGGGAAGCTGTTCAGGCTGTGACTCTGCAACAAGCAGGGTACAGGTGTGGTGCTGCTGGCATGTCTTGCAGCACAATCAGGCCAGAAGCAGCGTGGCGTGACGCATGCTTCATCTGTAACGTGCCTGGCAGAGAAATCAAACATGCAATTTCATCATTGGAGATCCTTGTGAACACGTTGGCAAGTAACCCAGCAAGGGCTTCTTGGTGTGGAACCACGTTTTGACTGTCCCCAGGCATTGTTTAGTGTAGACTTACACTGTCCAAGGGACGTTTCTGTGTTCCAAAGAGCTAGGGGAAGGCACGCACTTGATTAATGAATGACTGCATTCAGGTGTCGGGAGTGTGGGCCTGTCGGGCAGCTGCAGTGTCGTGAGAGGTGGCGCTTTTATGAGGGCTACCAAGTGGTCAAGCTCATGGGCTTTGCTGCCACTCACCCGCAAGTGTGTGATGTGAAGCACTTGGACCCTTGCTGCCTGCCAAGCGACCCAAGGAGACAGCACGCTGTGTCACTGCTGCAGCACATCAACGAGTGAGTGCAAACCATAGCTTGATTGGTCAAGAGCGTGTTCAACTTTTTTGTCAATGACAACAAAGAAAAGACATGATAGCGTGTAGACATGGTGCGGTGCTGTGCTGTGCTGTGCTGTGCTGTGCTGTGCTGTGCTGTGCTGTGCTGCCTGCATGTATTTATGCATCCATGTGACAAGCCACAGGCGTCTGTGAGGCCATGCATAGGGCAAGATAGGCTTCCATTAGAGGTCTCAACAAGTCTGCTCTGAACATTGAGTCTGAAATCTGTGTGCGGTTGTAGGTGGTGTATCAGTGAGGCAGAAGACTATCTCAACTACGTCAGATCTCTGGTGCTAAAGCGTGGCAAAGAGCAATGGACTTTTGATCTGACCTGGCTGACCGAAAATGGATATGCCATTCCGGCACGATTGCAGAGTGTATGCGGCCCTGCAATTCCTGCAAACGTAGAAATCAGAATGCAGTCCAAAGATGTTTCAGAGCGTAGGAGCAAGTTTGTCAAAGGTGGATGTTGTTTTCAATGATAGCACCTGCTACAAAGGCAGTCTAGTGTTTTGAGCTGTTTTTGGCAGTAATGCTTCAAAGGCACAGGTTGTCCTGCTGGCACTGACTGTTGTCTTGCCTCTTATAACGTAGCTTCATACAGCACAGCTGATGTAGTGTGGTAATTAGCCCAAGTTGCAATATTTTTGTAGTGGCAGTGTTGAGACGAAGTGTATGATGTGGTGTCCAGCTTCCCAATCATGCTGTGACAATCTCATCAATGGTTTGAACAGATTTGCATAATCTCCATATTGTTTTATACAGATTGTGTGAATATGATAGCCATTGTTGTGCTTTGAAGGATTTTACGACGACGAGTACCTCAGCTGCGTATTTTTTGCAATTTCCAGGTTTGGTAAGGTGCTATTAGAGTCAACCCTACAGGGGTTTAACCGGCTGTTTTTGTCACCTGAAGTTGCCTTAAAGGAAGAATGTTGGTTTCTGAGTTGCATTGGACGACTATGTGGGGCGTAGGACCAGTATCTGCGCATTGGACATGGCTCTTCAGCCTGGTCTTCGTGACACATGTTGCTTGGCAGTAAGTCTTGATGAGCAATGCTGTTGTAACAGTTACTTCACTCACACAACGCAAAGTTTGACGCTGCAAGAACTTTAGGCAAAGCCAGCAAATGATGGCACACAGGTAACTTGACTGTGATCCAGGATGTCTGCATACCAAATGGCTTCTCAAAAGCCACGACAGATACTTTGCTACAGCAAACACAACAGCAAGGCTCAAGTACATTCCATGTCTGAAGGTGCTATGCAGCAACATCACTTGATGTTTGCTGTGACTACATGGTAACATCAACAGAATGAGACAAGTGAGTAACAAGCTAAAACAAGTATACAATGCCATCAGTGATCCTGGCCTTCTGGTCTTGAGCTACGCACTCTGAGACCCACATGATGTTTCTGATCTCTTGCTCCCTCAACCTCATGTATGCAAAGAAGACAGCAAAGTGAAACTGTTGGTCAAAGGTGAAAATGCAGCGGCGCACTTCCTCCTCGTACAGGATCTTGTCTAACATCTGGCTCTCACCCAGTCCCATCTGCAGGCAGGATGCAAATAATGAGACGTAGTTCCTTGGTCGGCGCCTGCTCTGACAAAATTGTTGATGCAACAAAGTGCTATGGAGAACATATGAGGGCATGTCCCAAGAATCACATGTATGCTGATTCTCAATGCACAAATTCATCATAAATTACGCCCACTCGCCATCAACATGCAAGTTTCTGCCATTTGATGATGGAAGCTGCATGCAAAAATTACCAGCTGCCTGCAAGTGTATGCGTATCTCATGACTCACAAACTGCCAGCTGTGGAACAGCAAGAGTGTGACGCAAGGCTGACAGTCTGTAAGTCACTAGGTATACAGACACTTTTGCAACACAGCTCCAGGCAGTAAAGCAAGGGGATTACTGAGCCCACCTTGGTGAAGATAGCTTGGTAGGGAGGACATTTCTCCATTGCACTGCGGATTTGGTCGAAGTCTTCGGCGCCAGCTAGCTCATAGTGGCCGTGAGGGTACAGCAGGCCAAAGTTGCTGTACAGCTTACGCCTGTCATCCCTGGTCAGCTCAGTCCCAATACTGTTCAGTGTAATGTTCAGAGCACGCCTATCAGCCTGCAGATCAACATGCCTTGGTCATTTTTCTGCATGCGCAGCCTTGCGATGCCATTGCGTGATGCAGGGTGTGAATAGCTACTGGAAGTAGTACGCCGCAGGGGATGGGCAGGTGGCATGGTCATGTCTAGACAAGCTTGGGGATCGAGAGACGCCGACTGTGTGCAGTGGTGCGATACCTTCCAGTGCCTTGCTGAACACCAGATGCATTGCACCACAAGCAGCCAAGATGCACAGTGCACCAGCACAAGATACAACGTGAACCACATATGCAGCCAGAGGGGCAAGATGTGAACATGTGTTGCGCCCCCCTGACACAACAGACGGGCAGGCAGACAGACAGGCAGACGTTTTTTTATGAAGTGAGAACACCTCAAAGCTGAGCAGGTCTCCCATGACTGCTGCTGTGCTGCCACCCATCTTGTTGCAGAACTTAGCAAAGTCATCCAGGTACGCCTTGTACAATGTGTTACGCATGATCTCTATGTTCATCTCATCCAGGTCCTCTGCATAAGCACCGTACGGATTGAGTCACATCTGCCTATGAGAGCCTATCTGACTGTGAGTGTGACCAGCAGCGCAAACCTGAAGTGAGACTCTCAGCAAAGTAGGGAGCCAAGGGCGTGTCCACCAGAACCAGTCTGTACAGCTCACGCATGTTGGAGGCGACGGCCAGGGTGCTGATACTGTCAAACATGCCCAGAGGATGGCACTTGTCCAGTAGTTCCTGCAATACATTGACTATAGTCACAGTACAGTCCGGCCTTGGGTGGCAAACCATGTACATATACAGGGTATAGCACGCGGTGGCAAAGCCTGCAGTACAGCCTCATGAGGCCAGGCGATTTACTTACAAAGCATTTGCATGGGTGAACTTCCTACTTGCAAAGGGACCCGCCTGCCAGAGCAAAACAATGCATGGGAATTGTAGCAGGCAAGCCAGGCAATGGCTGCTACCATTGACAAGCAGAGGACAACATTGTACAATGCGATGTACATAACAGGCATGAATATGTGTGCTCACCGTGACATCACGCTCATGCAGAGTGCCAGTAACTAGGAGCACCACATTGTCAATCATGTGTCCATAGGTGCAGTAGTCCATGAAGGTTCCTAGGGGCTCATCAGCCTGCATTTGTATTAGTCAAATGTAGTCAGCATGCTTCATGTGCAACCAGCATGCCTCATGTTTGCAATGTACTGTGCACTTCATAAGCTCAAGTGACATTCACTGGAGTGTGCACACCTGCAAGGGTAATAGCAGCATCAAGAGACAGAGACTACATGCTACTGCAGCTGCAAGCAGGCTATCTGATACAGCTATATTAACTTGTGCCAACTGTCCAGACTTGGCGTGATTGCTTGTGCGGGTGAACATGGATCATGCGCAAGGAACGCCGACGCAGGCTATCTAATACAGCACAGGGAAATGCACTAACACTCACATTTGCCCGCATACGATTCCAGTCATCCACCAACTTCTCTGTGCATCTCTCAACAATGGTAGTCGTGTGCAGTGGAGATGCTTCATTGGCCAAGTATGGACCATAGTCAGATCCACTCTGCAGAAGAGTGCACAGCCAAGTTATACTTGAACTGTGTACTGACCAGTACACCGGCTGACAGAATCTCCATGGATGCGCAGCACACTCACCAAATGCAGCTTAATGTCTTCTAAGGTCTCACACTGGCACAAATTGTTGTAGTCTGCCGATGTGAAAAGACCTGATTTGTGTCCACGGACCACAGCCTCTGCAAAGGGCAAATTTCTTCGGACCAGTGTGTCTTAACGACCTTCAGTGTCGTGACATTGAGCAAGTGCTCACCAAGATAGCCATGTTTGATGTTGAAGTACAGTCCCTCTTGACTCCACATATCGACTTGGTGACCCTGATCGACCGGGGGTACTTTCCTGCCGTCTCACCAACACAGATGCGATCAAGGACAAAATAAGTCGTGAAATGACACGCTCGCTGAGTCCTGTAATGCTGAGCTGGAACGACTCAGAAAGCGTCGTCGCTTCCGGAGCGTGTGCTTATGTGCACAACCACCGGCTGTTTGGGAAGTGTGGAAATTTATCTATTGGGCATGCGTTTCGGATACAGCAAACTGCAGGCCTGCCCTAAATCGTGCTCGGTACAGCTTGTTCGCAAGACTGATGAGAGATGTGTCTCTGCACCGATGTTTGCAACTGTCGTGCACGAGAGAGTATCAAATGCATGCAATTTTACAGGTAATTGCTGAGTGCGTATTCACTCCAATGCAATTAGCCTGAAAGCTGATCATTTAACCTTTCCCTGTTATCTACAACAACAGACGCAAAGTGAAGCTGCTCACTTGACTGGCCTTGTATCACTTGCGAAAACAGCTCATAGCACAACACTTGGGCAAGTGATTTACATGAGCCCCGTTGTCATGGCTTTTATCAACTTGTCGTCGCAATTGAGCACCCCTTGCTGTGCAGGTGACATCCATCTAAAGCCACCCTGTGCAAATGTTTACTGATTTCTAATCACCATCTCGTCTGTCCAATGCTTTACATGTGCCAACACTGCAGTTACTCTGCCTTGCAATATATGACTGTGGGCAATGAAACTGTCAGGACCCCACCTAGCCTGGACACCGCCACCAATTAACACAAAGGTTGCTTTGCATGCTATTGAACCCAACACTCAATCTTCAAACAAAACAGCAGCGCATCACGCATGCATGCAACTTGGATCAGATTGCAGCAGTTGCAACACGAGTCTGGCCAGAGGGAAATTGGCTGCCACAGTTTCAGGAGTGCTGCTCGCCAGAAATTGCTGCCGGCAGAACGGGCATGTGGCCTGCCAGTCCTTGCAACACCCAGCCAGACAGGCAGTGCACAGAAAGTGCTGGCAAGGTAACATGCGTGGCCGGGACAAGCCTTCTGCCTCAAAGCTATGATAGCAGATTCTGCATGAGTTGATGTTGATTGAAGAGCTTTTGTTGCCTTCTAGCCTGCAGCTGTGCCGTCAATGATGTAGCGACATTCTGCTAGGAGTGTTGCAAGGCTGAGCATGTCGCAGAGCCCAGCATGTAGCATGCTGATTCATGACATGTTGACTCCAATCATGCAGGACGGACTCACCTTTTTTTTATGTCAGCATGAGGCAACGAACTGTCTGGAATTCATTGGACGCTGCTACAGAAGGTCCAAGCCCTGTGCAGGTACAAAGTATCTTGTAATGAATAAAGGGCCTGCATTTGAGCTATGACATGCATTTGTGTAGCCTTTGACAGGCCGCACAGTCTTACCATAAGTTGCGGATGCTTGTTCTGGTACGCCTGAGCTTGTTGCACCTCGTCTTGTGCCTGCCCTGCTAGGAGGGCCTTCTGCTCTTGCAGATCAGCAATCTGCTGATGGAGACTTGTGCTCTCAGCGGAGTGATTACTGCTCTGAAACAAGCCTTTCAGAGATAACAGCTTCCATCGTCAAGGTTTGGTGATCGCTGTGGTTGCAAGACTGTTTGGATCTGCCTTGAATCTGACGCCTAGCTGCACAGCATGTGTCTCACCACCAACCAAAGGGTCAAACATTGTGCTTGTGCCACGCTGACCCCCTGAACCAAGAACTTGTCTTTGCAGTGTGCAAGATCCCGTGGATATGCTTGGTGTTTCTGAAGGATGACGAGGACTGCTGTGGTACTTCCAGCATCCACAAAGCCAGAGGATGGCCGCACACCATATCTCTTGGGGTTTGTTGTCTTTATTCTGTAAGCGATTTTGTTCACACTGGTCTTACACAGCATTAGTGTGGATGTGGCAATCTTACTGAGATCAAAAGGAAAGCTCAGTCCATCGGGGATGATCTGCAAAGTTGAAGCTACCATGGGAGCCCCGACGAGCTATGCTGCAGTCAGAGTCAGCTCCAAGCGAGATGCCGATAGACTTTCAAGCAAAGGCTGCCTGGGCAGCATGGTACACAGCCCAGCAGATGTGTCTCTGCGACTTCAGCACCGCAAGCATACAGCCACGCTGAGTCTGTGCAAGTCATGACCGATTGACAGTTTCCCACAGTTTCGTTATCGGCTGAGCTGTCACATATATTTGTAATTGCAAATTGCATGCAATTATTGCGTTCATAGTGCGTTGGGCTTGCGCATGACCAAAGCGCGATTTGCATCAACTTATATATTCAGTATTGTTGTCTGTAGCAAACACGTGCCGTCAGGAAGTCATCAGGACAGTCCGAGCACTGTCTGGGCCGTCGTTCTAACACACCGGAGTATATTGACTGAAGTGTATACTGTAGTACTCAAAACTGATCAGCAGGGTCTTCTGTGAGACATGATTCGCGGGTACGGATACAGGGTTTTGCGTGCAAGGTTGCTTGTGATGACCATTCGTCAAGCAAGGTAGCATCGCATGCATGGCTGTCCCCATTGCAACTCTCTTTGCAGGTAGCACAATAAATGAAGCATGACCTCATGGAAGCCCTGGACGCGATGAAAAAGCTGAGTCCTCTGCTGCTTGCTGGAGCAGGTCAGGCCTCCTGGGCATCGGTCTGTAATGGCCTTGCTAACCGCTCAAGTGGCTCTCAGCGCAAGCTGTGTCAAACCAGCTTTGCACGTTTCTGTGCAGAGTGTGGCCTCATGTTTGTGACTGCAAGCAGGTTACCTGTTCACATACTACAACAGCAAGGTGGGGAAGGAACGTGAAGCCCAGATAGACCGGGTCAATGAGCAAGTCAAGGACCTCTATGGTCCGTTGCTTTCTTGTGTGACTGCGTCAAAGTCTGCATTTGACGCCATGATAGGCCAGCACAGCCCTGATGGAACAAAAGCGGGCTTTGTTCGTGCCATCAGAGAGAATCCAGACAGCTCTGAGGCAGTGGCTTATAGGTACGTAGCAGCCTCCTCAGGAGCCTAGCCTCTACAGCTCCAGAATGCAGCCTAGATGGCACAAGCACTTGCGTTAAGCAGCACCACCACACGCTGAACAATCACACTGTCATGGACAGGACAGCAATGAGTAGCTTGCTATGATAATAGCATGCTAAGATGCCAATGCGTCTGCAGGCAATGGATGAAGGAGGTGCTGCAGCCACTGAATGACAAGGCAGCAAATGCCATAGTTGACCATGTTGACCTGATTGAGGCTTCTTCGGTAGACCCACTTTTGCTGAAGCTTGTGGCATATGTCAAGACTGTGCGGGTCATGATGTCCAGGTGAGCACACCATAGCAGTACCGGGGTGTAGGTTGATGTAGCCCATCACTAGGCAACCATGCTGCTCAAACCATGTTCTTCACAGTGTACATAGTCTGTGACTGCCACATCCATTTTCTGGGACCCTTTCAAAGTGAAAGACTTTCAAAGTGAAAGACCAAGAAGGCTCTAGGCTGAAGCCTGTTGGTCTGAATGCAACACCTTGTCTGTGTTGTATCTACAGGCAAGGTATAAAGCACCTACTTACTGGACAATGTTGAGTATGCTGCATGCTGGCCATTGCAGCACCCTGAACGTATTTGGGTTCTTGTTTGTAAACGCCTAGTGTCATGCCTTGGCTTTCATCACTCATCAGAGCTTGTGCTTCTGGATGCAGATGGGAAGCTGGCAACACCAATGAGTGGTCAGCATTGACTTACCCTGATGAGGTACTGCCTTTTGTGGTGGCAGAGTTCAAGCGCATGAAGGAGAGACAGGCACAGCTGCTGGGATTCAACAATAGGTTCCAGACCATTCAATCCAAGCTGTGACAGCAAGCAACAAAATTGTGTCGGCTGCTATATGAAAGGCAATAGACCTTTTTTATAGTCCTGTAGGATGCTGCTGGGACATTCATGGCTCTGTCATAATGAGTTCGTGGAGCGCAAATGCTTGTACATGAAGAGTGAAGGTGTCAGTGTGAGCACCTTGTTGAGAAGTGATCTGTGGTTGCCTGCTCAGCAGGCCTGCTGTCTTGCGTCGACTTTATCTGAGCAATACTCACTGTGAATCGTGTGTGCTCATATATGATGACGTTCAACAGTAGAGTATAGAATGACAGTATAGTCGCAACCGAGGGTGGGAGTTTGCAATGCTGTCTTGAATCACAGCGCCTTGCAAAACTTTGCAATAAAAAAGCCAATGGTGTCTGCTTCGCTGCATGGGTCAAAACGCTGCACCAAGCTTGCTTGCTCAGGTGTCAGCCAGTCTTCCCTGTGCCCATCATCATGAGTGTACTGCCCTGTAAGTCCATGACTTGCCAAACACGGCTGCTGAGAAACAAGTCTCATGTCACTGAATGTCTTCAGCACAAATTGCACATTGGCTTCATTTTCACCTGCACGTGACCTGAGCTCAGCATACACTAAGCAGTCTGCAAGCAAGTAGCTGCATTCTTCGGTGAGTAGCAATGGGGTGACGTGCTACATGCATGCCTGCCAGGTATGCATGCGAGGTGCATTCTTGCACATGTGTCTGTACACAGTGCAAAGTTCAAAGGGGTTATGCATTGTTTCAAGACGTCCATCATTGGCAGGCAGATGACTGATGCATACAAGCTTTGCTTCCAAGCTACAAAATCATGCATACCTGGGTTGATAGTACAGGTGGAGTACACTAGATGGCCTCCAGGTTTCAACAGCTGTACTGCCACTCGAAGTAACTTCCGTTGATACCTTGCTGTCTGCATGACAGGCGTTGCATGACAGCTGTATGCGTGTGTATCTATGTACCAACACTGAGAACGTGCCACCCCTTGTCAAAATAAGGGTGAGTGCTTCACTAGGGTACTCCCAGAGGCCTTCTTTGGGGCTAGGCTGTTTGTGTATGCAACTCCTAGTCTGACTTGGTGTTTGCAGGACTGCTGTATACACTTCATGCACTTTAGCAAGAATTCAAGACACATTTGCTGATGGTCTTTGGAGAAACAGCTTGAGGCATACATGTCAAGCAGTAACATAGTGCGAAGACCTGCGAGAGGTCAGAGAGGGCGGTGTGGTGGGAGAGGCGGGGGCGCAGCCCCAGGGCCGAGCAGGGTGCATCCAGCAAAACATACTCAAAGCTCTCAGGAGGGAAACCCTGCATGACAGTGATGCTGTCATTTGGCACACCTGGATGTGGAGTGAGCTTAAGACATCATGGTTGTCTTCCATGCTATGTATGTCAATACATGCAAATGATCTGGTATTGCACATCGCATTGCAACACACTGAATGCAGATCAACAGAGGCAGCCAGGTATGCACTTGCGAAGAGAGGCACAAGCAGCAAACTCATTCTTGCACTCACTCTGCATACAGGCTGTGATGAGAGGTCTGAACACAGCAGAGGCGCTTGCCCATGCATTGCTCTTGCCTGCAGCAGCATAGGAAAGTCACACATGTGCTGACACATGCTTAAAAGATAAGAAAGTCACACATGTGCTGACACATGCTTAGAAGAGAGGAAATTCACACAAATGCTGACAGATGCTTAGAAGATAGGAAGGGTTACACATGTGCTGACACATGCTCAAAAAAAGGAAGGTCACACATGTGCTGACACATTCTTGACACCTGCTACAGTTGCAGCAGGCGCAAGTGCCAAATGAAACGTGACAGCTACACCTGCACATGGCTGTACATACAGAACAACTGCTCTGGACTGTGCATGTACACTCTGTGAAAGGGTTGGTACCAGGTTTCATAGTTAGCACTGTTACCAGGCTCATCACAGTTTGAATGAGCCCCACACTCTGACTTTTTGTGCATGACTGCATGCACAATGAAGCTCCAGCACAGCAGGTACCGCTTCAGCATGGTGGTCAGAAGAGATCAGCCATGACTGCAGACCTGAATGTGGATGAGGCACAAAACAAGCATGCATGTGATGACTTTCAGTGACAGAGAGAGCAACATTACTTTATCTTTTCTTTCCCGCCGAAGCTGCTCTTTTGCGTTGGGCGGGGCTTGCAACCCTGTACCCAAGCTGGGTGCAGCATCAGACTGGCGTTGCTGTCCAGCATCTACATGAACACCTGATGCACACATACAGAGTAAACTGCTTGTTGACTTTGTTGGCAAGCAACCATCTTTTTGTGACTCAAAGCCAGCGGCAAGAAGCAGCAATGCTCTGTATGGAATTGACACAGTGTCTGCCCGGCAGGTTGTACTCCATGACCAGTCAGAATAGATGCTCCCAGCAGTGAACTAGCCTTGCAGCGCTGTGCAAGTCACACTCACCTGGCTGCACATCTGCTGGTGCTTGTGCACCAGACTTCTGCAACGCTGTGGTAGCATCCATCTTGAAAGCTTCTATGCAGGTCAGTCCCAGCTCAGCGGCTAGATTCCTGCACAGCAATGCACAACATTGAAACACCTCAAACATCCTCTGTCCATTGCAGCTGTGCGTATGTGTGCTGCAGTCCGATGCAAAATTTGACCTCAGGGCCTACAAGCTTTGCATGTTTATCTACTTGGCATTGGCAACTTGTCCTCAGCAGAACTGCCAAGCTGTTTTGTGCTGGTGGCCAATGCAGATTTGGTGAGCATACAAGCTACTCAGGTGCCTTCATCAAACAAAATGCAGCTGCTTCAGACGCTCTTGACTACCCAACATCACAATCAGGTGCAAGTCTCTTCTGACACTGGCAGAAGATGGTTGATGCCTGTACAAGCATCACAGTCACTGTAGCAGTAGCAGAAGCTGACCAGAGCATGCAATACCTGATTTGCTGTGTTTTTGCATGCGTGCGGTCAAGTGCAATGACTCTGCCCTGGTCGCCCATGAGCTGCGCCAAGTGAGTGCTCTTGCCTGCACAGAGGAACAGAAACCAAATAGACCGTTACAAAGGAAAGCTGTTGCTGCCTGTTGACATCTGCAGTTGCTGATCAGCCCCAGAGTCAATTCAGCAACACATCAACAAAGACAACCGACCATGGCTGTAGGTCAACTCATGCACCAATCAAACAATTGCAATCAAACAATCGCAATCAAACAATCGCTTACTCATTCAACTGACCAAGCACATAGTGAATGAATGAACACATGAATGGCAGCATGTCGCCATTACACCACAGAATTCACCCCTTGACACATCACGCAGCTCTAGTCTGCAAAGGATGACAGCGCAGTTAGACATGTTCTGCTTCCTCTTGCATATACCGCTGTTATACAGTTTATTGCTGTCATCTAATATACTGCTGTTAAATTCACTGTACTGCTGTTGTATAGCTGAGTATACACCTCCAGGAGAGGCACACATGTCCAACACTTGGGAGCCTGGAACAGGTGCAAGCACATGTGCCACCACAGCACTAGGTAGGTTTTGCAGCATCCCTAAGCCAGGCAGCATGCCATGGCAGGGCTGCAGGCGGAAGACTCTATCTGTCATCTCAACCCCGATGCCGCTGGTCTCTTTGAACATGTTCTGTCTTGAAAACTTAGCTATGCCTTTGCCTGTATGCACAGTCCTGTTGAAGGCTTGTAGTCATGCATCATGTATGTACACATTGTTTGAGACAACACATGTCTTGCGTTGTGGATAGGCCCTATGCACAACATGAGGGCCTATGCGCTTATGTTGTTAACTACAAGCACTGTATCACACACCGAAAAGACCTTTTCAAACAGTATGACCAGAGACATCTGAAGCACGCAATGATGTGGATGCTGACAATTATATGTGCTTGCTACCATCTTGTTCATTACCGCAGCATACACATGCAGGGCATGCATGGAAACATGACAAGTGGGGCAAATGCTGCTTCCAGGTGTGGCGGCGGAAGAGGTCAGGTACACACCTATGTACAAAGTGGACTCAGCAATCAGATCAGAGCCTACAACACTTCCTCTTGTGACATACCCATTGGTGCCAGGCGCTTCCATAGCAATGGAAACTGCAACCAGGTCACCCTCATGCAAATCTTGGCTGCAAGCCATCACTCCTGCAATGCACAATGACATAAGAGAAACATAGAGCACAGTTTTTTTGTTAGAGTGGCAAAGGATGTACCTGAATTGCCACAAGCAATTTTCTTGAGTGTGTCGACATTTGTAATGACCACATGACAGGCAGAAAGACTTTTGTGCCAGACAAGTAGTAAGACTGGGTTGGTAGGTGCACCTGGGACAAATACATGGGCCCCACGTAAGACTGCTTCTGCAGCTCTTCTGCTGATGACTACCTCTTGTCCTGCACGGCAAAGCTGTGCATGGATCATTGCTACATGTCACAGATGTGCCAAGCGACGTGCACATGTGCGGCTTGATCACAGACAAAGGCAACAGCAGCAGCTGCATGGCAGGCCTTTGAGTGCCAATGCATGTGTATAGGGGTGTGACACGCAATAGGTGCTTGCCTACAGTATTTTCATAGTCCACTACATGAGGCCCTGTGCCTTTTTGTGAGATGATGTCAGGCACAGCTGGGTGACCTGACCATCGGTTGGCATGTGCGTGCTCGGTGCCGTCTAGAGCTTCGCTCAGGCGGCTCAGCGCGATCTGCAAGGGTGTGCAGCATTTCGTAACAATGATTAGAACAAATCTGCAACAAGCTTGCAGCGCGACTGCAGAGCGGTGTACAAACTTCTCGGGTAATTTGATCAAGGTTTAGGCGGAAGCTGTTGATCAAAGGTGGCCGACAAAGAGCCTCAGACAGCTTGTCAAGGCCAGATGCGCCAAAAGCTGCCTTGAAGTATGGCTGCACCGTCACGTCCCAGTGCACCGCTGGTTTGAAACCCTTTTTCTCCGAATTCATGCGCTGTAATTGATTTCACGGCGCTGCGCGATCGGAGATTCACTCACAAAGTCCGGCGCGAAAGGGTGCGCGACACCCTGTACCAAATCGATTTCTCGGGGTGCGCAAGGACTCCGAGCACCGACGGTATCGTGGCACGGTAAGGTAGCCTGCCAAACTTGCGCAATTTTTCAACACTTCCGCACGGTGACTACAGGCACTTAGAAGGCTGCGCTCTGGACAGAACCTTTTTTGCTTTCAACACTGCGGCACCACACGGACGCACAGATAGAACCTGTGGTTCGTCTCGTTGATGTCACGTGGGGGTCACAAGCCAATCACGCAGCAGCAAACAGCTTTTTGAAGACGCAACTTGCAAGAGTTGCAATGTCGCGAATGTCCTGACGATTCAGCTGTCGAACCATTGAAATACGATAGACGTTCTAGCGTTGCGCACATCACTGCTTCGATGCAAATGCGCACTTTTCGGTCGATCAAGTTTGCGTTCAGCGTCTTACTTGTCGTTTTGAATCTGTCCTGCGTCACGTCCGTTCGCGAGAGCAAATATTATGATCTTTTGGGGGTTGCACATGATGCGGACGAGCCAACAATCAAGAAAGCGTACAGAAAACAGGCGATGTACGTTTGAGAACTGCACCTGCCTGCTCCGTTCAAGCTGACGTTCTCGCGCTGTTGCGAACCTCGGCTGAGCCCTCACACGCAATTGCGCTGCTGCAGGAAATGGCATCCTGATCGAAATCCGGACAATGTCGAGAAGGCCGAAAAAAAGTTCCGAGAGGTGGGCTGAGGCCACAGGCCACAGGCCACTGACTGTACACCTCCACCTATGCCTCTGAGGGCTTTTTCGAAGTCAAGACTCTGCCATGTGTGCAGATTGCATCAGCCTACGAAGTCCTTGCTGATGATGAGAAGCGCAAGCTGTATGACCAGGTAAATGATGATGCTGTGCAAGATTCAAGTTACTTGGTTTTTGTGAATATGTGCAGCTCTTTGTCTGGACCTGCTAACATAGTGCTGTGCCTGATCAGTATGGTGAAGAGGGATTACGTCCAACTGGACCAGATGGGGGTCCAGGTGGGCCTGGAGGGGGCTTTCCTGGTGGAGGGTTCAGATTCCAGGTTGGTCTATACTTCTACACAGGCCTCAAATGAGGCAGCTACCGCAACAAGCTGTACACTGTACCTCACCAATTGCAGTCTGCTCTCACCACTTCATGTACGTTCAACATTATGTCTCATGTTCTGTTGTGCAGTTTAGATTGGAATTGAGCAGGCAAAAGACTGTAACCCAACAAGTGTGTCTGCAGAGCTCAGGTGATCCCTTTGAAATGTTCAACACCTTTTTTGGTGGCGGTGGCATGGGAGGCATGGGGGGCGGCGGCGGCGGGCAGCAGAAGTTCAAGGTGAACATGGGTGGCGGAGGCATGGGCGGTGGGGGCATTGAAGACCTTCTGATGGGAGGTATGTGCACTTGCCATGCAACACGCAGGCCTGTGCTGAGCATGCCTCTGGCATCATGATGTGCTTCTCTACCACGGTACCAACTCAGCACATGGCTCCATGCAATTTCCTTATCCATCTCAGGCAGATCATGCAAGTTTGTGCACACCTGCAAGCATCACCACTGATCTGACAGCCGTTGTCATGCTGCAAGCTGAAGTGTCGCTGGCACACTTGACTGCACACAGCTGCACCTCATCTTGTCCTGGGTTAAGCCCACGTATCTTGCTGTGCATTTGTTACATCAATTTGTGACAGATGTTCTATAACCCTGCAGCCATGGGGGGCATGGGCGGCATGGGTGGGGGAATGCCTGGAGGTATGGGTGGGGGAATGCCTGGAGGAATGGGTGGGGGTATGCCAGGGGATGAAGGAGGCCGGGGTCAGCGTGGCAAGAGAGGCCAGCAGCAGCAGCAGGTGAGGCTGGCATATCAGCAGGTTCCCTGTGCTGTAGCTTGACGCTCAAACTTGTCTTGCCCAGCAGGATTGCCGCTGTTATATAGCCAGTGATCCTAACAATGCCTCTGCTTAGGTCAGCAGTACTTCTACTTATACTTCAAATTGCTGCAGACATGTCACAACAGCCAAAAGTATGCTCAACTTGCATGGTGAAGCAAGCAGTTTAGCTCAGAGCCCTTGCTGTGCTTTCGCGCTGGTGACCATTGACATGTTGCTTATCCTGCACAATTGCAGTTGCATCCTATGCACATGGCATACTGTCAACCACACGGAGCATATTGCGATGGCTATGCTGCCATCTATACAAGACAAGCACTAGATATCTTCAACAGCTACTCTTGGCTTGGGAGACATATGGCTTTTGAGACATATGGCTTTTACCTAAACCTAAACCTATCCCCACAGGGAACACCAATGTACTTTACGCTCGGGCTTTTCTTCAACAAATGTCAAAAAGCCTGATCTCACACTTTTAGAGAAATGGTAGAGATGGTCTCCATCATGCTGATTGCAGCGTCACAATGGCTATGTAGATATTGTCTGGGCTGCTAGAGTGATGTTCACTGCCTCATTCTGTCATCATGCAGGCTGGTGGCGGTCTGTATGATGGTAATGCACATGTGCTGCCCTTGACTTCCACCAACTTCCCTGGCTCAAAAGACCAGTCTGTATATCTGGTGGAGTTCTATGCACCTTGGTGAGACTTTCAACACATGCATCTACCTGATTTCTATCACGTGGACAGTCTTCTGGGTTGGAAGCTGGCGTGACAGCTGGTTTCTATTGGTCTCCTGCATGCATCTCATGCTGAATGTCAATCTCAAAGTTTCAGCTCCTCTTCAGTCTGGCTTGTTTCTATTTGTTGTCGAAAGCCGTGGTCTGCAAAGTTTGCATTGGCGTTGGTGTACTGCAGCTTCCTATCAGTCTGGCCTGTCTCTTCCACTGTTCAGAAGCCAGGTTTGTGGACATGATATTGCACTGGCGCACTGCAGCTCTGTCTGATGACTGCAAGCATCTCAAGCAGGTCTGTCTGCGCCATCCAAAGCAGCTGCTCTAGTGATTCCAGACTGTGTTGCTCAATCTGCTCAAGGCTCGATTCATGCAGTGTAATTCTGTAACATGTAGGCGGTACTGGCTTGTCATGTCTGCAGGTGTGGGCACTGCAAACAGCTGGCTCCCAAGTGGTCCAAAGTGGCTGAGTCACTCAAGGGCATCGTCAAAGTTGCTGCTGTCAATTGTGAAGAGGACAAACAGCTATGCGGCAAACATGGGTACATGCATTCAGCATCTGTTGCTGATTCTGCACACATCGTATCGCATGCATAATTTTGGTGTGTGGTACTTTAATGCTACTGGTGCAATTTCATGCAGTGTTGCATGCAAAACACTGCCTTCAGGAAGTACATGCAAATAGCATTTTGCCTAGTCAGCTGTAGCAGCAGGTTCTACCGTCCTTCTGCTGTCACATTTATCACATTCTTTTATGACCCGCATTGCAGTGAATTGCAGTGCTGAAACAAGCACACTCATCTGTGACTCATAAGTCATTCAGCAAGCACTGACAGCAATGATGTCATTATGTGGGAGAGTGCTGACGGTGCAGGGTTCAAGGCTATCCAACCATCAAATCTGTGGTCAATGGCAAGCTGCATGACTACCAAGGGGACAGGTCTGCATCAGCCCTCAAGAACTGGGGACTCAGTCTCATCCCCAACAAGGTGATCACAGTCAACAAGCCAGCTCAGCTGTCAGACTTCTTGCGACGGTGCAGCAGCAGTAGCAGCAGCAAATCCGGCAAGGACTCTGCATCATGGAGCCTGTGTGTGTTGCTGTTGACTGCCAAGAGTGACACAGCAGCGCTGTACAAGAGCTTGTCTGGGCAGTATGCTGGCAAGATTGCTTTTGGTGAGGCAAGGGGGTCCAACAAGGAGCTTTCTGATCGATTCAAAGTAGACAGGTGAGGATACAGGAGCACACAAAGTTGCTTTTTGAGCACATCTTGCGCTAATTGTGATGCATATGCAGCCGGTAGGGTACTTGCACTGCATCAGGCTGGCCAGGCAGATATGTGTGGCAAACATGAGTGGGCACAGCAGTAATGTGCAGCGCTGTTGGTGACGTATAAAGTGTGACCATTTGTGTGCATGTCATCATCCACGTGTAATTGTGGAGCATAGTGTGACATACTGCTTGCACCCATGCAACAATCTTGATGTCTATGCATCTTCAGTGAGACTTGTTTGTGGGCTATGCTGCAGTTATCCGTTGTTGTTAGCCATATGTAATGGTGATGAGTCAAATGTACAGCAATATGAAGGCGAATTCAAGTCAGGTCCCATCACCGGCTTCCTTGAAAAGTTTTCAGGCGGTCGAAAATGCAATTCCAGTAAGTCCTCCTGCTTACATCTCAAACTTTCTGGCTATTGGTCATCGGATTCATACCACTAACAAAAATTTTCTGGCTATTGCTGCCACTATCACATGGCTGGCTGTTGTGCATGATTCTCTCTGTTGCCAATGCAGAGAAATGCATGTTTTGTAATGCAATTTGAGCTTGACTTGTGCGCAGCACGGTAGGTGATGTGATGCTCACGCCTTCTTTATGGCTGCAGTGGTCAAGCTAGATCTCAAGACAGATTACAGTCGGATGAAAATCAGTGACCTGAAGCAGCTCCTGAAGGACCGAGGGGTTGATACTAGGGATTGCCTGGAAAAGACAGACTTTGTGAGTAAAGTTCAGCAATTAGCTGCAGCATCGGCATAGCATAGCTTCCGTAGCCCACCAGATCAACATAATGAACAAAGCACTGGCAAGAGCTGTAACAACAGTCCCAACGTCAATGACCTTGGTCTAGCTATGGCAGGGAGGACCTTGCAATGTTCAGGCTGGTTATTAGGCTTTGCAGCACAGTCCAATCAAGGTTTCACATCATATCGAGGCATTACTCAAAAGTTCTGTTAGTTTCATGTGGACTAATACCATGCAAGTATGTCCTTTGCATCTAGTGTAGACTTGCAGCACAGACAAGCTGTTGAAATAAGGAATGGCTGGTAGTGTAGATGTTCAGGAGGTCTTCTTAGTTTCTTGTGCTGGTTGCTGATTTGCTGTCTGCCTGGCTTTGTGCCTGAGCTCCTGCCTTTTCATTGCTACCAGCATTCTACTCAGACTGAGCAGATAGCAGACCTGCGGGCCAGCACACCTCAGACACTGACAATGTCACCACCCCATGTCAGGGAGCAAGCAAGCAACCATGAGCTGAATGTGTTTGTGCTAATTATACTTCAACTTGAAAAAATAACCTACCAAGATCACAAGCATGTCCAGTGTTAATGGAGCTGACAGAACTGCGCTGATAAAGATGCCATTTTTATCAAAGTATGGTTGCCCAGCAAAGCTCCGCCAGTGTTGGCCCAAGACTCTGTTCAGCCTTTCTGATGTGTAAACCAGTAGCACTGCAGGCAAGGTATAGACAGTCGGCGAGATCATGCAGGTTGTGTTAGGAAACATGGCTTCACCACTTACTGGCAACAACAAAGACGCCCGTCAAATATGAAATGTTTTTCCGGAACACCAACACTGAGCAAAATAGCAGTGTCTGTATGCTGAGGACAGCAATAAGCCAGGATTCCTGCATGGCAAAGTGATGCTTGAGTGGCTGCAAAGACTCAGGCATGGCATTGTTGTATAGTACACGAATCAAAGCGATGAAGCACCTGCCAGTCTACAGCTGAGGAGAAGGCTCTGAAGGCGTCTAGCACACCTTGCTGGTGTTGACTGTCAGCAAATTTGCTTCGGACATCTGCTAACAGCTGGTCCAGCACGTTGGAAGCCTCTTGGAGCACATTCATGCTGCGAGCTGCTCAACAAGCCTTGAGTGATTTTTGTCACAGTAAATCACTCAAGGTTGATCACAGCAGTCAAGGTATCATAGAATCGTCGCTGTCGAAGCGATATCACATGCGTCTCAAGTGCGCATTCTGTGATATGCCGAGTGTTCTAGATCGACGGCGACGGACAGCTGCGCTTCTTGACCAGCAAACAATGCACAGTCCTGCAGGTCTGTCGCAAGCTTCTTCCGTCAGCGTGACGACTGCTCGCAGCGCACAACTCGGACGCTCTGCAGCTCAGGCCGTTGGTATAGCTGGGCAAAGAGCGCAAAAGTACAATCAGAGTTCCGGTGCACTGAAGCAGGTACGGCATGCGCATGGAAGCTCTGCGCAATGCGGATTCGTCATCATTCATCCTTTCATTGTTTCCATTCACAACATGCAATGCTGCTTGTATAGAACACGACCACATTGACTAGTCCTTTGGCAGTCTTTGCCATAGGTTGCAGACAACAAAGTGCAGCGGGCTGACCACAGCCTGTCCCTTGGAATTGAGAGCAAAGGGCAAGCACTCTTCCACTGTGGGCCACGCCAGCTGTATGAATACGCACATGCCTGTGAAGAAAGGCATATCATCAGTCAGGTTGTTCAGCCTGGGTGCTTTGTACTGTCATGACAGTTGCAATGTGCTCAGGCAGAGCATATCTGAGGGACCATGGACACCATCCACTGGTCTGCACCCTGTGACGCAAAAGGGACCTGAGAGGTTGCAGCCAGACAAAATCTCTGTTCCATAAGGGGCAATGCACTCAGCCCTGCTCGACATAGCTGTTACATTTGTGATCAATGCCGTGTGTCTTCCACATGGCCAGCGCTGAAGAGTAGCAAGCTTGATTGGCTGAAAGCACCTGCTTTTAAAGCAGCTGGTCTTCAAATTCGGTTTGAAAGGTGTGCATGTTGGTCAAGAGCAGACTTGACCAAAACACTGGGGACAAGTCGGGTGTGGGGGAGCTTGTCCCTAGTGACTGGGGACAGGCTGCTGCCTTGCAGCCAGTGCTGAATGGTCGCCCTCTCATAGGTGTGCCCATCTGCAGCAATCACTGGCTCCACCATCACCACCTGTCACATTACGATACTTTTGCCACAATTGAGTCATTATCTGCACCAAGCTGAGAACAGACACTATGATTGGTTGAAGCGTGTTGGGCTAACCCAGTTCTGTTCCAAAAGCATTGAAGGGAGTCTAATGCTGGGCTGTGAATATAGAATGCAATGCATATCTTGTGACTAGCCCAACTCTGTTGTAAGCAATACATATGAGAAGTTCAGTGGTCACCAATATATATATTTGCCTGGTTAGTAAATCTAGTATTAGTAACTTCAGAGTCACCATCTGAAGTATCAGTCACCATGGAAGCTGGACGAAACAATCGTACGAAGCAGCAAGACGGCGCTCACACCGCGAACCTAGGCAGCCATGCCTCAAACAAAAGTCCTACAGGAGCAGTATGAAGGCCTCAACTCAAGTTGCAGTATGTGTAGTATTGATGATCGGTCTACGCGGCACCCGCGCAGCCTGCCCAAACATAACTTCGGAGCGCCTTGAAGTGCTTGAAGCGTTTATCGAAGCACCTGCCGGAAACCTTGATACCGCAGACTTCATTGCAGCTGTATACGAGGCATTTGCGCCGGAGGCGGTATTATACGTTCCAGAAACTGGCTCCTACTCCGGAGTGGAAAGTATCGCCGAGTATGCCTTGGTCGTCGACGGGAACTTCACCAACGGAACATTCCAAGCTACATCATACACCATCAATCCCGATGACCTCGTCGTTGCCGAAGGCTGGATTCAGGTACCACGTATGTGGGCTAGCCGTAGACTCTCAAGCTTGCTCACAACCGTGCACGTGCATGCAGAACCTTGTGCACAATGTTTGCTGCAGTCTTAGCGTTTATATTTGATCCTTGCTTCAGGCCACTGTTCTGGTAACTGGAACGTTCTTTCGAGGAACCGCAAACGAAGTCAACGTCACAGACAAGCCAACCACTTTCAACACAAGCTTTGCCGCCTGTAGTGCCCAGATACAATATGCGGTAAGTGCATTTGTCGTTCTCACAGCTTTCTCATGTGCCTGCATACATGCCAAGTGCAAATTCTGGCATACTGCAATATGATGTTGTTTAGGCGTGCGACTGTAACTGATGCTGTAGTCTGTCAACAAGCAATGCAACCCGTGTTCCTGGATCAGCAGTCACTGATCAGCTTGCAAACAACAGTAACCATTATGCTGTTCATATGCGCACGGATGCTTGGCATTGCACATAATGTGGATCTGCAAGGCTCATCAGCAGCAAAGACAGTTTTTACATGCCTATGCAGGAGGTCACCTTTGATCCAGAGTTTGTCTTCTGGCTTTCAGCTGGAATTCCAAGTGACATAGACACCTGCCGGATCATTCAGCAGTCCTGTGTGGGCAACAACACTCAGTACGAAAGTGTTGCAGATTGCTTGTCCTACATGCAGAAGCTGCCCTCCCAGTCATGCGCAGAGTCATCCTTCCAAGGCGAGTGCAAGCAGTGTAAATGGTTACACCACGTGATGGCCACTTACAAGCCTGATGTACACTGCATCCATGTTGGCCCCGTTGGTGGGCCAGATATTTATGGAGACTATTTGTGCAATACCACCGCATGTGTAGAGCCATATGAACAACTAGGCATATTATACTGATGTACGGCTGACACAGAGAACACATGAATTCTGACTGCTAGTAGTAGCTGAGCATATAACGAGAGATCAGCTTCACAGAGGGTCGTAGTGTGGCAAGTCGGGTGGGTATGCATCAATAAGGTACTGCACCAAGCCAGCGCAGCTGATGATCATTGCTTGGATCATAGGGTTCCATTCATCAGCACCTGGAACAAGACAATGCAATGTGCTTCAGTCTTTCAGCAATGCAACAACTGGCTTGCAAGATGTAAGCTTGCCACTGCATATTGCTGACAATAATAGCTGTGATTTAGCCTTTCACTTTGTGGGCCTGCATATCGTCACGTAACAATTGCAACCAGTTCAAAATCTTACAGCTAGAAACACACAGAGAGGAAAGCTGTTAATGAAACATGTAGCACTTAATCTTGAGTCAGGAGTTTTGATGGCAAGTGAAGGAGTGATGCATGTGTGAAAAGTTGACTTCTAGGCCCTATCCTTCAAGAAAAGGCACTCCGCACACATCCCCTACTGGAAGAAAACGCATCACCTTTGTGCAGAGATGGTCTCAGCAAGTCTGGAATGGGTTTGCTCTCTTGCAGCACAGGTCTTATAATGTTGCTCAGCTCTGACTCCAATATGGCAGTGCCACCAGTCTGCAAGATATCTTCACCCACGTAGTGTGAGAACTGGTCCAGGATGCAAACTTTGGCATCATAATAGCCATGCCACTCAGGCTGCACCATGCTGATGATATCATGCTTGATGTCACTACCTAAGGCACACACAACATCATACCTGCACACAACAGAATACCTGCTGAGCAAGGCGTGCCACATGCACTCCACAGGGCAGCCGCTGCTTGTTGCTTCTGCTGTGCTGCGGCTTTGCGAGATGCAACATGATGTGCCATGACAAAGATGCTTGGTGGGCGCAATGCAATGAGCATGTCATCAAATGTGTTATTGCAGGTTGTGAGGACCACATGTGCATCCATTAAAATCGATGCATCGTCAGGACCTATCCAGATCTTCAAGTGTGAGCTGCTCAGCAGGAGCAGCAAACAGCTTCGCTCTGATGCCCAGAAAGGTGGCCTGACTGAAGAGAGAGGCCGTGGTGGAGAAATCAACGGGCTGAGTTTGGGCAGCATTGACACCGCAAGCCCATGGGTACAACGCGCGGCCATAGCCATTCCATTCTGCAATGCGTTCAAACAGGCCGGTGGCTACCCGTGCACGAACTGTATCACTCCTGCAGGAGACGTGATGAAATCATGGCATGGCACTGGCTGTGGTGTAACATGGATGCTGATTTTGCAGACTTCTGAGCTACAAGAGCTGACAGTGGAGCAGCAGGTACCTGTCAACAAACAAGACTTGCAGGTGATATCTAGTCCAGTCGATCTGTGGCAGGCTGGCTGTATCCCTGTTCTCCTTTAAAGCACCAAAAACGACATGATGGGTATGCTTCAGCGCTGAATACCTCAACCTCTGCCGTGATCTGCTATCCAAATTTGTCCGTGGTTTCGGTGCGCTTCCAGACGACACGCAAATGTTCGGCAACTTGTGGTGACTCAATGCAGGAGCCCCCAGCGATGGACAACAGAGCATGCGTGTCTTGACAAGCAAAATGTACCGTCTCCTCTAGAAAAGGTTGACCGTGCTCGTCAATTAGGGGCACGGTAGGGGTGGGGACTGGAATTATCAGGCAGTGAGTAGAGTGTCTAGGCACCTGCGCGCTTGTGAACAAGGGTAGACGATTGCAGTGATCTGCATGTTAGCGAATGAGCTAAAGGTTTAGTACCACTGCGTCAAAGTCAACATGACGCTCCTGCGTGGCCTGAGCTGAAGCTCTTGTAGAAGCCGTGTTGATCGTCTTTTGTATTGCAAGACGTTACCTCGTCACCAAGACGTTAGTTACGTCGTCACCGGCAGTTGACTCACCGCTGCCAATCCGGTAACTAATTCCGGTCAAACACCTGGTCAAACACCAATTGGTTGTAGCACTTCACCGCAACAAGTGAACTTCCTGACTAGGCATTGTTGCATCTGCTTCGGATGTCTGACAACACGCACCCTTTCACCCTGTCCAAGGAACAAAGCAAAAAGAAGCTTCGAGTGGGCGTTGCCATCGACGGGTCTGGAGTTTCAGAAAA
>JAABUP010003641.1_pt1 | contig 26939 bp, 28 predicted proteins | sample 5559201 | NCBI WGS metagenome assembly JAABUP01 (sample SAMN10711887, study PRJNA513373) | rock metagenome | isolation source: Antarctica rocks | place: Antarctica | reverse complement strand
AGAGTGTTGGTATTTGTAGGCTTCGCGACCGCTGCCGCTGAAGGCTTCGGCGAGCCAGTAGGAGGGGCAAACAAAGGTGGTTTCGGCGTAGACGTTCTATCGTTCCATCAGCACTCTCTAGCCATGCAAACTTCTTCCAAAGTACTCACGTCAGCCCGCTGTTGTTGCCCTGTGGCAAAGGTGCTCTCATTGAGAGCTGTGGCGCCTGAGAAGCCTGAAGTAGCGAAATCCGGAGCGGACATGTTCACTGAGGCATTGGTGGACGGGTAGTATAAAAGGACTTTAGAGATATCGGATTCGGTGAAGAGGGGGAAGGTTCGCCGCAGGAAAGTAACGAAGTCGTCTTCGGTGACAACGTTTTGCGGCGTGAACAGCGGACCTTCGTTGGCGTTGTTCTTTCATAGTTAGCAGTCTCCCTCCCGTAAAGCATGGAGAACAAGAGCATACACCGGAGAGTATCCTAACGCCGTTGACCTGTTTCTTGAGCAATTGCTGACTTGGTAATTGTTGAATGAATGCACCATCCGTGACTGGTAGGAATCCCCATGTACCGTATGTACCAGATGCAGAGACAAAAGAGCTGGCATTCTGCAAGATCATGGTATCCTTGCCGACAAGACACTGGAAGATGGTCGTGCTGGCATTTCCGAAAGCCCGATCATCAAAGCAGCCTGCAGCTTGAGCAAAAGCATAGTAAGACTGGGAAGGGACAAAGTCCGCATAGCCATATTGCATGGGCAGGTAAGGCGATGCCGCAATAGCCTGATTCGAACTTTCAGCATTCATCATCAACATTCCAACTGAACGAAGCTAACTCACATTACTGAACAGCGAATCTCCCAGATAGCCACCAAAAGCCATGGTTTGCAGCATGACAGATCCCGCGCCGGCGCTTTCTCCGCTGACAGTTACTCGGGTCGGATCTCCACCGAAGAGATGGACGTAGTTCTGAACCCACTGCAAGGCGAAGGTCTGATCGAGAATACCAGCATTGGGAGTCCCGTATCTGTGGATCTCGTCGGAAGACATGAACCCGAAGGCCCCCAACTACATCAACGTTAGTCGGTACATGGGAAAGCATGAAAATCACAAAGTACCCTATATTGAATAGCGACTCCAATGAATCCATTCTTGTTGGTATTGATGATCTGGCTAAGATCCTCATTGCCCTGCCCCAAGCCGTATCCGCCACCATCTACTTCTAGTCAACACCATGCAGAGTCTCTCTGAGAGGACGCGAGACTCACGGATCCACACTAGGACTGGCAGATTCGAGGCGTTTGAAGGCGCATAAACGCTCAAGAATAGGCAATCCTCGTCACCAGTGAAATTGAAAGTCGAAGTATATCTAGCACGCCAAATGATCATGTCAAAATTTGTCCGTCTCCCCTGATGTGACAGGAGCGAACGGACATCCTCCGCTTAGATGATCGTAATACCAGGCGGAGGCCAAGTTTGTAACAAGATGATGCACTTACTGCGGAACGAACCCACTCTGAGGGCATCTTGGAGGGAAGGCATCAGCCATCAGCGTTTGATTTCTGTTCGACATCGGGGCATGCGGAGGCTGCCACCGCATCGAGCCTGTTGGAGGTGCAGCATAGCGGATTCTGGAATAGGCATCAGATGAGAAACAATCAATGCAATTGGACAGAAAGGTACCCCTTGAAAGTATTGAGGCCGGTTGTGGAATTGGCGACACCTTGATACAATTCGTAGCCCAGGTCAACGACAAGAGAGGACGAGTTGTCAGAAGTTGCTCGCTCATTCAGCGCGGCATGAAAAGGTCTGCTGTTGATGTACGGGCTAGCTGACACTACTACTGCAAGAGCGGCAGCAGAGGTGAGTAAACGTTGCAACAATGTGGTGATAGCCATAATGCTTCGAGGTCGGGCAGGCGCAGGAGCGAGAACAATGGTAGCAGGAGGCGGAGGTAGCCATGACACTTATACTTTATATGTACTTGTAGCTAGCACATGTAGTTTACGGAATGCCGGCAGGAGTTAGGTTGAAGATGCCCTGAACATGCGGGGAAGGGCGAGGCTAAGAAGCGGAGAAGAAACGAGGATTGACGAACAAAGCCGACACTCCCTGTCAGCTATCATAGCGGAGTTGGTAAGACCGCTATATTTGTAAGTTGCTAACAGACTTTGTGAGGCGCTAACGATATCATACTCGTACCTACCGTACCTAAGTCGCGTGGCTCCAACGACCAGTACCTTAGGTACCCTACTTGTACCTACCTTAGGGATGGGCATTGCCAAGGAAACGCCTCAAACGAAAACTGTTTTAAACCGGCCCGTAAGTCGGAGGGACGCACTAAAAGGTCAGATGAATGCGCACAGACCAAAATCACACCATTTCTGTCGCCATTTAATAAAGTACTTTCAACCTATATTTTATAGAACATGTTAGGGTTAGTGATTAGAGTGATTAGAGGTTAGAGAATTAGAAGATTAAAGTAGTACATGTTGTTTTCTCATTACCTTAGTTAAGTTAAGGTTAGCTACTTTATACATGTGCTTTGAAAACACTATTAAAGTACTTTTTCATATTAAAACAGTTTTTCACCCATCCCTAACGACCAGTCTCTTCAGCATCGCCCTTCATCTCGGAAATATCCTTGTCCAAGTCCACCCTCCCGCCGCTCGCTGCCACAGTACCCCACTACACCGATGCCGGATTCTTCTTCATGTTGACCACAGAACGCTCCTCGCCGAAAACAGAATGCGTCCCTTACACAGCACCCTATCCCACTTATCATTGACTGCCTCCTCTCCCGTCCTCCATTTCTGCCCCTTGTCCTCCCCTTGCCCTTGCCGCTTCACAAGGATATGAAATAGATTCCTACCTTACCTTGACATCAATATCCGCGTCTTGAGTTGGTGACCATTCTACCACTCGGATCAAAGTTGCACCGCTGAGCCTGGACACAAGTGTAAATATTTTCTGGTTGCGGTTGGATAGTTGGAGAGCTTATTGGCTAGTCAGTTGTGGCGGAAGGAATCGAGGGGGAGGAGTGGTGAGGGCAAAGAGATAGAGGGGAGGAGGGAAGCGGAAATAGACGAATGGATGATGGCGGGAGGGAGATGCGTATAGACGGGAATTGGTCCATCCGTATTGTTTCTATACTGATGAGTCCCGTCCAAGCCAATGTTTTCCCAACGTATTGAAGATTCAGAAAAGGGGGTCCATCGACGTTTGCCGTCGATCTGTATCCCATCGCTGGGTAGTAGGTTCAGTCATAGTACTGCTAATGAATACCGAATGATGACGGTGATGCTGATAGATTGAAGTGAGGTTTGCAATCGATACAGTCCTGCGGCTGGCTTATTTGACACTCGAACGAAAATAATGTTCCACGTAGCCAACGTCGGCGTCTCAGCATAGCGAAGGAACCAGGGCAGTCAGCACAGAGAAGGATCACGTTCCTTCGTTATCACTCCTGTAGTAATCATCTGATAAGGTTGTATATCGTAGCCACGGCACAGGCAACTGCAAACTCTATCCATACTTCACCGCTCTTTCCTATCTGCCTTCTTCAATTTCTTGCTTTCCTTACTTCCTATTTCTTGCTCGTAGATTTGCGCAGCCGTCTCGCTTGGTTTTCGCTTCGAAGAAACCGTTTTGGAAGTCTTGACGCTTACGATCATACTCTTTCCGTCATCAGCCCGCGCTGCGCGGATCTGTCGCTCTGCGTCCTCCCAGCCTGCGTCTCCATTCGCGATCTCGTACCTTGATGCAAGGGTTAGCTTATAAATTCGTGATATTTGAGGTGCTGCGACTCACTGATCCAAAGGTAATGCATCAATAAGCGCCCTTTGCTTCTCTCTCAACTCCTTATTCACCTCGTCACCGCCCTCCAACAGCTCCTCATCCAAACCCCTCTCCAACGGTCTAAATCTTTCGTCCACGACCTCATCCTCATGCACGCCCATTGCATCTTCCCTACCCACTCCAACGACGTTGTCCTGCTTCGGCATCGTCTCCGCGATCGCGCCTTCGACCAATGAACGGAAATGACTTGAAACCTTCCGAACAATCTTGACGAACATAGCGAGGAGTTGTGACGCAGGTAATCCGAGCTCTTTCTCCACATCCTCGAGAACTTTACGCTGGAGTCCGATAGCGAGGAGGATAGACGATTGCACGCCAGTGAGCTTAACGGCGGGCTTGAGGCGACCTGTGAAATAAATATAAGCGATTTGGGGAACCATGTCGAGGATGACGTGGTAGTCGAGCATATTATTCGCGTAGCTGCCTAGACGCTTGAGGTCGAACGGGGAGAATGCGGCGTCAAGGTCTGCTTTCGTGAGCGGTTGGCGCGGAGAAGAAGTGTCGAGTCTGGAGCCTGCGGAGGCGGACTCATCGATGCTGAGGGAGAGGATGGAGGGAAATGAGCGAAATTGGTAGGAGAGAAGGGAGAGGAATCGTTTGTGGAAGTCGCGTGAGAACGCGCCGAGCCAGGCTGTGTCGGCGGTCTCGTTGGCTGAAAGGGTGCGGAGCATGACGCAGGAGTGCTCGCCTGTGAGCTCGTTGGGGGTTTGGCGGAGGTAGACTGGGACGAAGGAGGCGCGCTTCCAGAATTTGTGGAGGGCAGATGTGAGGCCGTAGCTTACACCAACATAGTCGAGAGCGTCGGGTTTGCGCTCTGAGAGCTTGGAGAAAAGAGGTGGCATACTGTGGATATCCCGGATTCGGACATTGTCTTCGAGGAGAGTCGAATTTGTAAGTTCGGCGTCTCTGACTCGGATCATCTTGTCAGTCGCGGTGGACTCATCTTCTGCAAGGCTGGCAAATTTGCCCTCGTAAAAATCGGTAAGAAGTTGGAGTGCTCGGGAGCCATATCCCATGCGGATGTAGTCTGGATTCGTTGCTATCCGAACAACTCTTGCGCCTGAGAGTCCAGCAAACTCTTCGTCTTGAAATTGTTGGCTAACGAGCCAAGGTATCAGATCGCCGCCGGCTCGTTGCCCTCGGCTTAGGCTATTGAATACGCTTTGCTTGCTGATCTGGCCCTCAAGTGCCACTTGAATGACGCAGAGTGGCTCAGGTAATCGAGGACTATCGTCATCGACCGGAGGCACAAGCACGAAGAGTTGATGCGCAGGTGCATCACTCATGAGCTGCAGATCGTTGGGAGAGTTTTTGTAATGACTTGCTACATAGAGAGCCATCATATGCTGCAAGAACTTCTCTGAGACGGGATGAAATGAGAAAAGGGTATCTCGATTGACGTGCAGAAGCTGACATTGCGAAGGATGGGGACAACCTTGTGTGTTCAGCCTCGATCGAGGCAGAGTGGCATCCAGGCAAAGAAGCTTATTGAGCCACTTCTCCACCGGATCTCCCGCAGCGTATCGTATAGGTTCAGACAATGTGATCTCCCGCAACGACCGGCTTCCGGAATAGTTCTGATCCCCGTTCTTTGCCAACTTCCCAGTGGACCTATCAGCTATGTCTCCGTCTTCTGTGCCATTGGCTTTCGTTCCACCTCTTGACTGCTCGCGCAGCTGCTGAATGAGTTTTAATGACAGCGACCTTCCTGTGCCCTCGTATCCGTTGATGGTAGACGCCATAAAAACCAAGTATGGACCCATCAGCTTCCTCACAAGAGGTAAAGGGATTGCAGCGGCCTCATCAATCACCAGAAGCTCCGCCTGACTAAGGGTGTAGGCATCTTGTGGCTGAATATATTGAATAGTCTGGCGATGTTGCCGGTGTACATTGACGCGAACAATAGCTTTGTTAAAGTCCGGATTCGTTGACTGAATGATTGTATAATCCACATGATCTAGGTAGTTGAGCGCGTCAAAGCCCTTGAATACGAACTCGAAGAGGGTCTTCAAGTTTTCTGGGCTGGGTGAGGTAATGAAGATATTGCTGTAGCCATGAGCAATAGCCGCTGCTATTGCCACACCCAGCGCGGCGGATTTGCCTCGTCCTCGAGCCGCAGTCAGGGTCACTGTGCTTTTCAGTGTCTTCTCTGCGATCGCATCAACAAATGTAAGCAGAGCTTTTGCTTGGTCCACGGTCTTGGCTAAAGTAATGAGTGATCCCACAGGCTGCGAGTCTACGAGGCTTTCCTTGATTCCATCCAACTCTTTCCGTGACTTGCTCTTGCCTTCGTCTTCTGGATTAGGTGGAGGCAGAGGCTTGACGCTCTTGCCTCCAGAAATTGGCAGGACGTTCAACTCGTCATCAACAACCAGGCAGGACTCGCAACTCCCAAGAGAAAGAATAAATCGCTCATTGAACCTTGCCGTAACGTCATCATGTGCTTCAGTTCGATATCTTGAATGTACATCCATAGACAAGGTGTACAGCTGTTTCAAGCTAGTCATTCCTTTCAGAAGGAGAAGTACAAGACCACCCCCTTCCACGGTCTCTATTGTCCGGGCAAGCAGATTGGGTGTAATGGCCTCAAAGTCCTGCAGTATGCACATGCCAAAGGTGTTTCCCAGTATCTTGTCTGTCTCTTTATAGTACACATAGCGGATATTGTGCAACGTTAGGAATAGCTCGAATGGATCTTCAGTGTTGGCTTCGCGTATGCCTCGCTTTATCTCCTTCTTGATTTTGTTTTCCCGCTTCTTTCGATGACTAGTGCCAGCGATGAATCAGCGATTGCTCTTCTCGTAAAGGAGAATGAGTCTGCCAACCTTGTGAATCCGAGCAGGTCCTTCTTATATGCCCACAATACCGATTTGTTCTGCTTAATGTCCACGCTGGACATGATGTAGTGTAGGTGCACAATGACATCTTTTGCTCGATCACCCACAACCACGATGAAGCTTCGTTTTTTCTCCTGACCCACACACTGTTGGCGTTGGCTTGGAGGCAGTAAGGGGGGGTTGAATATACCTGTATGCCATTGCGGATTAGAGCTGGTATACGGGAATCTCTTTGCCACGGATCAAAGTCAGCAGTCGACTCTACGAAGACGCCCTGATAGCAGCGCGGGCATACACAGCTTTGCGAGGCATCCTAAGCTTCAGTCACCCACCACCACCAGATTCCTCTACGGTCACGATCCCGCCTCGGCGAGGGATGTTTGCCGTAAAACTCCGATGTCCGAGACAGTGTCCCACAGTTTTGTCCACACGGCCCAGAAAAGGCGCCGGTTGGTGCAATTGACAAGTTGTTCGGCCGTTATAGGTAGAATGCATGCAGCTGCAAGATAGGTCGGTATGTACCAAGGTCTCCCTACCTGCCAAGCTTCTTGAAGTCACAAATCAGTCCCCCAGACAGTCTGAGGTGGTCGTTAGTCTTACGCTTGGGTATGAGGGTAAGACGGGTCCGCTGACTGTCAGATAGTTTCTCGATTAGTTTCTCAGTAACAGGCCGAAATAGTAGATACCCTGTAATTTTCGGATTTAAAGTGGACATGGGTTCTCGGTTGGCGTCTAAAATTAGCGGCCGAGCCTTACGCATAGAGCTCAGGGCGACTCAGCCGGACCCGAAAAACTCATGTCACGCTAGTCAAAGCCGCAGACAGCGGCACCATAAGGCTATGGGAAGGCATGGAATACTTGCTTGTGGATCCTTAGAGCTCATCTCAGCATCTGTCCAGGATGACAATCCCCTCATATTTAGCTTTGACTCTATCAAATAAAAGCCTGAAAGCAGACGCTAAGCAGTTCCGCCCGGCGAAAGTGAGCGCGAAGCTCCCAAGCAGAGTCAAATGTCATGGATAGGGTTCAATGGGTATCGCTTGGGTACGGATCATGTCATTACAAGTCAGGCACAGAGACAATGCGCTGATATTCGCCAAGTGCCCTCGTTTTGGCAACATCTATCGTCTCCTTGACTTGCGATAGATCTTTTGTATACGGTTTGTTTGCACTATCACGGCTGCTGTAACATGCGCTCACCAGTCCCAGATCGACCAATACATTCGTCCATCGTTGCCTTTGCGGTCGCCGGCGTCTCATTACTGAGTCTCAACAGGATATTCCCAACGTTCTTCTCGTCAGCGTCAAGGGAACAACAATACTCGGCGCTCCCCTTAGAAGAAAGACACCAGCCCCATGCGTCGAGAGAGCCATCGCCGGAGAGAACAAACGGTGCTCAAAGCTTAAGCCCTCAGACTCAGAAGAAGCTGTTCCTACTGGTCATTGTTGCTCTATGCCTGCGTGTTGGGCTCCTGCGCTGGACGTTGGAGGAGATACAATGCTCACAGTCCGGTGTAGAGGTGGGTTACCGCATAATAGGATGGGTGTTAGAAAGCATGGCTGATGGCTGTAGGCTGTTGGCCCATCTATACTCGCCATATGGGACTTCTGGCGGGTTCAACGGAAGCGACCCAAAGATGCGGATGCGCCCGAACACAGTATATATGATGCAATTTTTCGAAGTATTACACATTCGCCTGCAAAGTATCTCTTGTCGGCCTTGTTTTTGAGCTTGTCCGGAGTCCTCACGGCAGTAACAAGCTCGACACCAAGGTCAACATACATTTGTCCAACGGTGCTGCCATACAAGACTACTCTGCCTATGCTGCAATGGCTTGGGCTTTCCTTGGAATGCTTCATTGTTGCTACTATTGCTGAGCTTTTTATCGGCAGAACGAGTGAGGGTCCTCGAAGAGGGACCAAGGGTCCAACAATTTTAGGGTGGATTTTGTTAGTGAGTACTATCTCATTCTTGGGCAGGTCAATAGATTCTGACTAGTAATGGAGATATCTTCAATACTTCTGTCGATAATAGGCCTGGCTGCATGCCTGGTAATAGCGGAGTACAGGTCTTGGATCATTCCATTTGATGGAGCATACATGTCGAGCCTATTCGGTCAAACCGTACTTTTCAGTATTGTAATCATATGTGCAACGCAAGCGGTAAGATCCCACCAAAGGTTCAACGTTGATAGTGCTGATCAGATAGATGATACACATCGGGCTACTCGGAGTTTCAATGATTTTACTCCTCGTCAGCACTTTCGTTTCTGGAACAGCATCGGCATGGGCGAACGGCCACCCTTTTCCGCCAAACTCCAGAGGCTCCTCTACCCTTTCAGTGTGTTTATTGTTCCTGGGGGCGTTGATTGTTTTGTATTTCCAGACGGTTTCCGAGGGCTCTAGATCGTCATATTCAGCAAAGCGCATTTTCAGCAAGGTTCCTTCATCGATGTATACTCTACTAGTCTTACTTTTCACGCTGCGCGCGGTGCTGTACTTCTCCGGAAGTAACACTGTCAGCTATCATCCTATTGACATGCTTATATACGACGCGAAAAGTCAGCACGAAGCGTGGCTCAAACAAGCTTCGGCGAGCAGGACTCTCAATCAAGCCACGGAAGAATACCGCAGACGGTACAACCGGCACCCACCTCCGTGAGTTTAGTCGTTGGACCTGAGCAGGTAAATCTTCTTTGTATTTGCGCTAATGTTTGCAGTGGATTCGATGAGTGGTATAACTTTGCCACATCAAGGTCTTCGGTCATCATCGACGACTTCAACAGCATCCACAACGATCTCGTCCGTTTCTGGGCGTTGTCACCCACCGAAATACGACATGAGACATGGAGGATGATCTCAAATCCCTGGAACGAGATATCTGGAATTAGTATCCGCGGCGGGAAAGCGGAGATAAGCCCAAACGTGGTTCCTACGCACCGTTGGATGCTCGATGGCGTGGTCACACTTATCAGTCAATTTGCGCAGTGGTTGCCTGATATGGATCTCGCCTTCAACCTGAACGATGAGTGCAGAGTAGCCGTACCTTTCAGTCACGCAAAGGAGACACGTATGATTGGGGAAGGTGCTGGAAATTTGGCGGTGGGCAAAGAAAACAGATGGAGCAAAGACAGAGCATCGGGCTGGACATCCATACCCGAAGAGCCGTATTCCGAAACAAGCTTCGAAGATCACTCCTTCACAAACACCTTTTATCGATATGGATCTGTAGGGTGCGCGCCAAGCTCAAAGGCGCGGAGGGACAGAATTTGGAATACCCGTCATCTTTGTGCCACCTGCGCGTATCCGCACTCCCTTGGCCAATTCGTACAGAACTGGACCCTTGCCGCAGACATCTGCCATCAACCCGACATGGCTAATCTCCACGGTCTCTATCTCAGCCCCGCCGCCTTCAAAACAACCCACGACCTTGTGCCTGTCTTTAGCCAGAGCAAAGCACACGGTTACAACGACATCCTTTACCCTAGCGCTTGGAATTTCATAGACAAAGTCAAGTATGAACCCTCTGACGAGCACCCTGACGCGCCCTTCACCGAAAAGGAGAATACCCTCTTCTGGCGCGGCGCCACCTCTGAAGGAGTCTCTGCCGAAGGAACCTGGAAAGGCATGACCCGTCAGCGTCTCGTGCACGTTGCGAACAACCTGACCGATAGCGAGACGATTCCAATCCTCTTGCCCTCTGCCTCCAATAAGGGCAAATACGAGTACCAAAGCATCCGCGCCGCAGACATCCGCGCCCTCCTGCACACAGACATTGGCGTAGTCGAGAAAATCGCCCGTTGCGGCGGCCGTGACTGCCCCGACCAAGAAGCCGAACTCGGTCTAGTCAAGGCCACAGATTTTCAAGACCACTGGCGTTATCGATACCTCTTCGATCTGGATGGCGCAGGCTTCAGCGGACGCTTCCTCCCCTTCCTGCAGTCCCGCTCCCTCCCTTTTAAAACGGCGCTTTTCCGTGAGTGGTACGATTCGCGACTGACGGCGTGGTTGCACTTCGTGCCGCAGGATCTGAGGCTTCATGACGTGCACAGTACCTTGGCCTATTTCGCCGGAATCAATGGGAAGGTGGACGGCAGGGATGTGGTAATGGGCGCTCACGAGAAGGAGGGTGCAATGATTGCGGAGACCGGGAGGGAGTGGGCGGGGACGGTGCTGAGGAAGGAGGACATGGAGGTTTATTTCTTTAGGTTGCTGTTGGAATGGGGCCGGTTGACGGACGATAGGAGGGATGAGATTGGGTTTCAGATGTAAAGATTCGGTCATCGTCTCAGAGTGACGGTCTCCCAATCATCTGATCATGCCGAGCAAGGCGGCTGCATTGGACGTCTCCCCGTCGTGCGTGTGTGTCGGGCTTGTGAAAAGCACATTGGCCGGCCGGCACCGACGCAATTCTTGCTTCGCTTCATCAGAATCGCTTCGCTACAGTAGAGTACCAACATAGGTACTCTGATGAACGGCCGCCGGTACCGTTTCTCGTCAGCCCACCGTGACGTGGCCGCGGGCGCTGTTGCGAGGTGGACGGGGCACTTAGGCGTTCGTGCGTGCTCGGATGGCCCCGAGGCTTAGGGTTAGTTTGATGGGTCCGATACGCCACGACCGGTACGACGCGTTGGTGAAGGGGGGGTATGGATATGGATATGGATATGGAGGATCTAGGTGCTAGAGGGGCCTCCTACCTACCACTTCTTCCCAGCACGTTGCGAGTCCTCGACGTTCAACTATACCCCTCACCCCGAGTTACTCGCGCTACCTGCCCCCCCACCGCGAAGCTGGACTCGGACGCTCTCGTACTTTAGCTTTTGATGTTCCATGGATTCTGGTCGGGTATCGAAGCATGTTTTGCAAGAAGGCTTGATCGTGGGAATCTGGGGAGCTTAGCGTGTTACTTGCGGGGACCTTGCGATGATCGGGACAGATGAGTTTTGGTGGTTGTTAGGGTGGGGATTGCTGTAGCAGCAGCTGGGTTGGGTTGGGTTGGGTTGGGTTGAGAGAATATGTCTGTCGGTGAGGAGTGGTGGGAGTAAATTAAGTAGCATATGAGGGCGGGAGTGCATCAAGAGTTGGGCCCTCTGGCAGATGGCCATGATGTGAGTCAGGGGGTTTGATGTGTATTTGTGGGATACTTTTACCTTGCACGCCTATATCCCTAGAACGTACAGCTATATGAGGACATTGTGTGTGAAAAAAAAATTGGCTGGATATATATAGCAATGTCCTCCCGAAGAATAAGATTGATACAGAGAATCCAAAAGACTTCTTCACATAGGTGGTATATCAAAGGTATATGTTCACACCAACCCAGCACCAGCCTGCCTCTTCCGGTGCTGCAACAAATGCCTCTCGTGCCTCAACTTCGCACTCCTCGGCTTCAGACCCTGCGTCTGCGTCTCCCCGCTACTGGGGAAATCACCCCAGCCCAACGCACTAACCGTCTACTGCGCCGGTTTCGCGCTGGTGACCATGACGGTCGGCATGGGCGCCGCGGACGTAGTCGGAGGCGCTTGGACCGAAGTGACCGGCGCGGCGGCAGCGGAGGAGGGGAAGACGGCGCTACTGACAGAGGCGGCAGCAGAACTGTTCCCGACGACAACGCTGTTGTTGGGGGTCGGGGCGCCGGAGGATTGGTAGACTTTGACGGAGTTGACGGACCAGTAGGCGTCTGTGAAGGCAGAGGGGTTGTTCTGGACAAAGGCGCTGCAGGTGGCTGCTTTGGAGGCGCAGGAGCCTGAGGACCAGACGTTGCCGGCCCAGTCGCCGCAGAATGTCGTGTCGAAGACCTAGGCGGGGTGTCAGTATGTCTGTTCAATACAAGGACTCGTGTTAGAAGACTAACAATCTGCTGGTTCTGGAAGTGAGAGTCGATGTTGCACCCGCCCTGGAACTGCGCAAGTGCGTTTCCCCAACCGGCCGGGTTGGGATTGCCGCTACCAATGTCGGATGGGATCGAGCCTCTTGGGAAAAAGTAGACGCTAATGTGGTCCGACGTCCACTCAGTAGCGTAAACGCCGCCTCCATTCGCGTTGAAGCCCGCGCCGTAAGTGTTTGAGGCCGAAGCTGCAATCTGGCACCCGGCGTTGTTGGGCTGACCAAGCGCATTGCCATCGCAGTTTGGTGTAGTCAAAGTTCCTGTGAAAGCGCCGTTATTGGTGATGGAGCAGCCGGCATTGGTGTGCAATGTCATGTCATTCTGTGACTGCTGATTGACGCCCTCAATGATATCGATTTCGCCACTATTGGGCCAGTTTGGTCCAACCATCCAGCTAACATGTACGTCAGACTTCGTCATGAATCCTTCAAGACCCATTAGAGCTTACAATGCAGGCCATGTGCCACAAATCCCACCAGGCATATGCGCAATGTCGGCGATAACAAGACCGTGATTGTAGGATTTCCTACTCGTGAGGCGGACACTGGCTCTGCCACTGCCTGAGGCTACGTTGGCGTAGTCAACGCCAATGTATGCGGCCCCGTTGTTGGTGTTGATCAGGCCGGTGTTTTGGGCAGTTGCCTGATCTACGTACGAAACGTAGCCATTTGTCGGATCGTGACCCTGGAGGACGTCAGTGAAAGCTAAGCGTGAATGCTTGAAGTCGATGCTTACAGTGAAGAAGTCAAACATGTTAAAGAACGTGGATGGCGTGTAGTCGTCCTCGATAACATAGCCAGCTATGCTGAGGTCGACAAAGCCTGCGCAGAGAAGGAGTGTGGTGAACAACATCTTGTAAGGAGTGACTGTGGGAGAACAAGCCCAGCTTGGTTCAGAAATCTATAAATTGGAAGAAGAGGAGATGGTATGCTGAAGGAGGAAAGGTAGAGACATGGTGGGATATCCACCCTAATATAAAGACCGTCAGCGTTGGGCGAAAGGAGAGGGCTCCAGGACCGAGCGCGTTGAAAGGCTCATTCACAACGTCGCCCCCCATGATTCACCAAGGTACAAGGCAAGTGAATTGGGCGTAACAGTCATCGTCAGCGCCGTGATTCGTCGGTGGACGGACATGAGATAGCCTGAGAAGGTCTGGATATGTTCGGGGTGACGCGGCGCAGACAAGGACGGGGCGTCTCAAAGCACAGAGACCACGGATGATTTGCCAAAAGAAACATCCTCGCCTGGAGCAATATCGAAATGTTGACCAGTCAGAGCACGAGACGAGCATCAGCATTGGACGTTGAAGCTGGCCATTGACGTTTCATTCCAGGGTGTGGCGGCGCGCCAAGATACAGCATGCAGTTAGTGGGGAAGCGTCGGAGCCAATCATCTGTGAAACATGCGCGCAAAGTCCGATCGATGTGTGACAGACATTTGATATTTATCCATGCTGCAGCTAACCATCTGCCGAGCAAGCTAATCGGCTAAGCTTTCGCCCGGAGATCAGCCCAGACTTGCATGCCCCTCCAAGATGAAAGCGTAATCCTACAGTCGTCACACCAGATGATGGAAGCAAGAGATGGCCATAGACACAACGAGACTGCCTTTGACCCGTGGCATATCGTATCGGCGGCAGATCGACTAGCTCGCCCGGTGATAACCTTCAGGCATCGGAGATTATCGTTGTGTCAAAGCCAAAATTAAGCCTCATGCCCTATATGTCACAACGACTTTGCGTATCAATCGCTAGGTAGGCCACCCATCATCTCCGAGACATTTCTGTCATGAGTGACTTCAATCAATTACAACATCAAGGAACAACGATTGTGCATGATCTGATGTAACAACGATCTCTGATGTTGATGAACATGATCAGCGAGCACAGCGCTGGCTGCGGGCATTGAAACGTAGAGCACACTGCATGCACCCGTGACCTGCCTCTATGTACACACTGCGCATGTAAACTCCGGACTTCCTGGCTCATGCGACGGGCGCCCTTCCTCGTCACCCCCCTCCCGTTGTAATTGTTCCAGACACTTCCTGTGAAATATATGGCGGCAAGAGAATATGATCAGTGGGCCTAGATCTTCCTCCTTCCTGCCTGCTGTGTCCACACCTCCATCCGTTCGGTCATCTTGATAAACTCTCTGCCTTCTCGACGTGACTGCGCCGGAGTCCGTTTCCGCGACAGCTTTACCCTTACTCTTTTGAGACCTGTCCATCTCTCTTCCCCGGCTTTCGATCGTTCTGGCCTCTTTCCTTCGCTCATCTTCCTCGCTCCTCTTGTGCCACTCGTCCCAGATGTTGCCACCCGCTCCGGGTCCCCAGACCCTCCTTCCACAACCCTCGCATACTTGTCCTCGGGGTCTCCATCCTCGCTGCCTTAGGGTGGTCGCCTCCGAGACATGCACGAAGAGGTCTTTATCGAGCAACCGATTCGCGAGACCAAGTAGCGATTCTTCGTACGAGTAGGCGGAGAAGATAGCTGCAAGAACAGCGCGAAGATCAGAGAGTGAGGGCGAAGATAGTGAGGCTCGTGTCAGAAAGGCCCGGAGGATGCGAAGGAAGGACAGACCAGAGGCGTCAGTTGGTACGGCGCGCGTCTCGGTGGATGTTGTGAGAAGGGCGGTGAATGCCTGCTGGACCATAGTACGAAGTGATACTGCAATTTTCGACGTATCGGTTGTCCCTGGTGCATCTGACGGCGGATTATCGAGGTCGATGCTGCCATTTAAGCTGGACACGAGAGCCGCCGAGACGTTCCTAGTAATGCGGACTATTGCGTCAATCAGATCCAGCCACAGGTTCTCATCCGCGGAAAGGTCCTGCTTGGTCACAGGATTTGGTCGCTTGGGCTGCTTCAGGAAACTATTTGACTTCTGCGCTGCCTTTGACTGACCCTGAGCAAGCCAGATGCCCACACGTGAATACTTTTGTAGTGTGTCGAGAAGGCCTTCAGTAGCTTTCTCTGTCTCAGTAACATCGGAACTGTTCGCCGCGCCTTCCAACAATCCAAGCAATGCTGCCTCAAGAGTTCCAAGATGCTTCACGAGTCTGTCCATCCCTTCTCGAACATGACCTTCTCTTGCCATCAGCACCACAGCTGCATCGATAACGCCACTGCTCTCCAACACAGGCAAGACCTCGTCAAGTCTCAGATCTCCGGACTTAAGCCTTTCGATGTAATCGTTCACATGATGAGGCTCGTAATCACACATCAGCCGCACATACTTCTCTACGAGTCCATGGTGCAACCCTCTCGGCTGTTGCTGAGCTTCGTCTGAAGTCCGTAATTCGGGTTCGAGGATGGTCTGCAGATAGGCATATTGGCCAGAAGGGTTCTCTTCTAGAGCATCGAGAAGTGTTGGGTGCAAGTCAGGGGCAAACTCGGCAATGGTGGAAGCAGCCGCTCTGGTATCAATCTCCACAAGGTCAAGGGCGTGGTTGGCGAGAACAGATCGGACCTCACGAAGCTGCCTTTGGTTGAGACCCGTCCGGGGACGCAGACAGTCTCCAATGCACTCAAAGACCGCTTCCTGATTCTCTTGGTCTTCAAAACAAGTTTGCAGTAGCTGTGCATACCGCTTGTCTGCTTTGTAGATTGACTTCAACACCCGGTAAAAGCGAGCTTTGGTGAACATCGGAGCTAGAGTTTCCAGATCAGGTGGATGATACATCGAGAGCAAGTATTCGACGCTGAGTTGGCAATCATCCGCGATGTCTTTCGCTGGATAATTGCAGAGACCGACTAGCACCCGATGCAATGAAGTGCCTGACAACAGGATGAATTGTGGGAACTTCGGTATGTTTCGAGCAATGAACATATCAAGATAAATCGTGTCTTCCGGTGGGTAATCTGCAGGGGTTATAACTTCAAGCAGAATGCTCACAATATACTGACGATTTACAGCCATGCCAAAGAGCTGATCCTCCTCGGCATCCCATCTCGGTCCGCTATTGACCAAGCGGTCCGGGGCGCTGTTGAGGAAACTGTCTTCGAAGGCAACGTTCAATGTACTGAGAAAGCTCGGCGCATCAAAATCGAGTATCAACCGCAGATAAGGGAAAGATGGCTCCAGAGCTTGCTTCCGTTTGGTCAGGATAGGTCTGCCCCCGCGTTTGGGCCAGATGATTGTCTTGCCAGAGAACAGAAAGGAGTACAGCTCCGCCTTTGCCTTTGACGCTTCCTGGTGTGGCAGCTCATTACCTGTTGGGTACACTCTACTTGTAAAAATGTAGGAAAGGTATGGGAACATTTTCAAGGCGTTGACAGAGTAGATTGAATCGGCCGCCCCATCCTCGTTGGCTGTAGAGCCTTGCTGAAGCTTTACAAGTTCGAATAGATCAATTAGCGGGGTGATATAATCACCAAGCGCTTGGTTCCAGACGTAGATAAGAGCATCGTACAGGTTATGCTGCTTGCACAAGATCGTGATCTGGTCGATATCCATCGTGGCGGTGTCCAGGTGGCAGATCATCTCTTCCAATCGGCTATCTAGCCCTCGAGAGGTGTAATGACTGATCAATCCTTTCACGACTACTGGTGGGATAGAGCTGATCTGTTTGTCCAGAATATAGGGCTCGAGGGTTTCCAGGAAGATCCCTTCAGATGATCCATCTTCATACCAAGCGTAGGCGTCCTCGAAAAGAAATTCAGGATTGTCCATACTGATACACGCGACGAAGCATGCAGCTGCTAACTCTTCGAGTTGAGGCTTCTCCATTCTCCCTGTACTCGCTTTTTGATTTCTCCCAAAAGCGTACTTCATAGATGCAGACATCATTTCTAACAGCTTTTCACGTACCAGAGCCTGTCTTGCCGAGTCGTCGTCAGGGAGGCTTACAGTTAGCTTATCAGCATCCCCGTTATAGTACGAGGTGGCAAGCTGTATGGCTGCAATAAAATCGCCTTCTTCCATAAGCGCCAGTAATCGGTCTGCCCAGTTGGATAAGGTCCCAATCGAAACATCGTTGGTGCCAAGGACGAAGAGGCGGCCTTTATAAGCCCTGAAGCTCATGTAGAATGCATCCGCTACAACACCATGCATCGATGCATCATCTTCGTCCAATTGCTCTATCAGCGCGTGCAGCTGGCTAGAAAACAAATCAGAGTGGTATATCTGCTTCTGAAGAAGGTCAGAGGAATCCGTCACTCGTAGAGTACCGTCCTCCAGGATGATGAGTTGCTGGGTGATCGTAAGGACACCAAGCACAGATCGACCAAGCCATTGCACGGCAACAATAGCCTCTTCGGCTTTCCATCGGCTTCGAGGCCGGAACGAAAGACTTGGTGGTTTGGCCTCTTCGGCCGGCTCAGATGGCTTAATCTCGCTAACGTCCAACACGGTCAGAATATTTGACCAGCAGTATACCAGCTTTGTGTTTGATGCAGGTTCTGATGAGCTTGAACCCTTTGTGTTAAGTTTGACGGCAGGAAACCACGCGAGAGCCGCGCTCATCGCACCGTGGGCCACAACTTCCTTTGGCCTAGCAGCCTTGTGCTGGGTCTGTGCGACCGGAGTAGTTGAGACTATGACGAGCAAGTATGGAGTCAGCATTGCTACGAGACCCATAGAATCGGTAGACTGCTCAGCATTGCCCAATGGCAACGGTGAGAAAGCCAATACCGAGCTTGGTTTGCGTGGACGGCCGGTCGGGGCGACACCATTCGGGTAGCGACCCAAGAGCCTCGTCGACTTCACCGTTCGCGCAACTACGCCCATACCTCTGGATGCAAGATGCGAGAAGGCCATGCCTCTGTCATCTGCCGACACCAGCGCTGTATGCCTAGTGCCAAGAAATCCAACGTGCACTATGGCTACGCCAGGGACATGACCATCGGTTTTTCGAGCTTCTGACCGCCATTCGCCCAGGGGCTGGACATGCAGGAATGGCCGTGCGGATCTCGCAATTTCCCAGGTATAGATGTTGCCATTCGCGTGCCCACCCGCTACTGTAGTATGGTCGGCTGACAGGGCTATTGCGGTGATGGCCCCACACTCAACAGCTGTGGATTCCACACATCAGCCTACGCAACTGCTGCGCGATAATCTCTGGAAGCCCTACCTTTCGTTCCTGGACCTATTATGGATTTGAGGCTTTGATGATAATCAAAAATCAATATGATACCTTTCGAAGTGCCCATCGCTATAGATGCTGAAACCGCAATGCATGTAGGACGACCGAAATTTCGCTTGCCGACTTCAGAGAACGCCTGTCCCGTGATTTTCCTCAGCTTAGTCCATCGTACAACGTCCCATGGTGCTGCTGGTGTATCCGTAGCCCCAATATCGTGAAAGATCTGGCTCGCTGATGATGACTGGCGCGAATGGACATTGAGAAAAGCTGGTGACAGAGCTCGAGGTGAGTTGAGAGGGGAAGAGGAGAGGCGAGATTGAAATCGGCGGTCGAAAGGTCGAAGAGAAGGTGTCGGACTGAGGCCGGGGCGTGGACTATGTCTTGCAAGCGCACTGCTGCCGGGAGACGACAATACGGAGCCCTTTGACTCGTCAATTTATGCGAAAACTATTCCACGGGCATGTCGTACCTGTAAAGAAGGAGGATCGTCAGGCGTAGAAGGGGATCCATCAGCACTTGATGGTCTTCCAGTTCCTGGACGAAGAACCAGCTCGGAGCTTTCGTCGGCCAATTGGTCATCATCCTGCTTTATTCCTTGATAGCCGGGCAAAGCGGCGCCGTTGACCTTCGAAGCATGCTCATGTTCTTGTCGCTCACCCTCTTCACGCAGAAGTTTTGCGAGACTCAACGATGTTTCCTCTGCCCACTCCTTATGTTGACCCCTACCACCAGTATCTGACGCCCCGTCGTTGTCGGGCGCCTCCAAGCCATCGTCCTCTGTATCCACATCACTCTCCTCTGGCATAGCGCTCATCTAGGTGGTCCGAATGTGTACATCCTCTGGGCTTTATTCGATGCCTTCTAGGCACGAACTTAGGACTGGGAGCGGCAAGACTCGAGCATGGACTGGAGTAAGGCGGTTTCTTGCGTAGCTTCCCCTTCGAGTATGGCAGACGAAGAATATCTTACTGTACTATCACAAGTCCTGGATGATCTCGAATCCTCGAATGATTTCGGGTTCCTGGGAAATAGTCGTGTGCCGGAGTCGAAGCTTCGGAAGGTATTTTAAGGTCTTTGACTTCTAGCTGTTGGAGCGGTCGTCGGCCTTACGCGTGCCTGTTTTCCGTGCAGCTCCTGCGAGTGCTATCGCTAGATTGTCACTGAGTATCAGGGCAGTGTTTACGATATGTTCTTGTCGCGGGCCAAGTCCGTCCGATGCCGTTGTGAGTGGTTGCAGAGACTCAGCCCTACGGATGTTGCCGAAGAGCTCAATGCATCGCTAAGGTTGAGTATCAACTGTCGCCGAACACCTGCGGTGGACAATATTAGTATTGGTACGAACGGTGCAGCATGTCAACTGTAGGCCCCGAACTTCCGGCGCATTTACTGGCAAAGCGCAAGCGTCAAGCAGAAGAGGAAGAGAAAGACTTCTTCCAGAAAGATCGCCAATCTCAAAGTTTCTCGCGCTCACCCAGCTCTGACGGTGGAGAGAAGAGGCGTCGTGTAGTCGGACCTTCATTACCTCCAGCAACTTTAAAGGAGCGACCGACCGGTGACCCTGACAAAGATGATGGTAGTGCTAGTGATGATGACTTCGGGCCAGCTTTGCCTGCAGGGCAAGGATCACAGGTTTGTATAGCGTTCAAGTCTCAGGACTGAGTTGATGCTGAGGCACATAGGTTAATGGTGAAGCCGAAGCACTGCAGCGGAGAGCTTTAGCAGAGGAACTTGCACGCGGAGAAGCGGCGAAGAAGCCTCAAAGGGACGGTTGGATGTTGGTACCACCAAAGCAAGACGATTGGTCATCACGAGTTGATCCTACAAAACTACGAAATCGGAAGTTCAATACCGGTAAAGGCTCAAAGGCGCCACCACCGAAGGATGGCGGGGAGCATACAGTGTGGACGGAGACACCTGAGCAGAAGCGGCAGAGATTGGAAGATGAAGTGATGGGGGTCAGAAAGCCTGCTGCCCTAGGACCAGAGGACAAGAGGGCGACGCACACCGAGGCTGAAGCCGAGGAGACTGCCAGGAGAATCCGGGAATACAATGTGAGATTTTATCGAGGCTGCAAAGTGGGTGTACGGATCTAGGAGGGACTGTCACTAATCACTTATGTGCACAGGATAAGAACCGGAATACGTCACTTTATAATGAGCACAAAAAGGCCGTCCCGAAAGAGAAAGAAGATGATCCGAGCAAAAGGGCTTTTGATAAGGAGAAAGATATTGGAGGAGGAGTGAAGATTGGTCATGCGCAAAAGAAGATGATGCTCAACAGGGCAGCAGATTTTGGCTCTAGGTTCGCCGGCGGTAACTATTTGTAAACCAAAGCACGAAAGACATACAATACGGGACCCTGATTCGGATGACACTACACATGTATGGTTCCCGGTCCGAGTGTCGTACATGGTTGCTAAGGTGACGAAGAGGCACCAGTTCCAACATATATGGAGACAGCCACAACATCATGTCATCGGAGTCTATAATAGCAAAGCTCAGTAAGTCATATACTTGTAAAGGATAGCTATTCTCTGCATTCAGAATGTAATTTCTACCCAAAAACTTAGTAGCTGTCTGACTCCGCAGCCACCTCAGCAGGCTTGATAAGGTCAAGCCTATTAAAAACAGCCTTATCATGACAAGGCAGCCAACACTTGACACATTGATTTGTGGCACCTGCGCGATACAACAGGCCTACAACCCGTGCCGATTAGCGTTTGACATCAAACAAACATGATACTGGAGGTCTTATATGGTATGAATGTAAGCAAGCTCCGGTCACTTACTGGGCACGGTATGGGCGTTATATCTTCAACAAAACACAGTGTCGCACAGAGTGCGGCCACGGCCGCGCATCTAGCGCCGCACTCAATACAAGGCCAGAACGCCCTGTCCTCAAGCTCCCGGTCGCTGAGCCCTGCGACGATGGCGGTCCGCTCAACCACTGGAATAGGCTCGGCTGCACAGCTCTGATCGAGGCAAGAATGAGGGTTATGATGATGAGGAAATACATGGTGAGGGTTGGTGGTTGAGAAGCAGTTTGTTGCGGTCCGATGGATGAAGATGACGGTTGAAGATGAGGGTTGAGAATGGTTACTGGAGGGCAGATTGTTGTGGTATGATGGTGAAGGTGTGATGGGCCTGAGGACGTGAGAATGCGCATTTACAACCAATTGCCTCACATCAAGTACTTCCTTGGTCATGGGAAGAGCGTTGATTAGGAAATATATATGCTTCAAGTTGAAACCATGCGATGTAGCGTCAATGTGTTACACTTGGCCAAGCCGCTCTCTTCATATCTCACCATCGTAATGATCCTCCATGGGATATTGGAACAGCAAAGGTCCGGTACAACGCGGCTGTGCAGCACCTCACATTTGGTCTGAGTTGTCAACCAGCGTACGCCATCTGCCATTGGCCCTCAAGTCTATCTGATACCTTCCTGGACTATGATGTTTGAAGTTCCACATCTCTTGGTGAGGGCTGAGCCAATCCAATTCGCGCACAACTTAGAAGCTGTCAATGTAGACTTAAAGTTGTCGTTTCTTGCAGCGAGTTCGTGCTGAGGCTGATGAGACCCATATTGCGGAATGAACGTCAGCTAAAGACTTGAAGACGTGGCGATGATCAAAACCCCACTCCGCGACATTGCAATTAGTACACTGAAGAAAGCGCTGGGCGAGGTGAAGGTAAAGAAAGGAGAGAAGGTCGATGTGCTGTTTATACCGTACGGGCCAAGCAAGGTCGTCCACATAAGTGTAGAGTGTAGGCATTGTCAGCAAAGGACTTCCGTCGTCGTGAAGCGAACCACAGTTGCAAGGGGACGAGGCTCGGGGACAGAAGTCGTCGCCAGGCGTAGGCCAAAATTCGCTTACTAAATGTCGCCCTGCGCATGGCGACGACTTCTCGCACTGAGCCTCGGGAACAGGGATTAATATACTTCCGTGACCGGGCTTTCGGCAGACCGCCTGGGGTACAGCCGGCAAGACCTTCATTTGCAGCTCACAACTCCCAGGTACCTTTGTTCTCACTGTGGGATACTATCTATCGGGTGATGGACCAGCCTCGGAAGAAGTTGGCAATCCAGCTTTTGGCATTGCTTGAGAAGAATGCTCTGCACTGCAGGTAGCCTTGACGGCGAAGAACGGACGTTGTGGACAGAAATACCGACGATCTCGCTGCAGGCTGAGCTGCATCGAAGACAAGAGGCTTCCGCCAAACCAATCTGCGGTTCTGGCCAAAAGCAAGGATCCTACAATACCCCGCTGCATGTCGCAGCCCTCATTATCATCCTCGTTCTTAGTACCCTAGGCTAGTTTTCCCTGTTGTTCACCCCTTCACTCTAAGTCTTGCTGCTAATGTTTACCGTACAGCCTGCTCATTCCCTATCGTCGTCCGTCGGTTTCCTCGACTGCCAGTTCCTCACCACTTCCTCTTCCTCTCTCGACATTTCGGTACAGGTGTGCTCATCGCAACGGCTTTCGTCCATCTCCTTCCCACAGCCTTTGTATCGCTCACGGATCCATGTCTACCTTCTTTCTGGAACCAGGGATATCCGGCCATGGCTGGCCTGATTGCCATGACGTCTGTCCTTATTGTTGTAGGAATTGAGATGTTCTTTGCAACAAGAGGGGCAGGGCATATGCATGGGAGCGAATACGACACTTTGCAGGATGAAGAGGAGAGGTATAGTCACAAGCATACAGCGAACGGTCATGCGAGATCAAACCCCCGGCGGCGAGCTAGCTTACGACCTTTCAGTCAGGGAAAGCTCGGAGCGAACGGACAACCCAATGATATAACACTGGACAACATGGGAGGCTCATCGGAACATTTGGTCGCTGAGAGATCGACATCGACTCCAGACGGCTCTCCACAGGCAGACCACAGGGACTACTATGAGCAGAACGATGACAGTGACCCAGATCTGGATCTAGACGAGCTGGATCCCTCAGCTGACGCGGCAGGTCTGATAAATGTAGACAAACGTCAAAGGAGCCATGAACACTCTAACCCCGACGACCATCACCACTACCACCGCCCACGGCCACAGAACCACGACGCTTCCCACCCAGAAGAAGCTGGAGGCTCTGGAATCAACCTCTCCTCCCAGCAACAGCAGCAGAAGATACTCCTCCAATGCCTACTCCTCGAAGCCGGCATTCTCTTCCACTCCGTCTTCATCGGTATGGCCCTAAGCGTAGCGACCGGCACCTCCTTCATCGTCCTCCTCGTAGCCATCAGTTTTCACCAAACATTCGAAGGCCTCGCCCTCGGCTCCCGCATCGCAGCCATCACCACCTTCGCCCCCGGCTCACCCAAGCCGTGGCTGATGGCGCTCGCATACGGCGGTACCACTCCTGTCGGCCAAGCTATTGGTTTGCTTGTGCATAATCTGTATGATCCGGCAAGTCAAACCGGTTTACTTATGGTCGGGGTCATGAACGCTATCAGTAGCGGGTTGCTGCTTTTTGCGGGTTTGGTAGAGCTGCTGGCCGAAGACTTTTTGAGCGACAAGAGCTATGAGGTCTTGAAGGGTCGGAGGAGGCTGGAAGCTTGTGGGGCTGTGGTTGGGGGCGGCTTGCTTATGGCGCTTGTTGGCGCTTGGGCTTGATGTTAGATCATCGTGAAAGCATTTGTCGGTGTTTGATATCTGGGTCTACGAGCCGTACTCTATCGCCCGAGCTTGATCATATATATATAAACTCGGCGCTGTCTCGTTGAATGTTCAACTCCAGAGGTGCAGAGCGTCACACACTGCAGACAATTGACTACATGACACTCGCATCATAGAGTGCTCACCCTGAGCTTCTCGACACTGCAATTGATCAAAACCTGCAAAACAGGATCAATTCACCACATCAGATCACCGTAACCTGCCTAGCCACATAAGCTCCCATCCCTCAAACAACGCTATATCACCCCAGTTTCCTATCTCACGCATCTCTACTTGCCCCCTTCTCCTCATTTCTACTGCAAAACGCCTAAACCCCATGCCTTCAAGATAGCGTGGATTAGAGATTCACAGGAAACTAGCCTCTAGCCGTCACATGTGGACCGATGTAGCTATGATTTAGAAACGCACGTTGGTCATCGCCAGTGGACCGAAGGGCACAGCACAGGCCAAGGATCCTCGCGCATTGTAACTTCAACGACCATGTGGAAAAGCAGTATCTCACATCTCGCCACACTGCGCGATGGTGATATCCTGATTCGGCTTCTCCCTCGTCGTGCGCGCGTTCTCGACCTTCCGCACGACGTCCATGCCGTCGGCCACCTTGCCGAAGACGACGTGTTTGTTGTTGAGGAAGGGTGTTGGGACGGTGGTGATGAAGAATTGGCAGCCGTTGGTGTTGGGGCCGGAGTTCTACGGTTGTGGGGATTAGGTTGTTAGAATGGGTGCTGAGAGGGTGGAGCATGTTGATCGGATAGGGTGCTTGGTTGGGGCTTGGGGCCGGTGGAGGAAAACGTACAGCCATGCTTAACAGTCCGGGACTATCATGTTTCAGGTTGAAATTCTCGTCCGCGAAGGATCTTGTGCCGTAGATCGAAGCACTCCCCGTCCCATCGCCGTGGAGGAAGTCGCCGCCCTGGATCATGAAGTCCTTGATCTGTCCCCACACACACACCAGGATTAGGGGTTTGTGTTTTGCTTCAGAGGGTTTGTTGTGGATTGCCTACGACTCGGTGGAATTTGCTCCCCTTGTACCCTTGAGGTCGTCCTTGGGCGTTCTTGGTCTCGCCTGTGCAGAATTGACGGAAGTTTTCGGCCGTCTTGGGCGTTATGTCGGTGAAGAGTTCCATTTTGACCCGCCCGAGGGGCTCTCCTAGAGAATGGCATCAGAAGGGACATGCTGGTTGCCGGCACCGCGTCGGATAGATAGAAAAGAGCTCATGGGAGAGAACAGAAGGTACACGCTATGCTTGATCTTTTACGGGATACTTAAGAAGACATTGGAAGTTTGATAACATCTGTGGGCATTAGAATGACGACGAATGTGATTTAGATGTAGCAACATTGAAATATCAAAATAGTGTCTGAGTCTTGTAGATGTACTCTACTTACCTCCTAGCGTTAGGTCAAAGAAAACAACGGGGTTCACAGACCCCGGCGCTGCGTCCGTCATGGCGCACGGTTGAGCTAAGCTTTCCCCAAGTCCTCGGGGTCCGGTCAGAGTGCAGATTTGTGGAGAATGCTGTCGCTCTGTACAGGGACGAAAAAAGCGGGCGATTTTTGGCACGTGCGCAACCACCAAAATCGCCCGCTTTTTTCGTCCCCGTACAGGTCGCTGTTCGTTCTCGCTTAGGAAGTCGACTGACGTTGGTGGTGCGTACGCCCGACCGAAGCGGTCACTGCAGTGTAGATCCTGGAATAGTGGTGGGCGAGGGTTTTTCGTCAGTGTCGATTTGGGAGTAGGAATGTCGAATAACTGCTTTGGTGCTCAGTCGAGCTTTGACTCCGCGGAGACTTAGGGAAGCTAATTTCATTGGAGCACGAATGTTCTCGATGGCGATGCATCATGACATGTGAGGGGAAAGTTGACCAAATGCCCACAATCTCCGGTTTGTCCAGTTTGTATGTCGAAGTACGAAAGGCTTTTGATGAGTCTCGAAGTGGCGCATGAGCGGTTACCAGCAATCGACTTAATATACACTCCTTTATCATCCTACAATGTGTTGAAAGAGCTGGGAGAGCTTCCGGAGGCCCTTGCCCCTGCTTTGGGTTGATGTTAGTAAATCATGACTGAATAATGCGCGCGTGGTACGGGCATGTCAGAGTGTCTGCTGGTGACACAATAATTCAGCACAGCTCAGTGGATGTGGCAGGCATGGGTGCGAAAGCAAGCTTTTGGGTACCCGCAAAGTCAACGTTAATTATTGAGTGATATTATTATTATTGTATATTGTCCTCAATAAAGATACGGGTCTTGTTCCACTCGATGATCGCAGCACCTTGTTTTCCAGAACACCGCCATCCTTGTGTCGAGAATTCAGAAATACCAGATATTTCTTGAAGCCAGCGGTAAGATGAATTTTTGACTGTTGATTTGGCCATAGAACTCCCCTCACTTTGCGCTTGAAAAGTGGGTGAGTTGTGATAGATCGGTTGGTGGATCCTGTGACTCCTGTCGCGCTCAAGGTCCCTCTCCCGCCCTGCATTCAATTCACTTCACTTCACTTCACTTCACTTCACTCCACTTCGACAACAACCTCCGCCACCTCTCAATCCCATCGTTTCCGTCATTACGTCGATGTCGATGATATTCGTTGACGACATTGAACGTGTGTTGTCAT
>JAABUP010003639.1_pt1 | contig 26944 bp, 46 predicted proteins | sample 5559201 | NCBI WGS metagenome assembly JAABUP01 (sample SAMN10711887, study PRJNA513373) | rock metagenome | isolation source: Antarctica rocks | place: Antarctica | reverse complement strand
TGGTGATGATGACTTCCTGGAAGACGCCACTGCTGAGTCTGGCTGTGGCTGGGGGGCTGAGAACTGCATGAGTTGCACAGGCATACACCTCTCGCGCCCCTTCAGCATGCAGCACCTGCAGGCCGACAAACTCTTCCAGCATAGGAGCCCATCCATTCCACAGAAGGACTAGTACAAGTATGTCAACCAATTCTAATGAGCTCACTCATTTGCAACTACTTGCTGAAACACGACACTTCATGCTGTACTCTGTCATAAATATGGTCAATAATAGAATTTTCAAATAAACCTTCACACAAAAGGTATTGCATGGTCATACAGCCATGTCGTAGGTCAGTCAGAGGTGCTGCATCAGCATGCTGATAGCTGCTCACCTTGGCTGCATTTGTGATGGTTCCTGCTGTATCAATCATGTCATCCACCAACACAGCCACCTTGTCCTTGACATCACCAATGAGGTTCATGACCTCTGATACATTGTGAGAGGACCGCCGCTTGTCCACAATGGCCAAAGGAGCATCGTTCAGCTGCAAGCCAAGAAAGCACAACTTGAGATCCCCAGGTGGTGACTTGCCATCCCAGGCAGTGGCACAAACACAGCTGCAGCAGCCGTGGCGCAGTATGAGCCAAGCAGTGTTCCTGATTGAGCACACATGAGAGTGTACGATGGGTGTAAAGCGCAGTCAGCACCCAATCAGCTGAACCAGCCAGCACTTGAGGTGCATCAACAGCCTAGAGTCCACCATCCTCTGCAAACCAAGCTGGGGGCCTGCAATACCTTCTTTGCAAAAGCTCTGGCCCTGGCAACGCCGCCGACATCAGGAGACACAACGACAAGGTCCCCTGTTGAGATGCGTTTACTGGCCAGATAGTCTAGAATGACCGAGTCGCCATACACATGGTCCACAGGGATGTCAAAGTACCCGACACATTGTCCAGAGTGAAGGTCCATGGCAAGAACTCTGTCAGCACCTGCAGAGTTGATTGCCCTGTCAGCAGATTGCCCTGTCAGCAGATTGATTGCCCTGTCAGCAGCAGCATCTGTCTGTTATCACACCTCCGAGAGGCAGGACAAAAACAAAGTGCAGACTATCATGGCAGGACAGTTTGATGTATAGCACACCAGGCATCATAATTGATGCTGGCAGCGTAAACTCCTTGGACACTAGCAGCTGATAAGTAAGGGCTGGGCTGGACAACATACCAGCCTCTGTGAGCAGATTGGCTGTGAGCTTGGCTGCAATGGATTCACGCCCCTGAGTCTTGCGGTCAGCCCTGGCATACCCAAAGTAGGGCATGACAGCTGTGATGGAGCGGGCTGATGCTCTTTTGCAGGCATCGATCATGATGAGCAGCTCCATCAAGGAATCATTCACTGGAGGACAGGTGGGCTGAATGAGGAAGACGTCACATCCACGTATGGACTCCTGTGACAGTCAATATAGAGCTGAGTGATCTTGCATGCTGTCATTATCCTGAGAGTGTCATGAAGACTGGTGTGTTGATTGCAGGAAGAAGAAAGATAGAGAGAGAGAGTCCAACACCGTCGGCTGAGACAGAATTCCTGGGCAATCTGCAGCAAACAATGAGCAGAAGGAAGGGAAGAGTGCACCTGTACTTGCACATAGATTTCTCCATCTGCAAATCGCTTGATCTTGATGCCACCCAGATCAAGGCCAAGATAGCAAGCCACCTCATGAGCTAGCGCCTGCAAGCCATTATAACATCAACGCTGTGCAGACCAGATTGACAGCAGTCTCCAGTGAGACCGGACACTTTCGTTCATGTCAAACAGTGACAAACCGCAAGTCGTCTGAGCAGCAAAATGCGCTGCCTGGAAAAGGGTTCTTGAACGTACCGGGTTGGCTGTTCCAGCAAACAATCTTAGACGGTTTGGTACGATACTTTTGGGCTGCCTGTACAGCTGACTTGCTGTATTGTGTTGACTATCTGATGAGAAGGAATCTCGCCACAGGGGGCTATCCAACACAGGCTTGCCAGCACCCAAAGCAGCCCCATTGGTGTGGGTTGCAGGAGCCACAACAGCCTTACAAAAGAACTGACGAGGCGCTCTTCTGCTCATGAGACCAGCCTATGTACGCAGATTGGCTAAGCAGCGCTCTGCCGCAAAAATGTGTGGCGCCAGGCAGCAACAGTGGCCAAAATAACAGCACAGGAACTGGTGGCAATAAGCAACATACCATAGGTGGTCCTCTACCAGAACTGACACAAAACTGCCTCCTCCTTCCAACACCTGTACAGTGCGTGATTCACCAAAACACCCAACATGTTGCCACTTGAGCTGTATCGTGTTGTGTCTGAAAGACTGTTGGGACAGTGAGTCTTACCTGGCATCTCAGGCGTCAACATTGGTGGTAGCAAATTGTGGCCAATATAGTGACGTCAACAATCGACCAACAGCGCCTTGAGGTGACTTGTCCCTTGTCGAGATCGTCGGTAAGCCAAAGCTGCAAGTTGAGCTTTCAAACACCCGTTCGAAGATCCTGCCTCCAGACCTCTTGCTTTTGATGACAAGCTAATTGTAGCTTTGCCTTACGCTAAAGATGCTCTTTGGCAGGTGAGCCGCTCTGCTGGTCGCACGGCTCTGAAGGTCTCAGCAGACGGCGCAATTAGGCAGCAATTACAAACTCAGTGCTTGTCATGTGCGTGCGTGCGTGCGTCACGAATTCAGCGCCATTCTCAGTTTCCGAGAAGTTCGTCGCAAAGCTTCGTTCGCAGCTTCCTTGGCGTTGCGCTCCGAGGGAGTAAGGTTATGGAGGCAACCCGTGAGAGCGGAATTCGCCGTTGCTGCTGCGCGGCCCGAACAACGGACAGTGACTTTCACAGGTGGAGGCCATGCCGGATTTGGCTGCACAACCCATTAAAGGTCTTGTCTGGCCGTTTGGTTGGATGACAGCAACTGCGATGCTGGCCATTCTGGCCCTGTTTATAACCAGCTGTTCGGCGGACGAAGTATTAAACAGCACCGGCATGGCGACTCTCAACGCGTATGTCACCGGAAACGCAGGCGAACCTTGGCAGTCTCGGTGAGATTCGCTGGGTGTTCGTTGACGCAATGCGCTGCGAGAAATGACCCTCCAAATTGGCTGCAAGAATTGTGCCGGCAGCAACTGAGCGATCAAGTCTTCGTCAACCTGATCAGCTGATGAGACTGTCCAGTAGATGCAACTTTGTGTGCAGTGGAACGTGGTACAACATATTGGAATGGGCAGCCCGCTCTACAAGCTGTAGTGACGCGCCAGATTCGGTAGCATGTATGGCCTGCTCGCAGGCAATGCCTGCCTATGCACAAGCTGCTGGGGTGGGTCCAATAGGTAGGACGTGATGAAGCATCTGACCTGCCATTGTTCAGAGTATGTACATGCCTTGATTCTCAGTGCATGCTGAAATTGTCCTTGATTGTCATGTCTGGTATGATGTTTATGCTGCAAGCACTCAAGACTGCACATCAGGTCTGTTGTGCTATTGCCCGCAGCTGTTGCGGATGAGCTGTGGTTTCAGCCAACAAAAAGTGCTGTATGTGGCATGTGCCTCAAAATCTCAATTTCGCCTGGCATGCCAAGCCCCACGTGCACAGACAGCACCTCTCAGACAGCTACATGTCCTGGTAGTGGCACATCGCCATATACAAGAGTCAATCAGCCATGGGCCTGGAATGCAACAGTGTACCCAGCAGATGCAAACAATCCTCTACCATACTTTATAGCTGTCATCATTGAATGGTTTGACAGGTGTGCCGCACAGCAGTTCGCATTGCTTGTCACTTTTTGGTGAAAAGTGTAAGCTGCACGTTGCCTGTTTTGCAGGAACCAAACACTGCCATATGAGGTGACATATCCCACACAGAACGTATCTACAGATGCTTTTGGCACCTGGCCAATCATCTACGAGGGCATTGAATGCCCTATTGGCAATTATAAACTACAGTACCATTTTGAGAATGTATCAACAGTGGTAAATTTTCATATCATGGTACATTGCACATAGATCAGCATCCTCGGCATAAGCTTCGCCCATTGGCTGTGGATTGCATGGGCCCGTGAATGTACCATTGCTGTGTTTGGGCCACTGATCTAGTTAATGTGTTGTGCAGATTGGCACCACAAACAGCAGCCTTTGTGACAATGAACTGAATGCACCCTGTGGCACTGTCCAGGTGCGTAGGCCAATCAAAACAAGCTAAAGGACTAACCGCTGTTTGATGTGCCTGTCAATCTGGGCAAGCTGCGGAGCAAGACATGCATAGTGACAGGCTTCCAAACATTTCATGATCTGAGTCGTGCAGGTTTTGAAAGCAAGCCTCACACACCAATGCAATGAACCTTGGCACAAGTGTCAAACAAGCATATCGCCTTGCAAATTGATCATCATTGTTTGCATGTTGTTCCGTTAGTGCCTGCATGTCTGCTGCAGATCCATCATCCACTTCTGTACCTACTGTGTGCATTGGTGACAGTGTAGCTGTGATTTTGAGTTCTGCAAGTGCTTTCTGCAGGCAGATGAGAGGCCCTTTGCATACCTTGCCTTCAAAGCAATTGGGGAACGCATTCCCTTGGCAGCAATGCAAGTCCGCCTGTTTCCAAGTGCCAGCTGGCTAGACATGGCACGTTCTGGTGCAGATTATTGGCAAATCAACGATTATGCAACAGTCCCTGCAGTCCTTGATCCTAATAACCCACTTGACTTCAAAATCACGTGCTCTGATGGGAAGGTCTTATATGAGAGTGGCTTGGTGCCTGCTGACATGTTTTGCAGCTTCCAAGACCCAAAGTGCAAGTACTTTACTGGCACTGTCCAATGCTGAAGCATGTGAAGAAGCGAGCCTGCAACCCCAAGACTGTTGCTGTTGGTCTTGGTGCTACGATTATAGGGTTTTCATGCAAAAGAGTGTAATCATCAAGACGAATCTGTCCGGGATATGGTCTTCCTTGCATTCTATGTTAGACAGCGTATAAGGAACAATAAGGCTGCATGCAACGCTGGCCAACAAACAAAGTTTCTCTGTAGGACATGAATGCTGTACCTTGCTTTCAGCATGTTGATGAGCATGCAACAAACGTGTGTAAATCTAAGCGTGAGCGAAGCCCAAACGGAGTCTCTGCAGCATATCTGGCTGCATAGGTCTCAGGTATGTTGTTAGACCTGCAGATCTGCTCTCCAGACTCATACCTGCTGCAAGCGGCCCAAAAAGCCCTGACCTGTACAAAGCAGCAATGTTGATGTGTGAGAAAGCCAAGCTTGAGCGCATCAAGCTGATGACGGAGGATAGCAGGGATACCTGTGCAAGTCACATGGGGGCATCATAAAATCTTACATAGAAGGTCCATCGCCGCCCCGTCTTTCGGAAGAGGGTCCCCTTCAAAACCACCTCAATCGGCAGGGCCTCACTGGGCCTTTCACGGATTGACAGGCACTAAGGCGGCTAAGTTTAGTCATCAGGTGGAACCATTAATTAGACTCACAGCTGATTGCAAGCAAGCACTGCTTATTGTCAGCTCAGTCTGCCTTCAGACTTCCTCATACGCCTGTCAGAATGTCGGCCCATCAGGATGCACGAATGTACGAGAGCAAATACCCGGAAGTCGATGATGTGGTCATGGTGCAAGTCAAGTCTATTGCAGAAATGGGTGCATATGTTGGTTTGCTGGAGTACAACGGCATCGAGGGAATGATATTGCTCTCAGAGTTGTCCAGAAGGCGTATCAGATCGATTACCAAGCTTATCAAGGTGATCACTGTTGTGTATAACGCTTGCTGGCTCAAATCGATGGCGTCACTTCGTTGTAAACTGTGCGGTGAAAACAGGTGGGCAGACAAGAGCCCGTTATGGTGTTGCGTGTGGACAAAGAGAAGGGTTACATTGATCTTTCCAAAAGACGTGTAGCTGCAGAGGACATTCAGGTGGGTAGCTTCAGAAGGCGTGCTCTTGGACATATACTTCTGCCAGCATACATCATTCATGTACACACGCAAGCATACAGTGACTCTGCCGTGTACTCTCAGCTGAGGAAGCTGCTTGTCTGTGCAGTGCTTCCTTTGTAGATTCTCACGGCAGCAGTCTTACCACAATGCCCTGCTTGTAGGCTGCAGAGGAAAAGTACAACAAGTCCAAAATGGTCCATAGCATCATGCGTCATGTAGCAGAGACCACAGGGCAAGATCTTGAGCAGCTGTATACTCAGATAGGATGGCCACTATATAAGATGTATGGACATGCATTTGAAGCTTTCAAGCAGATGGTTCAGGATCCAGAGCCCATTTTTGCAAGGTTACAGGTCTGCATCATACCTTTGGCTCTTGTACTACATACATAGTACAACCGTTGAGTATGTAATAACTGCAGGGATGGGCTGCTCATTTTTTGCTGCCTTTCTGGCCTTGCTGTGTGTCATGCTCTCACTCACACCAGCTGACACTGCTTCTTCTTGAGCACCACACATGCTTGTTGACCTGTCCTCAACTCATACAGCTTGCGCTATGACCTGTCGAATGGATAACACAGCTACTGCAATTGTGCAGAACGCTGGCACTTTGCAGTACACTTGTTTTTATGGCATGCAGGAAGTCAATGGAGGAGAGCCTTTGTCCGTGCTGACAGACAATGTGAGGACAGCTATCATGAAAAATATTACCAGGCGAATGACGCCTCAGCCCCTCAAGATCAGAGCTGACATTGACATGACATGCTTTGCATATGATGGCGTGCTACATATACAGGTGATCCACCTTGCTCTGGTTGCATTTATGGTTCTTTTCATTCCAGTTGCTATTCTGCTTGCTGCGCAGTCAGCCATGATTGAATGCAAGATGCATCTGGCAATGCGAGCAGTATAACATTGAAGCACATGTTGGCATCTGCATTACACACAGTTGACGCCGTCTACAGATGCCATGTGAAGTGGAGCAATGTGCATAGCTTGTCTGCATTGTGTATGTTCGAAAGCTTTGGCAGCTTAGGCTACTCAGACTCCATGACAACAGTCAGCTGAGCTATCAGTGCTTCCGCAGCACTTGCACCTTGCTAAGCCTACTGTCATAGCTTCATTCTCACAGTCGCTACCCTGCTGTTGCAGGATGCAATGCGTGCAGCTGGCAGATCAGGCACAGAGGACTGTCCTGTTCAGATGAAGCTTGTAGCACCTCCTTTGTATGTCCTCACCACCCAGACGTTAGACAAGAACAAGGGCATTCAGGTGCTCAATGATGCCATTGAGGTTGCAGAGCAGACTATCAAGAGTCATAAGGGCAACTTCAAGGTCAAGGAAGCTCCCAGGACAGTCAGCGAGAGAGATGACCTTCTGCTGCAGTCCAAGGTCTGCGTCTTCATTTGTAGTCTAGCTCTGCATTCACATGGCGTGCAGCTCAGTTTGCATACCTGCCAGCTGTAAAAGCCTTGTAGAGCGCTGTGCAGCACACACTAGACGCACATGGGTGCAGACATGTTGTGTGTATATATCAGATGCTTATATACAGCTGTTGGCTGTTTGCTGGACAGCTGTTGGTGCTTCAAGGCTGACACAGCACCCGGCTGTAAGCATTGCTGGGCTCAAGGCATGTGCTGACATGATGTTTCATGTGGCTGTACAGATGACAGAGGCTGAAAATGCCAACAAGGAGGTTGCTGGTGACTCTGACAGCGAAGATGATTTCGAGGAGGGTATGGGAGACATTGATGTTGAAAAGGCATCAGGACTCACGATTGAGCAATAGAAGCTATGTTATCATAGTTTCTAGCCTGCCTTGCAGTATCTGCTTTGTCTGCTACATCTGTGGTAATCAGTTGACCTGTGCTTAATGACTGACTTTTCAGAACTGTTGCCTTTTATCGCAGAATGAACGATGATTGCCAAACTGTTGTATGATGTGCTGTATAGTTATGAGGTGTATGTCATGCATACAGTATGACGGGATTCACCAACTATCATCCTTGTGTTGATGTTCTTTCCCGCTACCATGGCACTGTGTAGCAGCCTGTGAAGGCAGTGGCAAACCAGTCAGGCTGCATGTGCCTTGTTGTGTCAAGGCCAGCATGCTTGACAGTCGGAAGTTTCTTGCGAATGCCCTCGATTGCTGATGCAACTTGTAACAGTGCAGGAAATTAGCCTCCTGTCTACTGCCAACTTGACTGGCTAAATAAATTGTGATCACCATGGCAGGGACCTGAGCAGACGTCCAGTCGTGCATCAAGACGTCCAGCCAAATGATCATGATGTATGGCTGCAATGACTACGGTAAATGGCTAATTAGTTCTTATAAGCCACTATGCCGCAGGCTGCGGTCCGCTGCATATGTATGACTGATCCTTGCACGTCTGTATGGTCAGAATGTCCAACAACTTTACTCATCAAACTAAACGGCCCTCAAAACTTGTTACCTGTGTGCAATGTTGTTTTCCGCAGAAGTATTGACCCTAATTCCGAAACATCACTAAACTATGCAACCTGTGTACAGGCCTAGGCTTCCAGCTAAGTTGCCTTCATGTGCCACACTTTGTCATGTACAAGTTAGAGTGCAACTGTACAACATGCTGTGCAGGGTCACACTGCCTTGACCCTGTACTGGCGCCGGCGTGGCTTTGCAGGTGCTGCATCAGGGGCACCTGCACCAAAGTCATCATCCATGCAAGAGGCTTCCACCTGTAAAGTACAACACTGTGAGTCAGCCCATGTCAACATCGTGCAGGGTGCATGTGCCAGGTAGGACAACTATTTCACATGCACATGACACAACTAACAATCCCACTCATGTTGCACCAGAAGCAAGTAAATGTCATGCCACTCACAGGATCAGACTTCTTCAGTGGCATCTCATCCTCATTGTTCTGATCATCATCTTCTATGCTTTGTGAAACGACTGACTTGACAACAGGGGCAGCAGATACAGGTACAGCTGCGCTGCCTTGTTGCCTGGCCTTCTTGCTAGGCCTGAATTGTATGCCTGAGCCAAAGGCTGGCAAAGGCTCGTTTGATTCCTGATGCTGCATCTGCTGCTGTGTTGCTAAAGCAGCACTGGATGCAGCTCTTGCTGCCTGCACAAGAGTGTGCAGCTTTTGTTGCCAACATGATGTTCCTTTCTGCAGGTTTGCATTGTGTTTGAAGCACCAAGATTTCTCATGTTCCCAGGCAGTCACAACTACATCAACTTGTGCTCCATTGACTGCAAGCACAGCAGAAAAAACAGGAGCATAACGCTGAACAAAATTGACTTCTGACAGATCCCAGATGCTGCTGAGCCTGGCTGCTGGTTCCAGACTGCAGGCATGGCAGCTGTGCGCTACATGCCATCAGAACTGCAGCATCACTGGCATTCACACCTTTTCTAGTTCGGCTTGACTGCTGAGGCCTGCTGCCTTGTCGCCGCCACCCACAACCAATGGCTCGTCCAGAACGTAGCAGGTGTACTTCTCAGGGTGCTGGACATGAAGAGGCACCCTTGATCGGCCACGGCCGGGCCTTCTGCCACTCAAAGGGGGCCATCCACCTCTCCCCTGCTGAGGCCTGCCACCCCTGCATGAGCCACTCCTTGTTACATATGCACACGTCTATTGATATCAGCATGTATTGCTGGGACCTGGCTCTTAGTGATACTTGGGACCTGCCCACCAGACAACAGCATGGTGCACTGAGGATCGAATCAACAGGCAGTACAGCAGAAAGTTACGCAATGCACAATCCGGTCAGTAACAGGCTGTCAGGTTGGCACAGCGTTGTGCATTAAAGCCAGGGGTGCATTCACCTAGCCATGCTGAGTCCAGGAAAGACACAAACTACCCGTCACAAAGTTTGCTGCATGATGCACACTGTCATCTACAGTCGTACATTGTCCAGCTGTCTTGCTGAGTCCCACTGATTGTCGCTGCCTGATTGTCAATGTCCATATCTGATACAATGTTGTGGTTTGAGCTGGGCTGTGCTGACTTGTGAGCCCTCATGCGCTGGTCAAACACATTATCATCTAGAACCTGCATGAAACACCTGTTGTAGGTTGCCTTGTGCATGCACCAGCCAGCACATGCAGTGCAATCTTGCATTTCAAGCGTGTGCCAAAGCATGGCTTAATGAGCAGCATGTGGTTGTATAACTGATGTTACAGCATTCACCACACTGATGCATCAGCGGTGCAAGCAGCACCTCTGTTAAACGGCTAGGCTTCACATCTGCTGGATCAGAGACTCCACGCAAAGTCGTTCCAGCAACAGCATCAACATCGTCGTATTCCTGTTCATTGTCAAGGGCTTGACAGAAGGCCAGGCTTGGCTGGATAATATTGCCTTGCTGATCAAGCTGTACATTGCCATCTTGTGCATCAAGCATTGTGTTCAGCAAGCTCTCTGACTGCTGATGGGCAGTGTTCTCTGCATCCTCTTCCTCGCTGCTGTCAGCTTCCTCGTTTCCTGCTCTGCACTTGCACCACAGCGTGGTTGACCACAGACCAGACTTGAGATTTCAGCTCTGGATTTGCAGTTATTAAACTTTGTGGGTAACTTTGGCATACCTGTAGACCTGTTGACGGGCAATAGACCACTGTCTGCTTGGACCTGAGGACTGACTATGCCCAGAAGCCACTGAACATTGCGCTATATTGTCCAGAGCTCCGAAAACGGCGTCCAATCTTCTGCCAAAGTGTTCTGGTGCATTCACAGACATCGTCAACTGTACAATAAGAGGTGCCTAGGTCACAGAAGCCACCTTTTGCAGGTGATCTCTCCGTACCGGCTGCCTAGATGGAAGACAGTCAATTACAGATGTCGGCGGGCAGTGCAGGCAGACGTACGATGAATGGACAGCTTAGAACGCCCTCGCATATGAGTCGGTTGTTTTGCGCTTTGATCTCGAGTTGGTCGTGAGTCACAAAATGTTAACCTACGACCTACACTTAGCGAAATAGCGCTATTTCGGCGTGTTTCGGGTCCAGATTTTGGCCTGCAAAATTCGCCAACTAGCGAAATAGCCCTATTTCGCAGAAACTTCATAATATTTAGTATTCGATTAAGCCTAATCTCGCTATCTGGCCTCACAGAATCTGTGCTACCCTTATCACGGCCTTCGCAGACACGCACTTGTTAGCGCAGCGCCCCTTTAGCAAACCGAAGTGTCGCTATTGTCAGCAGAGTCATCATGCAAGCTGTGTGCTCGACTTCTGCCACCGGCGTCAAGAGCTTGTCTGTCACACGTAGTGCAGGTGGGTACTCACCGTGACCGATCACGAACAATACGTTGCAGCGCGGACCTTCCGTACATACGCGGTTGCATAAGTGCTTTGTTGCAAGCACTAACAATTCTGAATTATGTTTTTGCTTGCTATGCAGGCAGGAGCGTGCGGACTTGCGTACCAGGTAACTGCTTGCGACGTGTGCTTTGAACCTGATACGGTCTTGGGCTGTTCCGAGCGCCTCACCACTGCCTGATGTGTTGCAGCCCGCGTTGTGTGCAAGGCCCAAGTTGCCAAGGCTCCTATCGCAGCAGCAGCGGCGGCCTCTCTGACCTCTTTGATCGCAGCTCACCCAGCTTTCGCCTTGGTAGGTTCAGCTCAACTCGGGCTCTTCTGTACTTTGCGCATCTGCCCGACCCAAATCCAAGCCCTGCTTTTGTATAGGTTGATGACCGTCTTGGAGGAGAAGGAACTGGCAAGATTCTAGGTGTAGGAGGCATTGAAGGCTGGGCCATTATTGGTGTATTCACAGCCATCTGGGCAGCATACTACGCATCACAGAAGGACTTGGGGGGTGACAAGACAGATGACTCCGGCCTAGGCTTGTGATCTCTGTGAAGTTGACCTACCCGTATCAATTGAGAAGATGTAAATGCTTAGCCTAGGTTCAGCAGTCAATTTCATACGTCAGTTTCAGAGCGCTGTGTCCCAAACGCATGTACCTGTACGATATGTGACAAGGCTCCTGCACTTTTGGCCAACTGCATGTAAGACACTTGCAGTGCAGTGTTTTGAGTTGTGCAAACCCTCGAGCAAGCCATTGTGGGATGCTGTCGTCTTGCTGCCACCTGCTGCCTTGCATGTACAGCTTTTGCCATGAGCTGATAGGGGAACATTCCCTCAATATGCGCTTCACGTGGTCCCTATACAAATTTGGCCTACAATGTATTAAGCCCATCATGACAGTTTCTGAGTAACCTTCCTGAGTAAAATGGAGACTGCCAGTCAACTGATGGAAGCACGTGGCCTGTCTATTAAAGTCTATGAACTCCAGCAGCGTAGGAAACCTTGCTGTGAATAACTCTGCAAGCGTATGTACATGAAATGTGTGCAGGTTCGCCAAGAAGGAGATTAATAGCCGCGTCCTGAGACGTCTGGCTGCAGGCGACCAAAGCACAGTACTGTACTTAATCGAATTGGTACAACAATTGCAGTATCTGAGACACTTTCACACATCAGCCTGCCACAAAATCTGCCATCCACATACACCTTGGGACACTGCTGAAGTCAGACTTGAGTTGCTCACATAACAGATGCACTCAGGCAGTCGCAACATACTTCTGGTCTCAATCATTGCATGTATTGCTTTCACACTGCATAGAGACATGATCAAAAGCACCCGATGCTGCTCATGCATGTCACCAAAACACTCAAGGCAAGAAGCAGTCACTGCTCATCATTGTCCTCGCTGGTCAAGAAGTCTTGGAATTGTCTGCAAGATGGTCTCGCTGAGGCATCTAGATCTACGTGAAACCTTCTAGAAGCAATGCTCTCAAACTCCGCGGCAAGGGCTGGCATAGCAGCTGCAGCATCCTGCACAAAGCGTCTCATGCTGTGCTCACGACCAGCTTTCTTCAAAGCTCGCAGCCCTAGCTGCATCCAACAGAAAGCAGTCAGCAACACCCTTGATGCAGACGTAAAATACTAGAGACATAACACCTTCAAGGTCAACCCAGCCAAGATATGGCAACACTTTTAATCTGCTTGTGCCTGACAGCACATGATGTAAGCTATCTAATATGTCTCCAGTTGCATTGGAATTTGTTGGATGTCATACCTCAACAACGTGAACACTGCTTTCCACATCCTCTGCTGCACATTCAGAGCTGCATTTATGTAATCTAGTTTTCTTGAGAGTCTGAATTGCTAAGACAGGCACCTCGCGCTCACGACCTCTGCACAGGCAGATTGAAGTTGTGTGCTGCTGACGTTGAATCTGCCAAATGCCACACGCAATGTGTGGGATCATCAACGAGTGTGGTCACAGAGTGAAAGACAATTCAAAGGGAGTTGGGCTATGCAGTAAGCTACGGTTATGTGATATAAGCTGACTGCACTGCCGCATAAGCGAAAAACGTGTCAACAACTCATTTAGGTGGGGCACCTCAACAGCTTGTCAGCCATGCTAGTCATCAGGTCACTCAACAATCATGCATGGGCACTGTATAATGTTGTGATGCAGCACTCCTACTTACCTATTTTGCAGAACTAAGTTTGTCATCAACAGGATTCTTGGAGACAATGCTTCTGGACGAATGCCCATGCAGGTCAACAGTGCACGCTCACCGTCTTCCAAGACACATCGTCGTCCTGCCCTACCTAACAACTACAGCATGGTCATGTTTGAGCTGTCTTAGTTGCCAAGACAGCATGCATGTGAGTGCTAGTATGATCTGTACCTGTCCTTCTGGAGCATCCAATGTCCAGTGCTTGCCTTTCTGTACAGTCCAAGACGGCAGTCAGCAAGCAGTACTGAGCCTGGGCAATTCGAGCTTGTCATTGCTGGCGCTTGCTGATGCACCTGTAGCAGGTCACTGTATCTATTTGATGACTGATGCGCCTCCAGTGCAACCTTGGTCTGGACATGGATCCGTTTTCTACTTGCTTTGCAGGGGCCAGTGCAAGGAGGTGGTTGCCACTGACGTGACGAGCAAGCTGAGTGAAGACTCCAGTCTTGTCTGACAGTCTTTAAAAACTTGCTGCGGTTGCATGTAAAAGTAGTGCCCATCTTCACCGCAGAAGGCTGGCATGAGGAGTCAAACTATGATGGAAAGGCCCACAGATCAAGGGCAAATTTTATACCAGCTTGTTCAGCATAGGCAGCGATGCAACTTGCCATTGATCAACTATTGAGGCCATTTGCCTTTCAGCATCGGTGCGCAAGAGCTTGCAGCGATGATGAGCCCCCGTTCGAACTTAGAAGGCCGTTTATGAAACGCTTGCATTCCGAAAAGCCCTTCCATTTGCAAGTTGCGTCGGCCCTGTACATCTCCTGTACAAGCGCGCCAAAGCTTACTGCGTAGGCAACGCCAGCGCAAAGCTGATGGCACGCTTGTGCTTTGAGTGAGCTGCGGCATGCAATCTTGTTTCTGCTCGACCGAGCCATAAGGCAAGCTAGTATACGCATGCTGACATGCAGATGCCCACAGCAGAGGCTCCTTTTCACTTCAACTTCGGCGCTCCCGGTGATCTTTCATCGGCGACACAGGCTGCTGCTGTTGCTGCTGACCAGCAATCCGATCGGCTGAGCTCTGTGGAAATACGACCGCCATATCAGGTAGTTCACAAAAGCATTGTGTTCACAGCAATAGCCACTGTACTTGATGTGCGGTAACTTACGCATTACGCGTCTCCGCACTTGCAGCTGTCACCATCATTACAGTTGGATGAAGTGGCGCTGACCGACGCTTTGTACCTGCTGAAGGTAACTTGTGATCAGTCATCGAAATGTCCTCGTGTCTGCTTTTTTGCAAGGCACTGCACAAGTCGGCCATAGCATTGCAAGTGAGCAGTAGCTGATAAGTGGTGTGCAGGGTCGAGTGAGCAGCGCAGCAGCAGCTTTCCTGGTCAAAGATGCAAACTTGCAAAGCAGTGATCTTGAGCCTGGCAAATATGAAGGTATGCACTACAAATGGCTACTTGCGCCGTCGTCACACGTTATCTTGAGGGTAGGCCCTAGAAGCCATCAACGTTTTTTGAAATTGGGATGTGTTTAGGTGGATTTAAACTTTGGGAGTGTGCAGTAGACCTGGCGCAGCACTTGTGTAAAGAGTACAATCTTGACAAGCTCATCTCAAGCAAGACTGATCCAAATCATGACCTGGTTGGCAAACGAGTGCTTGAGCTTGGGTGTGGGCAGGGGCTACCTGGCATAGTGCCTTTGTTAGCAGGGGCCGATGTGCACTTTCAGGCAAGCCCTTGCAGGTACTCTCATGATGCTCATGCAGTCCATGTTGTCTGCTGGCAATTCATCCATCATCATGGTCAGCATTGGTCAGAGTTTACAAAAGATTTCACTGCTAGCAGGGCTGCCCTTGCACAAACTTCAAACATTGCCACGACTGATGCTGTCATGACTGACCAGCAGATTGCAAATCAACACACCATGTGCTGTCTTCAGGACTTCAACCAAGAGGTACTGACAAGCTTGACCAGTCAAAATGTGACAGCAAACCGCCAGCGCCTGCCAAAGTCACGGCGTCCTGTCAGCGCACGCTACTTTGGTGGTGACTGGGGCACCCTGGGCAGCTTGATGGCCAGTGAAAACCTGGGAGGCTCATATGACATGATCTTGTCTGCTGAAAGCATATACAACCTGGAGTCACAACAGCAGCTCTTTGACTGCATCAAACAGGTGAGCGTGCGACCACTGCACAGTGTACCTAGCTCTGTGGAAAAACTTCAAGTCATCAGGGCAGCAGCATACCCAATACTCATATGCAATGATTCAACTTGTAAGTCGCAGAGTTAAAGAGTATTGGTGAAACATAATAAAGACATGGGATAAAACGACATGGGCTGTTGTCAGCTGAATTTGTTCACATCAGGATAGTATGGTGGTGTCAGTGTGTCATCATGACATTGTGGCTCTGCCTTTTAAGTGGCAACTTGCTGTTAGTCAGGGAAGCTCATGTCCCTATACATTGCAGTAGCAAGACCTGTCAAATTGCATCAGCAACCATGTGTCAGTCGCACAGAGCCAATGCACATTTGCAATGTAGTTCATGTGTGCATCATGCTTTGGCCCTCAACTTGCAGCAAAATGTTTGTACCACATCAAAATTTCATGCTGCTGTACTAATTGACAAATTAGGTATTGTTAATGGAAGCTTCCGTATGGGTTATTGGGCAGGAATCAAGCAATCGGTGGATTGATTGCAGGCCATCAAACCACCGACTGGCGTTGCTTATATTGCAGCCAAGACATACTATTTTGGTGTGGGTGGCGGCACAACTTCCTTCAAGAAGATGCTTAAGCGTGATGGTATGCTTGAAGTACATACAGTGGCGACCTTTGATGAGGGTGATGGCAACAAAAGGGAAATCTTGAAACTGAAGTTTCCTGACCACATCATTCCATACTTTTTGTAGACCTTGAGGCTGTTGCTCCCAGGCATCACTTGGCAACAAAAGAACAATGCGGTGCATTGCTGGCTGACTGCAATAAACGAACTGGACAGGGAATGCAATGACTCCAGCAGTTACGCAGCGAACTGCACCATCAGACTTTGGCTGCATGTAGTGAACGTTACTTGCACTCATACTAGATTGCAATGTCTATATTCCTGGTACCTTATCAGGCTTATTGTTTGAATCACCAGTGACGTTTACAAATGAGTGTAAGGTCTGTAGCAGTTGGCGCATGCCCTTCTCAGCACCCTGTGTGCAGGCAGTACATTTTCTGCCTGAACTAATCCCAACTGCAATCACACTGCATCTATCTACCACAGCAGAGCTGTGAAAACTAGCTGTCTAAAATGTCAATTTATCTTCCTCAGACATGCATGGTGCTGGTACCATTGTATACATGTTTGAAGACGGAGCCAAAGTCAAGATCTGCGCCCTCCGCGTCAACAACCTGCACACACAACCAGTGAGTCAATTTGTGATCAGCACTGCGCATGTGACAGTACAGACATTTTGATGACACGTAACACTTACAGCACCCATTACAACATTAACTGTTCAGCAGTTAGCAGACGGAACTTTGCCCATCACCTGCTGATACAACCTGGCAGCTTCTTCACTCATAGGCACCTTTGCATTGCAATGCTGCGCAGCCGCAGCTGCCAGTCCCAGGTCCTTAGACATGAGCTTGCAAGCAAAGCCACCCTTGTAGTCCTTTGAAGCTGGCACACCTTCCATCACACCCTGCAGCCCCAGCACCCGAGTCATGTGAGTGAGGTCAAGCATTCACAGCATGTACTCCATGCCAAGCGGCTTGGGCTGCACACAATGCAATAAAGCTTTGAACAACAGTGGATATGCTTCTTGCCATCGTAAGTCGTAAATTCAGCAGTCGATACATATGAGCATCACTATGGCAGAGCAAAGAAGTTGTACCGGGCATGGGTTATAGGAATCTGAGCTCCAGCATCGTGCGCTGGAGCTGTTGAAGATGTCAGAGAGCAGCTTGGGGTCAAGCCCCAATTTGCTGCCCAGGGCTAGCCCTTCTGCCACTGCTGCCATGCTCACTCCCAACACAAGGTTATTGCAAACCTGCAAAAGCTCCAACTCTACACATCACGATCACACACAGCAAGGAGTACAAGACTGCAAGATGCCTTTTACAAGCCCCTGTCTTTACTCATTGCAGGGGTTATGCATTGACGTCGGCTCAATGCATGCAGCAGACCCAGCACAGTTTGTCTCAGCTGCATTGCAAGGCAACCCAGCAATTAAGGCACGTCTAGCAAGTCTATCAATGCATTTGAACACATTGATTGAAGGCTAGGTACAAGGATGCAGGTGGAAACCTTGGCAGCCTGACCATTGCCTGATTGGCCGCAGTTTACTATGTTCTTTCCCATCAGCTTCAGGTAGGGCTCTGCAGCTGCAAGGGCACCCTTCTCACCTCCGCACTGCAGATCATGTATGCAGACACTGTCTGTAGGTTGTGGGATCTGCAGCAGATAATCAGGATGCACAACAAGCAATGTTCATGCTGTGAAAGCCCAAGACATATCTCATACGAGGGCTCAAGAGATGCACTCCGTGTGACACATACTGCTCGGACAGCCTGGCATCACTGGCTGACTGCCAGCGTGCATACAGCAGCCACACCCAGCAACTACAACATCAGACTGGTACAGGTCATGCAACATGGGTGCAAACCCTTGCACGGTTCATGCAGGCTATCTAAGAGCCTGAGAAAGGGGAAGAAAGGCTACGACACAGCAAGGTTGGGCCACATGCAGCATCCACTGACTCAGGGAGACACCCTCGCACGCACCATGAATGTCAATGTAGCTTTAGATGCCCCAGTGATGCCCCCAGAGACAGGGGCATCGATGACAGTTGGGTGTGCAGCGCTGCAGCCAGAGCACGGGCGTGCATCATGGTGAAGAGCGGTAGCTGTCGCAGCAGCGTTGAGCTCCCTCGCTGTTGGGGGATCAATGGTGGAGGAGTCTATGAGCAATGCAGGTCGCACACCCCCTATGCAGGTGTTTGCACTGTCAGCTTCGCAGAGCTGTTGAGTTTTGAGGTGGGTGTCCAAAAAAAGAATGGCTGGTTTTTGTTGCAAAGTGTGTGATGTTGCAAAATGTGTGATGTTGCAAAATGTGTGATGTGCTTGTGCATAGCAGCTGCTTTGAAATCGTGCTTTGGTCATGGCATGTGCCCACAATGCCATCAGCCAAGCTGCCGAAACATTGTGAGTGACATCACGGCTATGCCGAGACTTGAAACTTGGTAGTGTTTTCTTGTGGCACAATAAGCAAATGCATAAGTTGTGCAGTACCTTTTGCCTTCAAAATTCCGTCCTGCCCGCAATAAACTTCCCGTACGTGCTGCGCAGATGGTAGCATGGTAATGATGACATCAACACCTGAGCACAATGACCCCATGCTGTTGTAGAACATAACCACCAAGCCTTGCTTGAAATGGCATGTCACAAGTCCACCAAGCTACGATACCTTCTTGTGAGGCCATGTCAACCGGACTAGATGCTGCCTCTGCACCATCTTTACAAGCTTCTTCCATAGCTGCAATGCTGCGGTCATGGACCACAAGTTGATGTCCCCCTTTTTTTAAATTTGCTGCCATGCGCGAGCCCATGTTACCCAGGCCTATGAAACCTACCTGCACACGTATGGCAGTATAAGAACGAAATCTGACGACTAAGACATCTGTCTGAAGCTGAAACGTTCAAAGCGTGTACTCACGATGCAGCGAGCACACAAACAGACAAAAAGACGGCATCGTGCGACAGATCCGATCGAAAGAAGGGCTTGCCTTCCTTGCTGAGCTCTGTGTCGAGCTGCTGCTGTAAGCAGCGCATTGCTCGAAGACACTGGTGGTGCAACGAGACCAGCTAAGGACGGATGGTAATGCGAACCGTGAAATACTGAACAACATACGGGCAATGACACCCTGGGGTCCTGTTGGCATGTGTCTATGCTCTGCAGAGGCTAAGGTGATGTTGCCAACACCAAATCACCACTACTACTTCACATAGGTCTGGCGGGTGCGCAAGTGTGGCGTCGCAATCGGGCAATAGCTTACTGTTAGCAAAATCTGTGGGCCCACAAGCACAGCTCCAAAACCAGTTCGCTGACTTCCTGCTGCACGGAATATCTTCGACGATCAAGAGGTCTGCCCTGCGAGCAAGTCAGCACGGACTTGCTCTGAAACCATATTCACGTAATCTTGTTGCAGAGAGTCTAGAAGTAGACTGGAGCTGTTGTTGACAATGGAGCTGTTGTTGACAGCACGGACGACAAACAATCTCCGTTCAGTTGTCATTGATGCAGCACCTACAGAACATCACAGTAAGCCGTAATATGATGTACTGCCTCCTACAAAGGCCACCGTCCAATGCAGGCGCACAAGTTCGTAACTGTGCATGGCATGTAATTTGTGGTGCATGCAATGAGAGCAAATGGTCAAGTCTCAGAAAGCAATGATTACTTCAAACGAGCAACATTGATATCACTATGGTACAGTATGCAGTCAAGAAAGGTTGTTTCAGGCTGCGCAATATGTAGAAATGCATCAAATTGCATCCTGGAGGCTATAAGTAGAGTCAGGGTGAGTAGGACTTGGAAGCTGCTGAGATACATTCGCAGTGTCTGTTGCTGACTGACAGTCCTGACGGCCCGGAGCGCAAGCACAACGCATATAGAGCTGGGATTGGAGATTGTGTCAGTGGTTATACCTCAGGCCCAAAGAAGGCTCCAGACCGGCCCCACTGTTTCATTGTAATGTACACACTGCTGCTGCCTGTGACTGCTTTTGTTACAGCTGCTTAAGCTTCTGTCACTACTGCTTGTGTCACTGCTGCTAGGGCTGCTGTTGCTGTCGCTGTCATTGTTGCTGCAGAAGATGCATAGTATGTTCAGCATGATAAGCAGCAACTCCTGGTTGCTATTACCTAAATCACTGGCTGGTGTGCTGGAGGATGACTACCACCAGTGCAGCATTGACAGCTGGCTGTGCCAGACCCAAAGGTGGTGCATGGCAGCGTGTCATTGTAGACAACCACGGCAGTCTAGTCCATGCCAGTCTTGACATGCCAGGGCAAGGGCAGACATGCTGTGCAAACAGCTGTACAATGATCATTTCCCTGCAAATGTTTTCAATTTATCATGTACCAGCACTAATGATGTAGATTGTGACATTCTTGGTAGCATGCCAAGCCTTGCCTTCCGTTGCTTACAGGCTGCTCTGCTGGTTGCTCACCTGAACCCTTGTGTCTTGTTCAGGATGATGGGAAGGGGCCATAGTCTGCCTTGGTCAGAGACACAATAGTTGTTACAATGTGTGGGGTGCAGTGACAGGCAAAGATCCTGTGCGCTGGTTCTCACTGTCAGCGGACCCTTGCACGTAACTTTGTCTCTCATGTTTACTGCTGCTTTGTAGTGCTGTTCACGACAGGCATCTGCGCAGGTCTCAGCTGCAGACATGGTCGCAGGCATGTCTGCTCTGTATGCTGTTGCCCAGGTGTGCTATAGATATGAACCCAGTGTAATGACTGATTGTTTGTACAGAATATTATGGGCGAGCCAACATGACTTGTATCAATATATGCCTTACTTGCACAGCGTCACATGACGCAGTGTGTGTGCTCTGAAATGCTCAAAACATCAGCTGCACTCGCCAAGACACAGCATGCTTAATAGCCCTGCCTGACTATGATGCTGAGGTAGCAGGTACGATTTGGACAATTACACTAAGATGCCGTGGGTTTTGTGCAGGTTTTGGCTGAGACAGTTGCTCCATGCCCAACATTACCGACAAACTTGCGACATGTCTTAACAACGTTGTACAGTCCAGTGACCAACAACCAGGCTACAGATGAGCAAGGCATGGATTCAGCTATGCAGCCTGCTAGTGTGGCAGCAGGCAGTCGCAACAGCTTACCAATGGAGCCTACTGAGCACGGTGTTGAGCTGGGAGGAGGCCTGGGCCAAAAAGGCGAGGGCAACACAGCATCAAATGCAGCACTAGTGGATGATGCAGCCATGACATTGAGTGCTGTTCCTGATGGTCAGTCAGAGGCAGTCAGCAAGACTCACAGTCTGCCATACAGCAATGCAGTACCATGGACACAACAGACACTGTTCAGTTGGCTCCTGAGGTTGTTACACCTGCCATGCAGAGGTTGAACAGTGAGGAAGTTGAGGTATGTCACAACCATTCCCTGGGTAGTGTAGGCTGTTTGTAATGATGAAACAGTTGCAGGAGACTGCACATGCTGTTTGCTGCAAATGTGTACTGTTTTTGGATCAATGCTTCCTGCTGGACATCTACAAAGCAGCTGCTGTGTTGCTTGGTATTGGCTTGACTCATAGAGATGTTGTGTTAGATAACTTAGGCTTGCTTGCAAAACCCATATATGTATATATGCATATGTGGAAATGATCAGAAACAAGCTTTAAGTACATTACTACAATGTGTCAGACATGTGTGGCCAACAGACTTGTTGTAGTAGGGAGAAGGCTAGATAGCAATGTAGTTACAGGATATTGGCCTGATGCTTTAAGCGATAATGTATATCCTCTCTGGTCAGTCGCAATGCATGATCACCTGGCAGGAAACCCTGATACGTTCTGATAAGCCCTAGCTATCAGTCAAATCGCGCGCCCTAGCCCGGTGCCCCAGGCCTGCCACACTCTTCCCCACTTATAAGCATCAACGCCCCTGTTGATGAACTCATAGGGGTATGGAACCAGGAACACCACACACACACACACACCCACACACACACACACACACACACACACACACACACACACACACACACACACACACACACACACACACACACACACACACACACACACACACACACACACACACACCAATCCTGCCGTCACACATGAATATCACTGCTGAGACATACCACCAACACAGTACTGCCCAATTGGAATCACATACACAATGGAAAATAACAACACAAATACAAGCACAATGGCCACTGCGCACATACTTATCACAGGCAATCCAATACATTTATCAAATGGGTTCATTTGAAGCATCATTGCTCAACTACCCTCTCACTACTCAGGCATGCACACAGACCACTTCACATACTATCAGACAGACCAGCTGTGGCCACCGCCAGACACTGCTAACAGCATGCAATGCACAACACTATTGCTGCTTTAGGCCGTTTTCCATGATTGCCTCAACCTCAGCACAAGCAGCAGTTGGCAACACTGGCAGGGGTGCTGGTACATGTACAGATGAGAGACTTGCAGGCAGCAAGCTGTTGTGAGCCTATGGACCAGAGCCAAGCAGACTAGACGAGGAGAGGTTGTTGCCTGCAGGATCAGCTGGCACCAACAGCTGCTGCTGATGCAGAGCTCTATGCTCTGACTCCCAAACAGCTGCACGCTTCGGTAATTCGCTGTCACCATTGGCACTGCCAAAATCAGCCGGTTCCACAGAAGCTTGGTAGGCAGCCTCCCACCAAGGGCCACCACCAGCAACAGGGTTGAACATGTCCTCAACACACAGCAGCTTGTCCAACAGCAGCTGAAGCTGCAACAGCTGGCGTTTGCATTGATTGCACTTTGTCCTCTTCTGTGAGCTGAAATTCTAGGGGCAGCTGAAACAAAGATTGCCTGAGGTTACACAGAGTGTGCTTGATTCAGCAACCACCTATGCCGCCGTCCAGCTTCTCAAAGACTTCCTCTGGTGGATACTCCCTCTGCAGCTGCATCACTGCTGCCTGCATCATGTGATCAACTATTGGTGTAGCTGCCACCTTGTTGTCTACCATGTATGTTGGCAACACCTGAAACTGCAACAGCCTGTGTAGTGTCGTGAAGCAACTGAGCTGAAGCAAGCTGACAACTTTAGATGCATCCCCAAAGGCCCTCTGCAGAGTTGCAAGATAGGCCAAAAGCTTTTCACAGCTTGAGTCATTTTGGCCTCTGCACCAAAAGCAATGGCTGAGCCTCTCACGCCTTTGAAAGGACAATACCAATTTCACACGTCGTCTATCTGACATTCCCGGACCAATCGTTCGCTCTGTGCTCGCTGTGCATGTCAGACTGGACAATCAGAGGCTGTGTGCACATAGCTTTACTCATTTCCGACTTAGGTAAGCACACGTGAACGGATTTTTGCTCAACGATTGGCCCCTCGAATGGTTTCGGAGCGACGTTTATGTCACAGTTACTGCAACAGCCAAAGATATGCATTAACTGCCCGCAGATTTCAGACATTGACAACCTCGCCAGCTTGAAAGATCTGGCGCACAACACGAGCTGCAAGATGGCACAGGCAAGTGTTCCTGGTTGTTGTATAGCAGGACCCGCTTCTGGCCAGCGTTTGACCCCTCCATAGCTCTGCGTGGTCGAAGCAGCGTTCTTGCATTCGCAGTGGCGTGTCGCAAAGCTTTCCGACGTGTCCAGCGTGCTCATCGCATGCGTAACATTGTTTTCACTTGCTCGATACTCGCGCAAGCGTCTCGCAGAGCAGCTTCCGTCCCGATGGTCTCGGGTTCTGCTACTCGACGGACGAACCGTAAACCAGGCAGGTGCTGATGAGCAGCTTGGACTGAGGAACAACGTGCGTGCAGGACGAACTGTCGTTCGAAGGCAGGGTAAAAGAAGTCTTAAAGCAAAGTTATGCTGCAAGCAATGGCGGTGGTGATACCGCCTGTGCCATAGCCAAGCTGAAGGATCTGTCTGCTTACCCTGTGACTGTGTTACATCTGTCGCAAACGGGGGCGGGAGCTCAGCTTGCCAAGTTGTCCAAGGACCATCCAGACAGTGAGTTGCGAGAGGCAGCAAAAGCTACTGTCGTGGCATGGCGGAGCACCATTACAACAGGCCAGCTGGGTAACTATTTGCAGCAGAGGGCCAATGTTTCCATTCCCTCAAGCAGCTGCGCAGGCCTGCTGCCTATGTTCCAGGCAAAGCAGAGCGATGTGTATGTCACCGTTTTTCAGGGCTATGTTTTTTGTTGCACGGTTCAATAGTAGACAGGAAGAGCTTGGTTAAGCGGGCAGTAGAAGATGTGCCAGAGAACCATACTGGGGATGAGTAGCAGGCAATCAAGTTGATTATATACATTTGTACATGAGGTCAGCATTGCATCTGGACAGCAGAAAATTTGAAAAGCATAGCAGCTCCAGGAAAATCATGTTCAACCATGCCAAAGCTGCAAGTTGACATTCTGAAGCTGAAGCAGGATGTATACATGTCAGGCACTCTTGCACTGCAGCTAAGTATGCTAAGCCACAATATTGAGACTTGAAGTATAGCCAAATGCTCTGATTGAAGTCATATTACTTATCATTAGTCACCATGCTTTCAGCAGTATGTTGGTCATTTACTTTATCACAAAATGAAGTAGCGTGTTTCCGACTGCTTGCAGGTGACAAATTGTCATCTGCAAGTACTGTGCTACGTTTAGAATAAAGGCATACTTCAGATTTCCTCCAGGGGTTCTATAGCACATCAGAAGCTCAGATCTTTCAGCCACTCAATTGTTTCCTCATGCTTTAGAATGTGACCCAGGTCATCAACAGGCACATTCAGTGACATTCTCATGTAAAGCCTTTTAGCACCAGGATCTGCTAGTATGAGCCTTTTGGAGGCAAGTCTTGCAGCTGCTGCAACTGCTGCTCCAATGGCAACACTTGGCTCACTGTGCCCTTGGCACAAGCCTTCTAGCCTCACATGCACATTCTCCATCATTACATCAGTGTGACCTGCATGCAGTCAATGCCGCGCACTACTTACTGCAAGTACAATCAAGATCGAGCAAAATGTGCATGTGCAACGTTGCACTGTCAGGAAGCTCTTGGTATTAGCACAGTCCCCTTGCGTACAATTACAGTACACATGCACATGGCTGCATAAAAGCACTATCAGTCAGTCATAGAGTTTTGTATCTGCTACCCGTACTGACACTGCCGTCTACGCCAACACACGGTAAGCAATGCATCCAAAGGGCCATGCACACTGATGCACAAATAACTCTCAAAGCACATGGGATTGGCTTGGCGAAGGCAGCACAGCAGCTGACCTCTGGCTCTAGACTCCATGAGAACAGCTGCCAACAGCATCTTCTCCAGGCGACAGCAGTTGCGCATCATCTGCATGTGGGTCGCCTGGAACATCTCATTGATTGCCTCATCAACATGACTCATCTTCACCATACCTAAGCATTGCAAGAGCAGCTTTGGTCAGGCACCAATGCAGACCAAAGCACTTGTCAGCAAAACACTTCATTACAAGGCGGCCTTGTTATGGCACTTTCAACAAAACTTACAGATAGTAGCTGTGCACAATAGAGCACGATAGCTGTCATACAAGCCACCAATGGCTATGCTGTGATATGCATCATAGCGCGGCGCAGCACACACTACAGTGATGCCGGTGCACATGTGCACTCTCCTGGATTCTGAGGCAGTTACTGGGTAGTTTCTTTCAGGACATGTATGCAAGTACTGCATGAGACAGCAGAGCAGGTGCGATGCCAGGCAGTGCATGACCTGTGGGCGGCGCCTGACCACTGGTGCTTGCCACGGCAGCGTCGCATGAAGCAGTTTGCTTGGTCTTGGCCTCTGTGATCTCTGCAGCACGGCGTAGCAGCTCCAGACATCGCCTCACATCGCCAGACACCGCTGCCACCTGTGCACACAAGCAAGTGCCGTGCCTTGGCTTGCTGTTCAGCTGCTTGGGCATGCGCTCTGGCAGTGCATCTATGAGCCGTAGGCCAGCTGTAGTACTTGTTGACTCACTGGTAGACTGTTCAATGCAACGCGCCTCAGAGACAGCTGTTTGAGGGCATACTGACCTTCGATGTACAGGTGAGTGTGCAGCATGTGCTCCTACAGCCACATGCAGTTCAGACCGTTCCTGATTGCATGATGACCGGCAGGCAATCTGAGGTGTGACAAGCAAACATGTGCAAGCTGGGTGAGGGTGCACCTTCCTGGCTGCATACTCAATTGCTCTGGACTCAAAGACATCCAACCCTTCCAAGCGGGTCTTGGCAATGGTTTCCAGCTGCTGCCTTGTGTATGGCTGGAACACAACTCGCCTGCAGCACCAATGAAGTGTGACTTCAATGTGCCAAGATGTCATGGAACGGCCATGTCTCAAAGGAAATGGCTTGGGTTATAAACAACAGCTCAGAACGAGACACTGGCATGTTGATCTGGAAGGCAGGTCATGAGCACCGCCACTTGCTATTCATGCAAGGCTAACCATGCATGACAAATGGCATTAACATACTGTTAGATTGTCAGCATGATTGTCAGCATGATTGTCAGCATGACTGATCACCTCTCCAGTGATAGCAAGTTGTTGGCCTTATGGGTAGAACCAGGCTCTAGTGCACCAATTTATCAGCAGACAGTAACACCTCTGGAATCACATGGAAGGTTTCTGTCCCTGGAAATATATGCAGTAGCAGCCGCATTCATTCCAGAGATCATGCAGCCATCATGTGTCAACACCTGGCTGTAGAGTCAGCACAAGGGTGGGGCACTAGTCTCACAAACAACAATGTGCCACTGGAGCAGGGGAGA
>JAABUP010003638.1_pt1 | contig 26946 bp, 38 predicted proteins | sample 5559201 | NCBI WGS metagenome assembly JAABUP01 (sample SAMN10711887, study PRJNA513373) | rock metagenome | isolation source: Antarctica rocks | place: Antarctica | reverse complement strand
TTTGCTTTGCATTTTGCATCGTGGTCTTCATCTTTGTGCGTACAACTCAGATCAGACAACTCAGCAAAGGCTGCCGGACAACGCGTAGGCTTGCTACTTGTCAGCGTTTGCATCGAAAGTTGGCATCATCTGCGATCTCGAGCGTTGCCGTCAGCGTGCAGTTATAAAGTTCACGACAAACAGCATCGCGTATGCAAGCTTGAACAGTCGCTTGTCGTTGGCATCGTGAGCTTGCTTGTTGCAACCTAGACTTGCCTCCGATTTGCACCAATGCAGACATTAGGCTTGGTTAGTTGGGCGCCCTGCATACGCGGCTGGGGTCGCATACCGGTGATCACACCCTGCAGCGGTAGCAAAGCGCCAAGAGCTGTCAGCAGGCATTTGTGGCAGGGCCACGATACGTCACAGCACAGCATACATTTGCCTTGTGTTCGATGTGATGCCATGAGTGGCAGTGGTCCAGAGCTATCCCAGTCCCCAGAACTGCTAGAAGGCATGCAGGAACAGCAAGAGCAGACGAAATGGGCAATAGCCACGGTCACACAAAACCGGTGAACCTCAAATGCATGCATGTCTTTGCCTGCAGCAGCTATTGTGGCGTCTAAGCATAGCTGCTGAGCTTTTCAGGAATGTCTCGGCCGATGGCTGCATGAGATCTTTGACAATCTCTATACATGACCCTGTAAGTTTCTTTCCACTTGCTGCATCTCCTGAGCTTGCTACACACTCCCAGTTGCTGGTTTTATGGACAGAAAACCTGGATTCAGGGATAGAATACCTGGTTTCAGGGACAGTGTGAACAGCCCCTGCGACAGCACGAATTGTGATATTTGTCTTCTGCAAGCTTGTCACCTCAAAGTTTTATCATAGACTTTAGCCTGCACCAGTTCTAGGGTAGTTCCACTTGCAAGACATTGCACATCAGAACTTCTTTCAAGTGCATATTCTACCCCGTCATGCATCAGCTAGCTTGTGACATGACACGGCTAATGCATGGGCTGCTGACAGCACCATCTGGGGCGCAGGCGCACTTCATTGAAGGGCGCAAATTGGCCCGCCGCCAAGACGGTCAACGCTGGATTGACACATATAAGGTACCTGCACCTAGTTCGTTTGTCCAGACATTCATTGATTTGCTGTACACACATCTTTCTCTAGGGTCAGACACCTCTAGTGTCTTTAGTTGCTTCCTGTGTGGTCTCATGCTTTGGCTGTCAGCGTCCCAAGGCTTGTGCCTGGTGCTACCCCATACATTGTACACAGTGCTGGTATGCAAAATACGCAGTGTTGATATACACTGATATAACAGCATCCCCAACTTCTGTTTGCCACTGCTAGTGATCCCTGATAGAGACTGACTCAGGACCAAGCTGACAACCTTTCTGTCTGTGTGTCTATCTGTCTGCAGCTGCCAGGGCAGATGATAGGCATCAAGTTCTGCCCTGAAGGGCAGAGTGAGCCAACTCAAACTGCCAAAAGGCTATATGCCATTTCCAGCAGCCCATATGAGTCCAGACGCGACAGCGCAATGCTGGACGCTTCTATCATAGAGGTATGCATCAAGCCTCTAGCCGCCTCATTGGCACAGACATGGTGAACTTGCTGTTTCACAAGCACACGTGCTATGTCTCCCATGGTGAAACGGTTGCTCTGCATTGTCCACAACTCAACTTTGATTTAAATGGCGAACAGCTGACAAAGCTTTGTGACGTTGTGAACAGCACCGTTGGTGCATGTCATCCTGTCCTGAGCCTGAAACATGATCACAAAACACAATGATTTGTGTTTTGGAAAAACGTGAAAGCTCAGCTCAACAACCATGCCGTCCTGACATGTCCTCCAGGTGCTAGTGGACAGAAACGGAGGGGCAGATGAAGCAGCCCTAGCAGATTTGGGCCCTGGAGGGCTGCTAGCAGTCAGTCAGGTTGTGGGTCGGGGGTAAGGCTTCCATCATTGACCCTTGCACTTTGCACCCCACCCCCTAAGCCCAACCCCCACAGCGGTCCATCCATATCCCAATGCTGGTGTTGCTATCAGCGCTGCTCAGGCTGACAACCACGTAATACTATTACCTGTGACACCCGTCGGTCAGATGCGGCCAGCGTTTGACATAACATTGCTTCATTGCCATACTTGCACCCTGCAGTGCCCATTGCTTAGCGCATCTTGTTGGTGAGCATGTGTTGTCGCTATGTGCAATTGCTATTCGGCATGCCGCCACAACATGTGCACAAATTGGGCAACAATCAGGCTCTAACTATGATTCTGAGTCTGAGTTTATGTATCTCAGGTATGCCTCTTTGTTCAATTCATACGTGGGGTTACTGAGCGCAGCAGAAGACAGCAGACCTCTCTTATTGATAGGCATGGGGGCAAGGGGCATGGGGCCGCTGCGTGCAGCCCTTGAGTGGACACCTGTCCAAGCACATGCCACAGCCAATCCAGTAACTCTGTTCTATGTAGCACAAGGGCAGCAGAGTGCAGCATATCTAGCAGACTGGGACCAGTGGCGAGAAGCTGGGGTGAGTCATGCCGGCTCGTCACTCTTCTCTTCTCTTCTTCATGTGCTTGTGCTCTTTGTGGCTCATCACTCTTCTCTTCTGTTCTTCATCTGCTTGTCCTCTTCATGTGATGTGCATGCAACCCTACATGCTAATAATGAAGGCTATGCATTTGGTCAAGGCAGCATGCCCACCTGTCACGTGGACATTATCAAGTGCTATTGAACCCCCTCTTCTTGTCTCTTGGCTGGTGCCTGCACTCTGCCTTTACATTTCAAACTATTCTCTACAGCGTCTTAAGTTAAGTTTCTAAGTCTCCTCATTGATGATTCTGCTCTGTATGCTTTGTGCCAGGTTTCTGTTCGGTGTCTTGGACAACAAGTGTATGTGGTGTACCCAGACACCATACTTCCTCGGCGGCTTTGAGTTGATGTGGCATGTTGTTTGAACCGGCACCTGACGTCGGCTGGTCAAGCCTATGTTTTTAGTCTTTATCAATATTTTTACCATTCCATGCACAGGTTCGAGTGCAACCTGTCTACATCCCAGAGCTACAGGGTGAAGCAACTGCCTCTGGCAATGGGGGTGCAACAGCCAACAACACCATGATCCAGGTATGACATAGCTGCAGTGTGGACATGACTGTCTTGGCCTGGTACACACTGCAATACCATAGTCATTTTAATGTTGGTTGATCAAATAAATAATCCAAAAAACGGCGTCCCCCTTTAAAAATCACAAATTTAATTATTTATGCTCTCGTCCCACATTAAAAAATAATGAATAATGGAACAAAAAATGCCGCTTTGAACGAAGAAGTCATGCTGCTGTTGTCGCGCGCGCTCAAGGCTGTTGCGGCGGTTCAGGCGACTCGATTGTCTCGAACACTCGAAAGCAGACCAGTTTGCTGCATTTCGGCCTCCAAGACGCTGTGAACCCGAGGCTTTTGCCTGTTTTTTGGTCCAACTAAGCTGCGGTTGTATGGTCCTCACCGCTTTAAGAAAGTAAAGCCTGGCAGGTCAACAGAGTTGGCACTTGCAATGCAGCCGATAGTGATTTTCTGCAACCTGGAACAGCAGCCGACCTGTATTAAAAACAATAAAAAGAATTGTTTGCAGTGCCGACCCCCATTAAAGATATTCGATTAAATTTTTAATCATTAAACTGCGCAAAAGGTCTTTTGCAATATTCCGGAGAGTCGCGACCCCATATACAATCCGACCAACATTAAAATGACTACGGTACACTATCATAATGCTATTATAATACTATCACAATACAGGCACGAGCATGCAGGCACACTTGCCTGCACATGCCATGCATGTATGCCAGTAAATGCACACTGCCTTGATGCAATGATATGCAACTTTGAATGATGTTGTCTCTTATGAATTGCACTTGTGTGTCTGCATTTCCTTGATAGATTGGATCTCAGATACACGTTCCCAAGGATGCACTGATCTGCAGAGCCTGGTAAAGTGCCTGGATCATGGGGGTATTGTTTTAGCGTTAGATACAGTATACGTATGCAGTCAAACAAGGGTTGTGTTAGGCTGCGCGATGCATGTGCTTGATAGTGTATCAAGTGCTTTGTCTAATCATGCATTACTTATGTGAGCAATACATGCTGAGCAACCTGTCACTTAATGAGAAAGGCAAATTCCATCGGAGACAGACAATTGCACATTGCAGGATGAGCTAGAGCAGGCTGTTTTTGGTGACGAACAGGGGTTAATGGGGTCTCTTGGAGGCGATCCTAGGGATTGTGCTGTGTTGATATCAGGCCTGCCTGGGCCTGTCACTGCTACACTCACTCGCAGACTGACACTTGAGGGTATCACAAGAGAACGCATATTGTTCTGTGACTTCATTTGATATTTTGGGCCAATTACCTGCTGTGAACGTTTTGGCCATATCTATGCGCACACAAATAATCACAATGTTCAGAACGTGCAGTCTGAGCGGACATGCACATAACCCAGATTATTCACAATTTGACCAGCAGTTCAATGGAATCAGAACAAGAATGACATTGTAGCCAGATGAATCGGAGTTTGCTATACTCTAACGAGACAATTCAGAGTGTGACAAAAAGATCGTAAGTGACCAAACTTGGCTGTACTCATGCTTGAGTGAGAATCACAGCAAGTTACAACAATACAGTGCCCATTGGAGTAGCTATACTATATGTTGCATGGAAACAAACAGAACCCTAAAGAGCTGAGTCTGCCAGATATTGTCAGCAAATCAGAACAAAAAGGCAGAACACTAAATCTGCAATTCTATAATGAAAGCGACACAATATAGATGAATCGCATACAGGAGAAGACTGTGAGATGAGCTATGTGACCAGGTGCAAGTCTGCCTGTGTACGCATTGTGGTCTGAGATACTCTGGGATAAATGCAGAACGCTGTTGTCTCTTTCACTCTCCACAAACGCTGAACAGCCTTGCCAGCTGATCCTGTCTGAGTAGAGAGCTCCCATCATCAGTCCAGGCGCACTACTCTTGAGCCACCTTGATCTTCCTGGGTGCATTTGCTTTCTTCTCCTCACTTGGAAGCCTGATGTTGTACACAAGCCCCATCATTGCCATACACTTGATGATTGTGTATGTGGCGTCAAACTGCCACCATTCCAAGCCAGTGTTGGCTGACCCCTCAAATGCGTGATGGTTGTTGTGCCACTCGCCCATGGAGATGATTGCAATCCACCAGCTGTTCTTAGACAGGTCATTGGTTTCATATGGCTGGTTTCCCCACACATGGGACCCAGAGTTGACTGTGAACGTGATGTGAAAGATTGCTACAATCTGCACAAACACAAAACCATCTCAGTGTCATACATACAAGCGTCTAGCATTGGAAGCATTCAGCACACAGACTTGTGCAGGTGGCCTGGCAACTGAAAGATCATTGCAATCGGGAAAAGTGCATAAATTATGGGTCTCAACAGCATAAGCAAGCACAATATACCACTCTGTAGCAGAATCTGCTTTTGATGCCCGTACCTAAACTGATACCCTCAAAGGTGCCCACTTGCCTGTTCAAGGTCCTAGTGGACATGCCTTGTCAGCATGCGACCAAGTCTCACACCTCAAGATGTTGAAGCATGACAGCTGCAGATACACTGCAAATACGCTGTCATGCTTCAACATCTTGAGGCGTGAGACTTGGTCGCATGCTGACAAGGCATGTCTATTAGGATCTTGAACAGGTAAGTGGGCACCTTTGAGGGTATAAGTGTAAAGCCTAAGTACAGGCAGTAAGCTAAACATGAGGAATACCAAGCTGACATCAAGCCGACACATTAGGGAATATTTGCAGCTTGTCATGCAGCAATCGCCAGTTGACACGCATGGACAACACATGCAGTTTATTATGTGTCCCAGCCTTGCACATCAACAAGTCCATGAAACCAGTTGTCTCAAACAGTACAGGCAAACATGTTCCCTACTGAAAACATGGTCTGCGGGTGGACGACACAGGCAACTTGTTATGTGTCCCAACCTTGCACATCAAGAGATCCACAAAACCCGTTGTCTCAGTCACTACAGCCAAACAGAAAACATGAACTGCTGGTGGTGACATACCCTGATGCAGCCCAGCCACACAAACCAGGGCCAGCCGCCAATGGCATACAGCAGGACAAACTGAAAGGCAAACATGTGCCCACTGAAAACATGGTCTGCTGGTGGTGACATACCCTGATGCAGCCCAGCCACACAAACCAGGGCCAGCCTCCAATGGCATACAGCAGGGCAAACTGCAGGGCAATGTGTCCCCAGTAGGTCTTGGCAATGAACCGGTAGAAGGCCTGCTCCTTCAGGTCGTTCACGTTGTCAAAAGCTCCCTTTTTGGGCCACAACACCTACACAGGCCAGGAAACCATTGTTCTTATCAGCAGCAGCATGGTGTTCAGCAGCTGCATTGTGTTCAGCAGCTGCATTGTGTTCAGCAGCTGCATTGTGTTCAGCAGCATGCGCGTTTGCACAAGCCACGACACCAGTGTACCTGCCATGTAATTTAGCAGGTCCTGGCAATCTGACGTCGTTCGATGCCTCAAGGTAGCTCATGGTGCAGCGTATGTTGTGCACTTGAACAGGCAGCTTCCAGCCGTTAATTACTAACTACCAAAGAAGTTGGACAAGCTGTAAAGGCGCGTCTCTGATTAGTGCTATGCGACAGATTAGAAGGACTAGACAATGAATTAAACAGCAATGCAGGTGGCTGAGCTATGCACAGAGCACAGTAGAAGGTGATGTATGTGAATGACATGATTGAGAGTGTGCATACCTCATTGTCCCACAACCAGCCAATGTGAGCCCAGAAGTACCCATCATAGGGAGAGTGGGGGTCCAGGGGAGTATCTGTGTGTTGGTGGTGATACCTGTGATCAGAGACCCACTCGATAGGGTCACCCTGAAAGCAAAAGCATTGAGTAAGAAGCAGCGCAATATGATGAAGTCACATTTGCAGCAAGTGGTGCAGAGTAAACAAGCAGGGTGTAAAGGTTCTGCAACTCCTGTGTGAAATATGCAAGGACTGAGGGGCAGATTGTGCAGTTTTTGCGTGAAGACACCTCTGTTGGACTGCAAAGCATGGTAAGGGTCTTCTTCATGTAACTGCAAAGACAGCAGGACTTAGGTTCTTTCAAGTTCCTGAGGAGGTGGCGCACCTGGATGTTGAGAATGCCAAAGTAGGCCATGGTCTACTCCCACCATTTGGGGGAGCTGAAAGCCTTGTGGCAGAGCATGCGGTGGAAGACCATCTCAATCCCCAACCCAAACACAATGATTATTGGGACTGTGACCATCGCCAGCACAGGGCTGTATGTGGCAGGCCCTAGAAGGCACATGCCATGGATCCAGATCATGAAGAGTGTTGTGCCCCAGTGGTGATAGTACTTCATGGAGTGCTTGGTCTGCGTGTACACGTTGCTGAAAGGGATCCTCCAGGACTTTTTGTCAGCAGCCTGAAAGGACCGCATCAAAGTTGAGGGTGATGTGTGCTACAGACTGCATGATTGTGTTACATGTGCCTTCATTTTGTGCTGCAGCAACAGCTGAACAGCTGAGCTCGGGAGCAAAACATAGCTGGTGGCTACAGATCAGACAGAAGCTGCATCAAGGCTGTCCTGAAGATCAAGTCGTCAAAGACCCGCTTGCACAACGTAGAAGTCTAAGGAACTCACGTACAAGATCAACACAAGCTGACAGCTGCTGAGCGTGCGTACCTGAGCGGTCAAAGACGGCTTCTTGCAGGGCTTTCTAAAGTTGACTGACCCTTTCGGCTGTGCGACAAGGTAGTCGTACTGCTCCGCATATGACATTTGCTCCATCTGTACAGGCTTTGGAACATCTATGCTATTTCCTGATGGCTTGGCTCCCGGCTGGAACCCGTCTGACACAGCCATCTTGAACGCCTTTTAGCACGTACGCCTTCCCAGCAGCTTCACCGCTTTCACTGGGTCTACAGCAATGTCTGCTGGTACTGTTATTTAATCCCACAAACAAGAACAACGAAGCGTAGCTCGTGCCTTATTTTGTTGGTATACTGGTCGGTATCTTAAACGTTTGACTGTCAGCTCTTGAAGGAGCACCGACTGCTGTGTGTGGTGTCTAAGGGCGTGGCAAAGCGCCCTCGGCCCCTCAGGAAGTCAGGTGACTAATGGTCTCAGCAGATGCTTCATCCGAAACGCCCTCATCATGTGGGGGAAAAAATAGGATCGCATGACTAACATTGCGTAACTACAACGCAGAAGCGCAGGAAATCATCGTATTTAGGCCTGTTTGACGAAATTAGCAAAAATGCTCAGTTTGACCCCTCTGCAGATCGCGGTCGATAGCCGATGTGCCTTCTTGCAGCTGTCTTCTGACGAGCATCCGAAGGCACTGTTGCACACAACGCGAAGCGGCCTGTCTTGCGACATCTTCCGGACGACTGTTGCTCAAAACATAAGTGCCTCCGTGGGTGCTTTGGCCTGTCTCAAAGCAGTTGAAGCGGCGTGCAGTATTCTGTTGCTCTCAAACCAAATCCCGAGAGCAATCATTTCATCGTCGGCAGCATCTCAGCTCGCTTCGACCTTCGAAGGTAGGAACTCGAGCTCGTGGATCAACATATATCTGAAGTCACATGTGTACACTCGCAAGCTGCTTTGATGTCGCGAGCTGCATGATGATGCATCGTGTACATTGCAAGTTCGCATCACCCTGCCCGCTCCGAAGAGACCAAAGCATAGGCACTTTACAGGGCACTGCGCCGGCGAACGGTTCAACAGCCAAGAACTAACTATATAGTTAGTACTACACAGACCTAAGCACGACCTACCGTGTCACAGAGTTGACACCGTTCATAACACGCACACACACTTGCACTTGTAAAGTTTGCTCCTGGGCGTCATCAACAGCAGTCGCATAAGTCACGTCTGAGCGGGTGTGGCAGGCACAGCATAAGCTGTGGCTCCTTTACACCGGCGGACATTTAAAATTAAATGTCCGCCGGTGTAAACACAAAGTGGGCAATATGAGACTGTCAGTTTTAAGGCCCAAATTATGTTATCGAGTCAAGCTTGACACTGCAGGTGTGACCGGTGAACTAAACGGCTGACCATGGCGTCTTTGGAATCAGCCAAGAGTCACGATCTGCTGAACAACCAGTACAAGCTATCAGATGAGAACCCTAGTGTAGCAAGTGGTTCATCATATTCAACACAGGACAGCGGAGAGCGCAAGCTTGCAGCATTGGGATACACTCAAGAGCTGAACAGAGGATTCAGTACCTTCACCAACTTTGCTGTCTCTTTCTCCATCATCTCTATATTAACTGGAATCACAGGTATTCAGTTTCAAGTGTATGCCAGCAGCTATTCCAACATTTGTTTTGCACACTGCTGGCACTGCTGAGCATGCCTGCCATATGCCTGAATTTATTGCCATGCCTTCCCTGCTTTGTTGACTGATATCAATTGCAATGCAGGTTCATATGGTATTGCATTTGGCAATGGGGGTCCCGTGTCTGCTGTGTGGGGGTGGGTGCTGGTAGCCGGCATGACATCCTTTGTAGGATTAGCAATGGCAGAGATTGTGTCTGCCCTGCCTTCCTCTGGGGGACCCTACTTCTGGGCTTCTGTGTTGGGGGGTGACAGATGGGGCCCATTGGCTGCATGGGTCACGGGTAAGACCTAGCAACACTGTACACCTACCTGAGGCTGTGAGAGAAAGAAAAGGTGTATGTTATTATTGTTATGTTCTTACAGGCTGGTTCAACCTTCTGGGGCAGGTAGCTGTGACAGCAGCTATTGAGTACACATTGGCCAATCATTTGTCAGCCATGATTGTGCTGGGGACTGGCGGAGCTGGCACTGGGGGCAAAGTCATCACCCAGGGACAGCTGCTGGGGATCTATGCTGGTAAGGCTTCCAGGGAGCATTGCGCCACAGCATTCATGCGTCCGGTTGTGCAGGTGTCTGTGACCTGCATGCAAATCTCAGACCTGTACTGCTGTGACCAGCAGATGCAGGACACTGTGCACACTTTGCATAAGACACGCATACAAGGTCTCAGGTTCGGCTCTAAACATGGACATAAGAAAGGCGTCATCCTGTAAAGCCTTTTGCGCTGAATGGAATGAAACACTGCTTACCATGGTTGCTTACAAGAAATACCTACATGCAAGTTTCAATCAAGGTGCATGTGTGTGTATGATAAGCTCACCACATGCATGAAGGTGTGGCGCGATATGCTTGGTTTATATGGCATGCGCGCTGCCTGTTGCTTTAAGTCTGGTGCCCAACGCTGTGCTGTCTTGCTGCTTACAGGCATTCTGGTGTGTCATGGGCTTCTAAACACCATTGGCACCAAGCTTGCTGCCCTTTTGAACGGCTTCTCCTCAGTGTGGCACATGGTGGGAACCTTAGTCATCGTCATTGTCCTGCTGGCTGTGGCGCCAACCCACCAGAGCGGCAGTTTTGTCTTTGGCACTTTTTACGGCGTCTCTGAGGTCACCTCTGGCATCACCAACAATGGGTGAGTAACAAATAGTAATAACTATAAAATCGCTTTCCAGCTCATGATGAGCTAGGTACGTGCGGGACTAGTCTTGTCTCTCCAGAGCTGTCTGTCTTGCGCAATGGGTGAGTCCTTGTCAGCATCTGCTGTGGACCATACAGCTGATGACGTAGGCTTACTCAGTACCCATGTGCAGCGACTGCTTACTAAGGACACTAAATTGAGGTTAAGATTATCTGCAGTGCGTGACAGCACCTGCACAATATTTATATTACGATGCAATGTCCAGCAGGCCTGGCTGCAGCACTGCTTGGCACTGTTGTTGACTGCAGTCATGAGCTCATTGTCTCTTGCTTGCGTGGCAGATAGCTTGATGCCCTGGCTAGCTGTCGTTGCGCATCATGCAAGAGTGTAAAAAACAACAACGATAGCCTAAAAGCAAAGATTTATGCACATGTAGCAGCTGGCTCGTATCGATGAGGGAATGTACTACAGTAGCGGACACAATGTTCAAATGTTGTGGACACAATGGCATTTGACATGCATGCATTTGCATTGTGGCAGCAAAGTAGTAGCTTTCTTGTTCCAGCATGCTAGTGTGCCCAGCAAGCATGTGCAACTGCTTTGCAGCACAAGCTATTTCCATGCAGAGTCGTGCCACCAGTGTCTGACACACATACAGACACTCTGTGTACATACAGACGCTCTGTGTACATCACTGCTGTCCAAAATGATAGTCTGTCTGTCTCTCTGTCTGTCTCTCTGTCTGTCTCTCTGTCTGTCTGATCTGTGCGTGCCATCACAGACCTTGAGACTTGGGTGCATTTCTGCAGGTACATCTTTCTGGTTGGCATGCTGATGTCCCAGTTCACCATCACAGGCTTTGATGCCTGCGCCCACATGAGTGAGGAAACAGTCGGCGCTGATAAGTCTGCTCCCATGGCTATCGTCATGGCCATCAGCGTGTCTGCTATCGCTGGGTTTGCCTACATTTTGGCTATCACCTTCAGCATCCAGGTAAACACAACACTATTGGCATGTTTTCATTGCTGTTTGCAGTTTTGCCTTTCCCTCTCTACACATCTACCCGGCCCCTTAGTGTCCAGAACCCTCAACCGACACACATCATTGTTGGTCTGCTGACTGCCAAACCAGGATCTCATTCACAAAGCTACCCAGGACTAAACTTACCTGCCCTTAGGGCAGATGCGTCTTGCACACATGAATGAACGAATGCTGTTGTTGTCTGCAGGACACCTCAGACCTGCTGACTGGATCAGCAAACGGGTACTACGTGGGTCAAATCTTCTATGATGCGTTCCAAGGCCGCTTCCATCACGGAGGGGGTGGGATAGTGCTGCTGGGGATCCCCATGTTTGCCATGTTCTTCTGTGGAATGTCATCTGTCATCTCAAACTCCAGGTGAGCTCCGAAACCACATGTTGTAGGAGAGAGCTCAACATTGCGCATCACTTACGCATCATGCCCCAGACTCTGAGCTCATTGTATCCTGCTACCATCTTGGTCGCTGCTGATATGTGGCAGTCAGTCTCACAAGGATCAAGTGGAAGAAGATTGGGGTGTGCATGATGTATGGAATTGTTGGCACACTGTCTGTCATCTCCAACTCCAGATGGAGGTCAATTGCACATGAATGTGCTTCATGTCTTATTTGACCATGTTCCATTTGGCATGCGCCCTGCTGTCAAACATAAGATGTGACACATCCCTTGGCTCTTGTACAGCCCATTTCCTTATGTAGCAAGTGCTCAAACTCAGCATCAAACGGGGCTGCATCGAACTAGCATGCATGTGCATGTTGTCCTTTAGGGTGAGAGCTCATGTTTATTTGTAGATTACGTCCTGTAGAGAACACTTGTTGTCCTGACCAGTCACCAGTGTACATCATTGAAGTCCTTAATGTCTGACTGTCTGTCTTTCTTTCAGGCAACAACTATCTGCCTTTATTGTACAAGGTAAAACTGTCACAGTCAGAGCAAATGCTCAATCACACTTGGCTTCTCATTGAATGGACGCCAAAGGCATGGTCTTTTCTTTGCTTTTCTTTTCCCAAATGCCCAGTCAGATAGGCCAGTGGCAAATCATTGAAAGTGCCTGTTTGCTTGATGCAGGATGTGCTGGTCCTTTGCAAGAGACCATGGCCTGCCCTTCTCGCGCATCTGGTCCCACGTGAACCCCAGGGTCGGAGTGCCAGTCAATGCAGTCTGGTTCATGGTCACATTTGCATTCCTGCTGGGCTTGCCTATGCTCAAATCCTATGTAGCATTCTCAGCCGTGGTTTCCATTTCTACCATTGGCCTCTACATCTCCTATGCTATACCTATCTTCCTGAGGATCACAGTTTCCAGGAAACAATTTGTGAAGGGGGCGTTTCATCTGGGGTTCATGAGCATCCCGGTGGCTGTCATTGCTGTTGCATGGGTGTCCCTGATTACGGTACGTAACTGCAGTTCTTGACTGTACTGGGGAAGTCATGTCATGATCATGAGCGTCTCAAATGTTTGCTTTGTTTTGTCTTCAGCTATGTCCACAACATGTTGTTGCTACTCTTCTACTAAAGTATGTATCATGTGACTGACAGTCAGTGACTCCTGAATGGCAAGCTATCTTGACAGCCAAAGGGCAAGCTATCTTGACAGCCAAAGCTGCTTCACAGCTTGATGGCTTGAGCCTGGTCCTGATCCTGATCTGCCCTGTCATGAGATCAAGTCATGATGGCATGACCTTGATACGCAGAGCCTTGATCTCATGTCACGATGACCTTAGCTTGATCCGCTCAGCCTTGATCTCACGTCATGGCAGCCTGATCTTGACTTCATCTCATGCCATGATGATCTGACTTTGTACTGCTCAGGCTTGATATCATCTGATATATTATATATTATCATATTATCTTATATATTATATTATTATTGTTATGGAAAACGTCATGGTGGCCTGTGCAGGTTGTGTTTGTACTGCCAACAGCATATCCAGTCACCAGCTTGACCCTCAACTACTCCCCAGTGGCAGTGGGCATAGTGCTCGTGGGATCCCTCTTGGTCTGGTTCCTGCCAGTCATTGGTGCCCACAAATGGTATCATGGAGCAGCAGCAGCAAAGGGAGGACTGGCCAAGCTAAGGGTGCTGAAAGACTATGAGGACTCTGTTCGTGCTGGCACAGTCAACCCTTCAGTCTAGGTGTAGTTACCAGGGGCTGGGTGTGGAACAGCTGAGGGCTATAAGAACATGAATGCTGTGAGTCCTGTCCAGGGATGTGACAAACCAAGCAACAGTTTTACTGATGATGGTGCATAGTATGAGGCTCTGATGCATGCGGAGTTGATGCGGAGGGGACTGAGTTCAGTATCATTCTTCAAAGTATGCACAGCTCTGGGCAGTAGGTGTGGTATAGTGCGCCTGCTCGATGCCATGAAAACATTCCTTGAAGTCCAGTGTTGGATGTGTACAGAATCATAGTTGAGGACAAGCAGACTTCTCAGCAGGTGAATGGCGCACTAGTGCTTGCCAGTGGCCTGCAAGCCTGACATGTTGATGTGCTCCAGTGTTGTGCTTGCGTATGCCTTAACATATTGTGTCCTTTGCCTTCCAAATCATATTTAGTTTGGCTTTTAGTGTTTGGTTTGGCTGCCTGGTTCCAGGACAGCATCTTGCAGCAGACTGGTCTCCATCAAGATGTACAGTGAGCTGAGCATTGCAATGTGTTTAGAAGGTGCTGTTATTGGTGTTAATGTGCAGCCAGTGGCATGTTCTGGGTGTTGTGTAGCATTTACATGTGTTCGTGCTTAGCTTGTATGCTATATCTATGTATTTAAAGTAAGAGTATAGATGTAGCTGGGTATACATGATTCTTCAAAGGCATGAGCCAGCAATCCGCACTATAGCTAGCTAGTACTATAGTAACGCTTTTGCTCAGTGAGATTGCTGCTATAGCACGCTTGATGTTGCTGACACCAGTGCTTCCGTCTGGTTATAAATATAACTCAAATGCTCAGTTGATGCTACTGTGTCTGCTGCACCCTATTTCTTAGACCAGATGTGCATGGTCTGGTCTTGAGCTGTGCTACCTCGCTGTCTGCAATTTTGCGTAAGCCAGGCAATCATCCTCAAAAATGCCAGCAACACCAGAAGGCTGCTAAGCACCTTTGTTGGGGCCTTGCACAGCTGCTGACTTTCTTGGTGCACAGCTAAGGTGCTTGGGCATAAAAGTTGTAGCTCTTTAAATGTGCATAAGTTAAGTTGCAGCACTGCGCATGTTGGACTGAAAACAACATTATGTGACAGCTGTTGTTTGGGGACTGGGCGTGTGAAGGTGCACCTGAGTGCCTTCACCGTGCAGCTGTGTCAGCCCTGGTCTACAATGATGGCTGATGTTGCTGTGATCATGCTGCAAGCAACAAGCTATTGCAGCCATAGCTAACTAACAGTAATACATTTGACACAGGAATGAGCTGCTATGGTATCACTTTGGGCATCATAGGCACGCAAAGTGAGTATGTACTTCACGCAGTTGACTATTCTTGCAGGCGCTAAACACAAGCTAGTCTGGTCCATATCTCTACGTATTGTCCATACCTCTGTGAATCAAGAGGTACCAGAGGTGTGTATTGGGCACAATAGAACGGTACCTCAGACAGTTGACGCCCTTCTAATTGCATGCTTAGCACGCTCATGCTCTTGCCTGACAGGTTTGACACTGAACGAGGATGTGCAGTGCAACAAAGCATGGGTTCTGGGACAACAGGTGTAACCAAATAGAGAAGGCCCACGGTGAATGCAGACGATTCCAACCGAGTGTTACTACACCAAAGTGATGCCAAACCGGTCAGGCCGTAACGTCCAAATTGCCAAAGGCGTATATACGATAGATCATAACCAGCACGATCGCCCAAGTGCGTTGGCAAACAAACTCGTCAAGCTCAACAAGAGCACATATCAAGACATTCACGTCATAGATTTGAAGGTGCAGCAGCGATGAAGCTCGGTGCGCAGACAATTGCTATGCCGAGCTGTGGCTTGTAAAGTCAGTTAGGGTGGTCAGTCCCATACTTCCTTTCCCGCGTGAAGTATCCATTGTCCTTAAAGCAGAGACCCTAAAGTTAGGTTGAGCCATCAGCTCGGCAATGCAGCCCTTCCAGCTCTTCAGCTGTAGCGGCAGCGGCATTGCAGCCATAGCAGGAGCGGCAATGCAGCTCTGGCAGCTCAGCAGCAGCTCAGCTATTGCAGCTCAGCTGCACCAGCAGCTCAGCCATTACAGCTCAGCTGCACCAGCAGCGCAGCAATTTGCAGCAATATCAGATCAGACAACCATGCAGCCTTGCAGCCTTGCAGCCGTGCAGCCGTGCAGCCTTGCAGCCTTGCAGCCATGCAGCCTTGCAGCCGTGCAGCCTTGCAGCCGTGCAGCCTTGCAGCCTTGCAGCCGTGCAGCCTTGCAGCCATGCAGCCTTGCAGCCTTGCAGCCATGCAGCCATGCAGCTTTGCAGCCTTGCAGCCTTGCAGCCTTGCAGCCTTGCAGTCTTACAGCTTTGCAGCCTTGCAGCCATGCAGCCTTGCAGCCTTGCAGCCATGCAGCCAAGCAGCTTTGCAGCCTTGCAGCAGTGCAGCCTTGCAGTCTTACAGCCTTGCAGCTTTGCAGCCCTGCAGGACTGACCTGCGGCATGGCAGCCCCAGGCAACAGCAGTGCAGCTTGCTGCTGAGCCGTACACTCTTGTAATCCCAATCGAAAGCTTCATGAGATACCAACCACAGTCTTAAAGCCCAGCCACCAACCAAAAGCCTCAATGTCCAACCAGAAAAGATGCGTTGCAACTACAGCATGACATGTGCTTGTAAAGCAGGTACAACTGTGTAGGCATGACCAACATCAGAGTGTCTTGCAACGTTGTATCTGGTAAGGCTTGCAATGATGCTGAGTCAACTGCCTTGTGCTATCACATGACATGCAGCCATGTCAGCACTGGTCTACAATGACATGTAATGTTGATAAAATGCCGCCTTGAGGGTTGAGCGACAACAAGCTGTTGCAGCCACAGCTAGTAGCTAGTAATACATTTGGCACAATGACGAATAATTCTTGCCTTGGTGTCACTGCTTGAAGGTTTGGTTCAGGTCCACATGTATGCACAGCTTCACACTGCTGTGGATTTCAGCACGCACAAACTAAAACACCTGGCTGGCTCAGCAAGGCTTTGCATGCTACGTGACCATGTTTGGAAGCCAGAGCGGTAGACTTCGTTCAACTTTGGGGTTTTCTTTGTTCAGAGCAACAGCTGCTGGCACAGTCAGCGTCTGCTTCTAAGTAAAGAAGCAAGGGGAGGGCCAGTCCCTGGCCATTTTTGTAGGAGAGGTAAGTAGACTGCACAGTTGTGCCAAGGCAAGTGGCATCACAGCAAACGAAGATTTGTTGACTGCACAGGCTTACCCTCTTTCAGAGGCAACAAGCAAAGCTTGTGAAGGGAAGCAATGTGTAACATCAGGGAGCAGCCCAAGTGTGACACTGGGGCAGTCTGGGATGCAATGAGCAACATCCAAGAAAAGCAATCGGTTCTTGGAAGACAATAAAGTGTTTCAGCTACTGCAGTTCAAGTCGCAACGAATCGTATCTCTGACAGTCAATGCCAGCATTTGCAACCAAATATGAGGCATTGAGCTTTCAAGCAAGTTTGGTATGGACAGTTCCCTTCACTATCAACGTGAAATGACAAGCTAAACTTTCAATGTTATCTAGATCCACAAAGTGTTGGCGAGGTGAACATCAATGGTGCCTGCCTACACTCACACATGCGGTCAGCTGTCAACTCTCCTCACTGCTGCAAATCTGACAGTTCTTCAAGACACTCATACGCTCCTCCCTGATATACAGCTTATCATGGCAATGGCAAGATCACTTCTCAGCATTACTGCTCTTAGCCTGCTCTTTTTGCACTTTCATGTTTGCATCATGCTACATTCACTGTGCTTATCATCACGTCATCAGTCAGTGCTAAGCAATCTTGGACCTGGCTGCAAGCGCAATGCGCCTGAGCAACGCTGTCAATCGTTGGTCCTTTGACAGCAAGCCAGTTGCTGTTGTCTAGGCACCAGACAATCCACATTCAACAGTACAATTCATCAAGGTCTTCTGTCAATCCCAACAAAGCAACCAGCTTCATTGTAGTCTACGCTGGTGCTGTATCACCCTGCTCGTTTTCTAGTTTCTTGCCCTCTGGTTTGGACGCTTCAGCGTCATACTTGCCTTGCATGGTGCTCAGAATGATGCACCACAAGAAAGACACTCCAGCCGCTGCAATACCACAGAACGTACTCAGACATCTCCCATTGCAGGATCATACGTTCAACAATGATTGCATTGTTGGTCAAACGCACGTTGAGCTATAGCCATAATGCAGACAAGGCTCTTAAGCAGAAGAAGCAGAGGAATGCACACATGCCATCACTGCGGCACAAGCTGATGCGCATGCTCTGACCAAGCATTCAGCCACTACATCAAACACTATAACAGTCGGAAAAGGATCAGATGAAGAGAGACAGCAGAAGGAGGAAGAGTTGATGCACCCATGCACTTGCACGTAGTGTGGCCCAACAGCAAAGGTGCTGAGAAAGAGCAGCAGCAGCAGAAGAAGATGAGAGCAGCAAGAGCTGACGCACCAAATGGCACCCGCAAGTATCGCGGTACAAATGCAAAGAAGCAGAGGAAGAGCAGCAGCAGATGATGAAGATGAAAGCCGCAAGAGATGACGCACCAAACGGCACCCGCAAATAGCGTGGTACAAATGCAAAGTTGATGACTTGAGCTGGGACCCACAGCGTCCACAAGGCCTTGCAGCTGTCCCAGATCTCATTGCGCCACTTGTTGTACGCGTGCTCCAGAGGGTGGGGCTGCCTTTCTACCAGGCTCTTGACTGTGTAGAAGGTGGGGAAATACATGAAGGGGTGACTGCACGGACAGACATTTGCGTCAGCATGAGCAGTGTCAATCAGCTTCAGGAAATGTTCTGTGGGGTGTGTTGTGCCTTCTGAAGGGACTGCTGTTCCACTAGGCTCTCGACTGTACCAGAAGGTGAAAGAGATATGGACAGGTGGATCTGCAGAGCAACACAGATGTGAGCTGTAGCTGAGCCTTGAAGCAGCACTTTGTTTTGCTGTGCCACCTGTCATCTGCATGCTGAACAATATGAAAAAGAGGGTTCAGGGGATCATATCGGCACCAGCACACCTAGCTCAGAAGCATCACAAGCAGTCTGCTGCTTTCATGTACACCCATTACATCAGACTTGTGATTGGGTGCAAAATTAGGAGATGACTGCGTAAACGCTGTATTGCCACAGCTTGCAAAATGCTGGAAAATGCCAAGCGAGCAGATTGATCACTTCTGACTGATAGGGAGTTAGTGAGGGCTGTATGGACCTGACTGTAGGATAAAACTTGATTCGCAGGAAAGCAGGAATGACTGCGTGCATGTGTGAATGCGTACATGCATCTGGATCTACGTATTGTGCAGGCAAATAGCAAGCCTGCTGCATGACATGCCATATGCATTTGCTTCAAACATGCTTTTGCTTCAAGCATGCTGTTGCCACTGCACTCAAAGACAAGATCACAAGAAAACAGGACGTGCTCAAGCTTGGTCTTGAGGAGTGCTACAATATGCAACGCTTTTCTGGGAGCATACGTCCAGTCTATTGCTTCAAGCAATAGCATCCCAAGCTTGCGTTTTGGCACAAAGATCAGCAAAGCACCATCTGCATGAAGCTGGCAAAGTAACTCACTGTATTGCCTGGTCCATGAAGGTCTTCAGCGGCGCAACACCAGCATGGCCAACTTGAGCCGTGAGCCCCCCGCACCATTGTACAAACTTGACGTTGTACAAGTAGTACTGTACGCTGCCCAGGTAGGCAAACCCAAACGTGACAAAAGCAGCATGACGTGTCCAGTCAAAGTCCTCTTTCTTCTCGACGACCTGTGGCAACAAATGCATGCAGGTCATGCATATGCTGGTCCACACCCGAAATGACTTTGTCACCGCCGCAGGGACGGTATATGTCAGAGCTCTGACAATGCAGCAAGCTGAGTACTCGTGAGCACACCTTCTGAGCAATGATGTCTGCAAGACTTGTTTTGATGCCGCTTGTAAAGAAGGCTGTTGGGAAAGGGTGTTTCTTTGCAGTTGCCACATACCACTGCCCAAAATTGGTGGCAGGGGCAAACAGCTGCTTGCTACTTTGGAGTATTTGACGGAAAGCCATTCAGCAAACACGCAAAGTCAGCTCAGCACGGTCCTATGCGGGGCCAGGCCTGCAATAACACCGGGCGAGATGTGCCATGCATATACTTGATACGGAACCGTGCGCGTAACTAGCAACAGACGATGCAGCTTTTCTTCATACTGCCGTTTGCTGATGCTTTATCGCAGTGAAATATATTCTCGTCGTGAGGCTCACCGAGAACGGCATGAAGAGGCAGCAGTGATCTTTGCAACCCCGCACGCCCGCAAGTGTTGATTGCGGCTGAGTATATACAAGCAGCTTAGTAAAACTGGCGTCCGAACTTTGATACAAGCGTTGAAGGCTTTTGGGAACAGTCGAGCGCAGCAAGCTGAGCGCGTTCAAACGTCAGAAAATTCTTGTTATCGAAGCGTTATTTTATTGTAATTGTGCAACAAACTTTGCCATTCACATCTGCAGTCAAGCTCTGCAATGCCAATGCTGCCTACTGACAAAGCCATGGAAACTCAGTACACCGTTGCTGCATTGCCTGTAGAAAGACAACAATTCATGAAATTTCAGGCATCACAACTGTGCCAAATTGCAAAAAAGGCAGCACCAGGTCCTGGGCAAGCATGCGCATACGGTATGTCTAGCAATGTGAACAATCTGCTACAGTTGGTACTTCGAGAACATTGCTGTGTGCTACAAAACCACTGTGAACATCAGAACATGGCGAAAAGATCCTTCCAACTTGAGCATCGACCAGGGATTGAGCTTATCCTCTTCTGCCGTCCATAAAATATGGCAAGTAACAGATTTGCTTTGCTCCATGTTACGCTTGGACAATGCCATGGCATACGTGACATCAACCTTGCAGCACGACATCCCACAGCAGCATCTTCTTCTGTGACCGATACATCAATGCCAATCTCCTTGCTGGCGTGAGGACCCCTTTCTGAAAGTCTGTGGTGCTTGTGACACCTGGCATGACATCTTCTGTGTCTGCTGTGCTGCTTGCATCTTGCTGCGCAAGGGCTGGGCTCTGCACAGGCGGCGCTGCAACCTCTGACGTGCTAGCTTGCACCAGTACTTGTGTCTGAGGATGTTTCTGGATAGCCTGCACTACATCATACTTCAGACAGACTGCACACAATCAGTTATGCCATCTGATTGTAGTTCTGCCTGGTTCGCGCTCAATCTGGGATGAGCACAGACACGACCTCTTGAATCTTTATGCAGTACAACAGCTTGCTTGCCTGCACTGACAATGCACCTCAAAGCACCACAACTGGTTACTAATGACGCCTTACCACGCCGTAATGCTGCGCTGCAGTGACGTAGTACCACCGGTCATCCTGCTCAGTCCAGGGATCAGCCGCTAGAGCCTTGAGATCATCTGGCAAGGGTGACATGGCGGCAAGCAGCTGCTGACACCTGGCAGCCACAGCTGCCTCAGCTTTCTTTGCTTCTTGCCCCTGGGAGGCAACTAAATGCTGGAAGGCTGCCATCAGCCGGCCGTCTACTAATGCCCCTGGGTACACCTGGGTCAACAGAAGAATTAGAAGAAGAATTGAACTTGAGAGCAGAAGAAGAAGGTAAAAAAGATGAAGAAGGAAAGAAGAAGAAGCAGAAAGAAGAAGAAGAATGAGGCAAATAGTGATGGTCGTGATGATGCAGCAATCAAGATACAGTGGTGGTAAAGATACATTACACAAAGCTTGGTCTAGAGGAGTTAGGTAGGTTGGATGCCTATACCTGCAAAAGCCAGGTTGGCAAAATCTCAGCCGTGAAGGTCATTGCAGGCACACACGTACATCTGATCAGACGAATGCAGCAAAGCTGTACATGCTGGTTTACACACAAACAATTTCTTTGAGCATTTGGGCGCTTAATGGGCTATGTGCTGAATGTATGCACTCAAGTGTACATCACATAGACATCGTTGGGCAGCCTGACATACTACTACTCTTCTTGTTTAATTGATGCCAAAAGGTGTAGTATTTTCTTCCTTTCTTCTTGTGCTTTGCCACAAAGACACGGCGCAGTCACAGAGCAAAAGAAACCAGAGACCACCAGCAACAGAAGTCTACTTGCAGACCAGTGCAATGATGAAATGCATTTGTATTAGACCCAGGCAGTCAAAAGCAGCCGACCCTGTGAAAAAAATGAAGAACAAAAGGAAAGAAAGAGAAACCCACTCTTAGTTTCTGTTCCTGCTCCTGCATGGCAGCTGTGAGATGATCCTCAGGACTGGAGGGCTGTTCCTGGGCCAGCCCTGCCTCAGCAGCTGCTTGGTACAGTATCCTTGCATCTTCTTCATTTGCCAAGCCCTGCAACAAACAAACCACAATAGCGCACCAAATGGAGTGCTGGAATGCTGTTCAGGGTAAGGTGTGCCTCAGCAGCTATTGAAGGTGGTGTCTCTGCACAATCTTGAAACTCCAAAAACACAGCACAGCACAGCGCAGCACAGCACAGCACAGCGCAGCACAGCGCAGCACAGCACAGCGCAGCGCAGCACAGCACAGCGCAGCACAGCACAGCACAGCGCAGCACAGCGCAACACAGCGCAGAGCAACACAGCACAGCGCAGCACACCTCAGGCTTGAAGTGCTCATAGTGCCAGTCCAAGGCGTCTGTCAAATCTTGAAACAGTACGGCGTCATCGTGCGGGTTACGCAGGGGTACGAAGCCGTAATGCAGGAAGAAGTCGTCGTTGTTACGGTCCCCGTAAGACAGCAGTATCTCCTGACCCTCTGGAATGTCTTGCCTGGCTACTAAATGCATCTGGAAACCCTCGCTAGGGTTGTCAGATGGCGGGGCCACGAGATGCCACCTGTCCAACATAGCATGCTCAGTAAGGTTCCAGAATAGTGTGAAAACCCAACACACTCATCTCAAAATAAGACATTATGTCTTATGAAGGGGGAGCCCAGCACCTTCACAAGTAACTCCGTGGCGTGAAAGCAGCACACTATGTCACATGCACTCGGAAAACACATGTTTGACACCAGCAATGGTTGCAACTGAGCACTCAAGTTATGTGCTTTGAGACTGGTTGTCTATGAGTGTCTGAAGTGCAGGGACTCCATTCTGATACCACTGACATGACTGACATCTGCACCATTGCTTGCAGAGTCAAAGCACATGCAGGTATCAGTGCTGTCAGTGGTAATAGAATGGAGTCTCTGCACTTCAGATGCTCATAGAAAAGCAGCTCCGCTTGTGCTGAAATGCATACCAACCTCTGAAGCTTGGTGAAGCCTGGCAAATGCCACACAGCTGCAAGTTTGTGCTAAGAATGGCAAAACGTAACAATGCACATCAATGTTAGTATCACATGAGTGCAACTTGTACGTATTTGTGCCAAGCGGCATACTTGCATTGAGCTTGTGCTGATCAATCCAACTGTGGCCACATTGCTGCTCACACCTGAGTCCAGTAGAAATAGCTGCTAGATTGTACCAAAACTCGTTGTGAAAGCTTTTGGAGCGCTTATCCTTTGGAACGAGATGCCTAAGACAGACAAGTCACAGTTGGCGTTGGCAATGCGAGTAAGCAGAGGCAGTCATTGTCATTGTCAGCAGAATCCCCCCAAAACATTGGTATATCAACCAGAAGAAGAAAACGAAGAGATGGGAAAGGCCAGAGCACATGACATTGGATCAAACATGAGCCATGTACTGCAGACTTTGACAGTGTTCCTCTTTGAATTGTCTTTGACTTGTCTGAACTTTAGCACACTGATGTTTTTTGGCTTTCGTGTTGACACAATGCATCCACAGTGGCATCCACATGCTGAATCAAGCTCCTGCTTTTCGCAGTTCGTTGCTTTCAGTTTACTTTGCACAGTGACAACTTCTTGACTACTCTCTGTTGATGCTTCGTTTGTTTGTCGTATCTTGTCTGTTTTGTTTTCTGATGATAGACCGCAATTAGTCAAATGGGCAAGCTGGCCCCCAACGACTGTAAAATCTTTGATTGATTGATTGATTGACATCCAGCGCTGATAGTGCCCGGATGCCCCAAAAGCCAAAGGGGCCCCAAGGGAGCGCACTGTTAGTCCCCCAATGTTCAGGATGGTTCAGGAGAAGAAAGAGAAGAAGAAGAAGAAGAAGAGGACAAAGGAAAGAGGGAGAGCAAAAGGGCACAGCCCACCTGACATTGGCAGTGGGGGCAAAGGGGTCCCCAGGGAAGCACTCAGTCTCATCCCCACCGTGGTTCAGGAAATCGACCAAAGGCAGCAGCATGTGCACAGCTGTCCCACCTTCCTTGGCTGCTGTCCCAAAAGTCCTAGAATGCACCACCTGCACCACACACACATACACTAAGACACAGCCATGTGATCAATGTTAGTCATGCCAAAGGCGACAGCATGTGCGTAGGCATCCATTCTCCTTTGCCGCTGTCGTACCATTTGAGTTGAAAAGTACACCAAGCTGCAGACAGGAGCGCATTTCTCCTCCTTGCACGCTCCTTACTGTGTTGCATCAGCAAAAGATTGTTGCAGAAAGCCTGAATGATGATGACAGACTATTTTGCCCTTGTGAGAGAGATTGCAAAGTGCCTAAATCTGAATGCTGATGACTGATCATATTGCTTCGGTGAGGCCTGTTGCAAAGCGCTGCATTGTGGATGTTGGTGACAGAATCAGCATGGTCACTAGACACTCAACAAGACAGCCATCTTTGACCCTTGTTGTGTAGCGTTACTTGGTGCACTTGAGTGACCAGCAAGGGCATGCCTTGCTCAATAGCCTAGTTCAGCACTCATACTCATTTCAGCACTTGCACTCAACATCCCAGCTCAGTCTCAAGACTCAACACCCCAGGTCAGCACTCACACCCAACACGTGGGCCAAAGAGTGCGAGACAGCCCAGCACTCACACCCAACAGGCTGGACAAGGGATGTGTGAGACCCACTGAGATTGCCCAGCCTTGCTAAATAGGGTGCACAAGCAGTGTGAGGGGCTCACTGAGACAGTACTATTCTCGAGACGCCCTGCCAATGGCATTCAAGTACATGACAAGAGCTACAGCCCAAACAGCACTCACACTCGACAGGTCAGACACACATTGCACAGTTTAGGGTTTAGCCCAATTCCTTCCAGAGTGTGGGAGACTCACTGAGACAGCCCACTCTAGTTCTTCTCTGGTTGCGCCGCCTGTGGCACTCAAGTACGTGACAAGGGCAACAGCCCCAGTTGAGCAGTCACACAAAGGGTTCACAGTTTAGGGTTTGGCCCAAATCCTTTGAAAAAAATGGATTGAAACACTCACTGAGACAGCCCATTCTAGTTCTTCTCTGGATGCGCCTCCTGTGGCTTCAGGAGACAGGCGAGGCCAGGCATCACTCAACAGCCAACTGGCATGGTGCAGCTGCTGAGTCATGTCAGGAACCTCAATTTGAGGCATGTCCTCCCATGCGAAAGTGCGAAGCGGGGATGGCACATGCTCTGGAAGCACCTGCACAGACCATCATGCAATAACATTGACACGTTGGGTCTGAGACGCTCTCCTACTACAAATACACTCTTCACAGACTATCTATCTGTAACATTTGGTTTCGGAGCCAACACATTTGGCCATGGATCTTTGAGTAAGGTGCCTTCACCTTTTGTCAAGAGCACACAGTTTCCTGACACTATGGCTTCCTGACACCACCTGTGACTTGACTCTTTGGAATTGATGGAGCTGTTCTGTCCAAAGTTGAGACATGCTGGGGCAAAGATACACGCAATAAAGCAGGTTGCAGGCGACCAAGTGGAAGGCCTTAAACTGATGCTGGTGCTGCAATATTTCTAGAATGGCAGTGTCAGGCATATGCTCCCATACAAATGCTGTGATCACAGTTTGGCTGATCATGCACTGTGCCAAAACATGCAGTCACTGCCTCGGTCTGCAGAAGACTGCTGCAGAGGCGGCGTGGAAGAGAACCTGCAAGTATGGGTGGTAGGGTGAGGCAGAACCCTTGGCCTTTTCCCGCAGCAGCTTGCATGCTAGGCGGAGGCTCCAAGGGGCGTCCTCAAACATGACTTCATTGGATTCTTGATCGGCAGGATGATCTGTGATCGCTAGTCTGAGTGGCAGATGAAGCAGGACTGTGCCAGCCTTGATGTCCTGTCGTGACGTAATTCAGATGAATTAGGGAGCAGCTGTTGTGGTCCAGTTGAGAGAAATTAGGGAGCAGCTGTTGTGATGCAATCCAGAGGAATTTGGAAGAAGCTGTTGTGATGCAATGCAGATGAGTGAGGGAGCAGCTGTTGTGTTCCTCTGCCTCTTGCTGCCTGTCTGATTGCTCAAATCAGACCAATGAGCATGCAAACTAGTACCATGAGGGAAGGCTATGAAGTGATGCTACGCTGTTGATACTACATGCTTCACTATGGACAACCTTGCGATCAGGCAGTACAGGCAGTTGTGCCCATTGCTGTGGGCCTGATGACCAACTGTGCGTGCATACCTGCAGGCTTAGCATGCCTCGCTCCCCCTTTTCTGCATGGTAGACCCCTAGCTTGCACTTCTCTTTCTGCAAGTCATCTACCCCTACAGACATGATGAATGGTGTCAGATACTGAGTCACATGAATGACATGTAGAAGAGGCAGTTTGAAAATTTCGACACATGCCTTGAGCTGTCAGCCATGCAAGGAAGGCCTGCATCTGACTGGGATCTTCGTCATGGGAGCTGGTGGCGCTGCCGTGCTGTGTTTCGGTAAGGGTTGCGCACACCCTTTGCAGGCTCTGTGCAGAGTGAGCTGATGTGCCGTTGTCAAGGCAAGCTCTTCGCCTGCACGTGCCGCTGCAGCCAGGACGCCTCGTGGGCAACGCTGCGCGGAAGGCAGGGCGAGGACCAAAGTGAATGTGCTTGCATGTTAGGTGCTGTCGCAACATAGTGTATTCCATAGCTCAACAACTACCAGGTCACCAGTACCGAGTGCAGCAGAGAAAGCATGCACTAAATTTTTGTGATGCGATTACGAACGACCCGCACTAAACACTGCAATTGTAGTCGAGTAAACAGCTTGAAATGTGCGTGCAGGCAAAGTGTCGCGCTCTAAGCGATATCGCACAGAGCCATAGTGATGAGAGAGAGATTACAATGCTTTAGCCAGCCAGCAAGTCTGATCACATATAGAAGAAGACGAAGGTCAAATGTGGAAAACATCAAGACAGTCTAGAACGAACTTGAAAACCTGCATATGATCTTGCT
>JAABUP010003637.1_pt1 | contig 26950 bp, 6 predicted proteins | sample 5559201 | NCBI WGS metagenome assembly JAABUP01 (sample SAMN10711887, study PRJNA513373) | rock metagenome | isolation source: Antarctica rocks | place: Antarctica | reverse complement strand
GAGACTACTCTCCTACGGCGGATATCTTTATATAAGTACCTAAACTTATTAATAATAAGGAATAATAGGAGGTAGAAGAAATTATTAGTAAGGTTAATAATAAATAAGGTATCTAGTATAAAGTTAAGTAGACTAGTTAGGGTAGTAAATATAATTAATAGGTACTAGATAAGGACCTTAATAGGTCTTATAAACTAATAAGAGCTTATAATATATTAGCGTAATTAAAGCGTAAATAAAATATTAAATATATTCCTATATTAAATAAGTAGTAATAATATAATAAGTTATAATATAAGTTAAGACTATTATCTTTATATATATTATATAATAATTAATCTCTTATATATAAGTATACTTATAAGTATAGTAATATAATTTAAAAATATTCTTTATTAATATTATTTAAGGAGTTAAGCTATTAGTAATATATTATATTAGAAGAATACTTTTAATCTTAGTATAATCTAATAAGGATACTAGGGATATATTAATAAAAGATAAGCCTAGGTATCTTATACCTAATAAATAACTTAAGTAAATAAGATATATAAATAACTTATCTACGCTAAAGTATAGTTATAAACTAACCTTTAATTATTAAACCCTTTAAAGTCTAAAGGCTTTATAGGGTTAGGATTATCTAGTATATTCTTATACTACTAAATACTATTAAGTTTAGTCTAAAGGAGTTCTACCTAACTCTTTAACTTATTATTTTATATATTTAGTATATTAATTAAAGCTTATAAGTTAGTAATAATATTAGGCGCTAACTTAACTATTATAACTATCTACTTATAAGCTTTTTACTATTAGGTTATCTTCTTACTAAGCTTCTTTCTCTTTATTAAATATATATCTACCTAGCTAGTCCTAGTAATAGCGCGTATAGATTTCCTTACCTTCCTTTAAAAGGGAGCTAGGATCTATTATAATAAGTATTTATACTATTATAAAGCTAAAGGGTTAATATACTTACCTTTATATAATAATTAATACTATAATAACTATTAGTATACTAATAATAAGGGGGAGTATTACCTTATTTATAATTATTTAAACCCTTTATAAAATAAGTCTTATAAGGAAGAGATATATTATATAAATTAGTAAGCTATTATATAGTATATATAAGTTAATATCTATATATAATATTAATATATTAATAAATACTACGCGATATTAATAAGATATTATAAGTACTTATAAGAGAAATATTATATATAATATATAACGAGAATATTATATATATTAGTAAATATATTTTATAATATTATTAAGCTAAAGTAATTACTTATAAGAGAGGTTAAAGGAGTTATAAGAAGTTTTAAATATTAGGATAAAAACTTTATTAATATCTTATAATACTATCTTAGTATAATTTCCTTTAAAGCTATTTAAATTATAATAATAATAATAAAGGTTCTATCTAATTTTATAACTAATATATTAGAGTAACGCGTTACTTATTATATCTTATATTTATAGATATTTAATCTATTATTAATAATAAAGTATACGCGCCTACTAGTTAATATTACCTTCCTATTTTTATATTATTACTAATATATATTACTAATACCTATACCTAATAAGTTATTCCCTATTAGTATATAGTAATATTAATTATATAAAAATATTATATACCTTAATACTTAAAGTTAATAAGCTAAGTATCTAACTATATATTAAAGGTATTTAGAATAATTCTAAATTATATAATATATTATCTTAATATAATTAAAAGATATAAATAGTTTAGAAATAAATATATACTATTTAAATAATTTATTAATATACTCTATTACTAACTATTATATAATATTATTACTACCTTATAAAAGGTTTTAATACGCGCGCCTAGCCTAGCTAACGCTAATACTATATTAGTAGTAGTATATTAAATAACTCTTTTCCCTTATTTTTCTTACGTAGTTTTAAGGTTTTTTAATAAGTATTCTAGTCGATCTTATTAGCCCTAGGGACTAGGGCCTAGGAGGGGAGGTACTTATTAGGCTTAGGTGTATATACGCCTTACGCGCTACCTTATAACCTACTTTAAGTAACCTTCCTTAGAAATACGGGGTAACGTCCTAGTAATAGGAGGCCTAGGCTAAGCCTATACTTAGTAGATATATATCTTCCTAGCTATCCCCTATTCTTCTTCTAAGTTCCTTAGAGATTAGTTCTACTATTATAGTAGGCCTACTACCTAATCTATTAGTAGACTTATACCTATTATTAAACCCCTATAACGTGACTCTATGTCTTTTATTACCTAATACGCCGCTATAGAGCTAGCGGGTATAAGCCTTATAAGTAGAGTAATAGCTAATAAGAAGTATATATAGAATACTTTAAAGGTTTCCTTCTTATTATAAATACCTATTTTAAAGCTAGGATTATAAATATTACTATCTACTTTAACTATTTTATTAAATTTACTAAATATAGTATATAACTCCTTAATTATCTCTTCTACTAACTTATATAAGTTTATAATTATTAGATTAATATAAGTACTAATTATATTAAATATATCTAACTTATAATAGTTATATATATAGTCTATCTTATCCTATTCTATTAGGAATAAGATAGTACTCTATTAGAACTTAGAGTATAAATATATCTTCTAAGACTCCTATTTATCTTAATTAATAGTCCTATTAAAGTTAGGTATATTAGGATACCTCTTATTAGTACCTACTCCGGCGGATATATTATATAAGTTAATTATATCTAGTATTTAATATTAACTTTAATAAGTATCTTAGATTCCTAGTTATACTTCTTCTTCCTTATTTAAGTTAATAAAAGGGAGAGGTTTATTTAATAATAGCTTAGCTTTTAAGACTTTTAACTCCTTTACTAGCGACTTAGACTTCTAATAGTAGATATCTCTTAAGCCTCTTAATTATATAATCTCTTTCTTCTTATTAGATATCTATTTCTAATATTCCTTAAGCTAACTAATATATATATTAGCCCTAGACCTTAACTCTACTATATCCTTACTTATTATCTTAGTATCTTCGCGTAGTATAATTATAATAGATACTAAATTTTAAATACTATTCTATTATACTACTAGAATTTTATTATAACTTACAAGGAACTCCTTATCTATTTATACTTTTATTAAAATACCTTTAACCTCGCTTTATAAGCTAATATCTTTAAGGATTAACTTATCTTTAAATTCTCCTAGCTTAATAGTTATCCTTCTTTTTTAGGAAGCTCTCTTATATTATTATTAATTAAGAAGATTAGTAGCTTTAAGCTACTTTCCTTAATAGCGAGAAGTCCTAGAGTAGTCTTCTTAGTTAGAGTTTAAAGGCGCGCCCTTATTATCGATCTTATTACTAGGATCTTATTCTTCTAGATTACTAAGGATAGTCTAACTTTAAGTAAACTCTAGAGGGAATCTTACTAATTATATTATCTTTAGAATTATACTACGTAGCTCCTTAGCGGGTACTTATTATTATAAGCTACCTAGGCCGTAAGGTATAAAAGGTCCTAGCTACTAGGGTTCTATTATAGTAGCTTTATTAAGTTTAGTTATAATAATTATAGTACTTACCTAGTATAAGGGAGGTATTCCTTTCTAGTAAATAGGAATCTCCTACTTACTAGTAGTATAACTTTAATTTAAAGTTATCGCTTAAAAAATTTCTTTATAAGGGTATTAATATAGTACTAGATCTTTTAGTTACTACTACCCTCTATACTTTAGAAGTAGAATACTATAAGTAAGAAGGATAGTTAATATTATATTAGGGACTTAATATAAACCTAAATAGTATTAATATTAAGTTTATATAAGAATATTAACTATACTATTCTATATATTATATTATATACGAATATAGCATTTATATCTTAGCGTACGTACTAAGCCTAATTAGGATTATATATTAGTTTATACTATGAAACTATAATATACTTAGAGCTAATAAGGGCGTTCTAACTCTAGTTTATTAAGAGGAAACCGTAAACTACGGAAGAAAACCTCTCTTACCTACCCTATTTACTATAACGCTTCCGGGCCTTTAAATACTATATACTATCCTCTCCCTTATACTCTATACTACCCTAGTATTAGATCCTAATATCTATATACTCCTCTCTCTCGCTAGGGCTACGCCCTTTCTCCGCTCTTAAAAGGTCTATACTCCCTTAATTACCCTCTTACCCTTCCCTATATAATTCGACTAATACTAATAAGTACCCTTAGCCCTCCTACTAGTCTACCGCTACCCTAGCTACTCCTCTCTTATACTATCTAGTAATAAGGTATCCTTTACTATTTAATCCGTAATACTAGGTCGCTACTATATTACGAGTAGGACTTAGTCTATATACTACGTACTAGCTAGTACAGTTCTCGTTATAATTAGGTGGATTACGAGGTGACCTAGATGAACTATATTTAGGTGGATTACTAGGTAACCTAGGTGAACTACGTCTTAGGTGGATTATAGGGTAATTTATATAAACTATACCTCTTAGTAGGCTTTCTTATATCTATATAGAGAGTATACTTTTCCCCCTAGATAGGAGCTTTATATTTAACTTATATTATTAACTTAGTAATCTCCTAGATACTAAATATAATATAATATTTATGTTAGACTAGTTTAGTATAAAGCCTACTTATCTAATCCTTAATACTCTACTCTATAAGATCTACCTAGGCCCCTTAACCCTTAGGATAAATAGGTTATAATACTTTAAGTACCCTTAAGATAAGTACCTTAGGATAAGAACCTACCCTAAGTTAAGTTAGCTAATAACGTTTAATAATAGATAATATAAATAAAAGATTAGTTAAAGTTATATAACTAGACCTCTATTATAGGGATAGAGCTAAAATTAAAGATTAGCTTATATAACTTAAATTATATATTACCTTTTAGGAAATAGAACTTCTAGTTAAGAAACGAACTACCTTTATAATTACTTATATATAAGGATATATATAGAAATAGATTAGACTATTCTAAAAGAAATATAAAGATAATAATAATAATAATAATAATAATAATAATAATAATAATAATAATATTAGAATATAGTTTAAAAGCTTTACTAAATTTAAGGTAGAGATTTAAAGAGTCTTTAGACTATTAAATAAGAATAAAGTAGTAATATATATTATTTAATATCTAATATAAAAGAAGTTAGCTACGGAATACTTAACTTAATTTCAATAGTACTCTACTTAGACTAACTAGGATAATAATACTCTTATAATAATATATTATTAAGGACTAAAGGATAATATTAAAGATAAACTTATAAGGACTAGAGTAGTTATAAATACCCTAGATAACCTTATAAAGGAAGCTATTAATATTAATAATAAATTATTTAAATAAATAATAGAAAAATAGTATAATAGAGGTACTAGAGGATTTAGATAATTAGGGTATTTTATAAAACCCTACTACTTAACTTATAAGGAGAGAGATCCTTATAGACTTATATTAATAGAACTTAACTTTATAAAGAAAGTAAAGAAGGGGGTATCTAGATATAAGAAGTAGTAAAGTAGGGGTAAGAAAGTAATTACTTACTATAACTATAGTAAACTAGGCTATATAGCTAGAGAGTATAGGTTAAAAAATATAGTATAATAATTATAGCTTAATATACTAAAAAAGGTAACTATTAAGAATAATAGACCTATAAAAGATCTACTTAAACTAGAGTTTAATAATAGAGAGATTAATATAATTATAATAGATTTACTTAACTATTTTAATCTATTATAGGCGAATATCTAGGAAACTTAATAATATTATTATAAGCTTTAGGAGGAAGTCGTAAAGAGAAGCTAGAATATTAAATAAATTAATAAATATCTTAAAGAAATCTAAAGTAGAATATAAGAACTTAAGGTAGAAGATAACTATAAGGCTTATAAGGATAAGTATAAGTAAGGATAAAGAATAGAGATAGATAATTTAGGATAGAGTAATTTAATAGCTAATAATAATAAATTAGTTAAATCTCTAGATAAATCTAAACCTTATACCTTAGTATCTAAGAATTAAGAAGAAGAAATATAGGAGAATTTAAAAGGAAAATCTAAGCTTAAAGAGTATAGGATAAAGTATAATAATATATTACTAAAGAATAAGTATTATAATAATCTAAACTATCTAGAATATAGTATTATATACTAGATAGTATATACGGAATACTATTACTAGTATTATTATATAACGAAGATATAGTTAAGTAATATAGTAGTAGTTCTTATATATAGGTATAAAGACTAGAAATACTATAGAGTAATAGGTTACTATTAGTACCTTAGGACTAAAAGATATTAAAAGTAGTTCCTAGGCTATAACTAGAGGTAGTATAATATACTTTATATATATCTTAAATATAATAAGAATACTAGAGAATATTACTTAATAAAATAGTACGTATACTTTTATAATATATATAAGAAGTATATACGATAGAAGAAGCTTACTAGATTCCTCCTATTATTAGGAAAAGAGTAATCCCTTATACTAAGGAGAAGTATAGGGAGATAAATATATTAACCCCTATATAATACTTATATATATCTTAGTATAATATATATATAAATATACTAGTAAATATTAATAGTTAGAGGACTATTATAATAATAGATTCTAGATTAACTAGGAACTTTATCTCTTAAGAAATAGTACGGTTAACGGGGCCTACCTACTTATAAGAAGAAGTATTAGTATAATTTATAGGGGGTTAATAGACTAAAACTATTAAAAAGAGTAGATAAGGAAATAACCTTACTACTTATTATTATTTAATACTATTATAAGGAGCTTTCTTTTAATATTATTATAATAGCTACGTATTATATTATTCTAGGAATACCTTAATTAAAGGAATATAATCCTATTATAGATTAGTAAGAAGGAGTACTTATATTTTAGTAAATTAGAGATATTACTAAGATCTAACCTATATATTAATAGTAGATAATAATAGATAAGAACTAGAACCGTAGACTAGTTAAGGCGTATATAGCCTTAACTTTAAAGAAAAAGGATAACCTTTAGAAGAAAGGGTCTAACTTAATATATACTAATAAAAGTTAGTAGGGTAAATAAGTTAAAGAAATTAAAGGAAAAGATAAACCTTTTATAATCCCTTATTAGTATAAAAAGTAGAAGTAGCTTTTTAAGGAAGAGATAACTATAAAAGTATTACCTAAGTATTAATTATAAGATTATAAGATTAAATTTAAACCTAGTAGAGAGCTAATATTTAGACTAATATATATACTTTTAGAAAAGGAACTCTTAGTACTTTATAGGTATATAGAAGAGAACCTTAAAAAGGGATTTATTTAAGAATCTAAATTACTAGTAGGATATCTAATCCTCTTTATATTAAAGAAGGATAAAAAACTAAGGCTATACGTTAACTATTAAAAGTTAAATAATATAATAATTAAGAATAGGTACCCTTTATTAAATATTAGCGAGTTATAGGATTAACCTAGTAAGGTAAAAGTATTTACTAAGCTAGACCTTTAGGGAGCTTATAATTTAATTAGAATAAAAGAAGGTAAAGAATAAAAGATAGTATTCTAAATATATTATAATTACTATAAGTATTTAGTAATACTATTTAGACTTATTAATATACTAGTAACCTGCTAAGTATTAATTAATAATATATTAAGGGCGTACTTAGATTAAATAATAATTACTTACCTTAATAATATTTTAATATACTCTAAGGAAGAGGAAGCTTATATCTAGTATATATAAGAAGTTTTATTATACTTTATAAATACTAAACTATTCTTTAACCTAGATAAATACGAATTTTATAAGGAATTAGTAGAATTCCTAGGATTTATAGTTAGTATAAAAGGTATTTAGATAAGCCCTAAGAAGGTTAAGGTAATACTTAAATAGCTAGTACCTATAGATATTAAAGAAGTTTAAAGTTTCCTTAGATTTATAAATTTTAACTATAAATTTATTCTAGATTATTCTAAGAAAGCTATCCCTTTAACTAATATTACTAAGAAAGATATGGGGTTTAAGTGGGATATAGCTTAAAAGAAGGTATTTAAGATCTTAAAGTAATCTTATATAGATCTACTAGTACTTAGAACCTTCTAAGTTAATAAACCGGTATAGATAGAGACTAATACCTTAGATTTAGTAATTAGGGCTTACTTATATTAAATAATAGAAGGGAAGTAGTATCTAATAGCCTATTTCTCTAGGAAAATAACGCTAGTAGAATAAAACTATAATATATATAATAAGGAGCTACTTATTATAATATATATATTATAATATTAGTAAGTATATACTAAAAGCTACTTAGACTTAACTATTATAATAAGTTATAAGAATCTAGTTAACTTTATTATAATAAAGGAGTTAAATTAATAATAAGTTTATTAGTTAAAGTTACTTAGATAGTATAAATTTAAGATAGTATATATACCTAGAAAAGATAATAGCTAAGTAGACGCTCTTAGTAGAAGGTTAGACTATATAGAGATAAAGAATATAATAATAAAACTAATCCTAAATATAGAGGATAATAATTTATTAGTATTAATATAAATATTAGCGGTAACTATATATATCTAAGTCCCTAGAGTTTTAGATATTATCTAAAAGGGATATAAGACTAATAACCTAGTAAGAGAATTAAGGAGTTAGTAACTAGGAGATAAATTCTTAAAGTATAAGAATAAGCTTTACTTACTAGAATTATATACTAAAGAAGTAGTAAGGGATTATTATAATAACCTATTATAAGGACACCTAGGAATTACTAAGATAGTAGAACTTGTTAGAAGGATATACGCCGTACTAGGGTTATAAGTAAAAGTTAAAAGATATATTAAGGAGTATATTTAGTACTAATAGAATAAATTGGTATACTATATAAAATATAAGTAAATTCAGTTTATACTAGTACTAGAATTATTATAGAAAGATATTATAATAGACTTTATAATAAAACTACCTAAGTTAGGAGACCTAATTATAAAGGAGGTCTATAACTTAATAATAGTTATTATAAATAAACTAATAAAGTATATAATTATAATACTATTTAAGGAGACCTATACTACTAAGTAGTTAGGGTTTATTCTCCTTAATAGGCTTATAAGAGATTATAATATACCTAAGTCTATTACGTCTAATAGAGATAAGCTTTTTATATTAAATTATTAGAAGATATTAATATTAGTAATTAAGATAAAGTTATAAATATTAATAGCTTACTACTTATAGATAGATAGATAGACTAAATAAACTAACTAAATAATAGAAATATACCTTAGATATTATATTAATATAAAATAAAATAATTAGGTATTATTACTACTAATAATATAGTTAGCGTTTAATAATAAGTAGTTAGATATAATAAAGCTATCTCTATTCTTTATAAATTATAGAAGATAAGTAAATATATTCCTAGACCTAAGGCCTAGCCTAGATATAAATAAAGTAATAGTACTTATATTAGAGATAAAGTAACTATATAAGGATATATAAGGTATAATTTATAAGGTAAATAATAAAATAGTAAGGTATATTAATAAGAAAAGGAAAATATATCCTTAGTTAAAAGAGGGGGATAAAGTCTACCTCCTTATAAAAGATTTTAAAATAAAGAAATTAAGTAAGAAACTAGATTATATTAAGGTTAGACTATTTTTTATTTAAAGGATAAAGGGACTAGTTAATTATAAACTAAATCTTCTACCTAATATTAAAGTATACCTAGTATTCTATATTTCTAAGTTAGAACTAGTAGATTTAAATATACCCTTATAAGAAACCTTCTACTTTAAAGTAGAAGAAGAAGATAAGTTTAAGGCTAAGAAAATCCTAGTATAAAGAGGTTAGACCTATCTTATTAAGTAGAAAGGTTATAAGGATTTTAAGAGTACCTAGGAACTAGTTAAGAACCTTAAGAACTACTAGAACCTCTTATATTAATTCTATTAATATTAATAAGACTAGACTAGTTAAAGTTTATAAGGATTTTAACTTACTTTAAAGATATATTAAAGAGGAAGTTATTAGGGTTAAGGCCTTATACCTTCTTATCTACTTCTACCTCCTTTATATTCCTAAGTTTACCTTTAACTAGTTCTAGCTCTTTACTCTCTAAGGTAGTAACCTCTACTTAAAGATGAGTAAAGTAAGCTAGAGCCTCTTTAGCTTCTACTAACTTTTCCTTCCTTTATTAATATATACGGGCCTACTTAGAAGGAGAAAAGGGCGTAAGATTATAACTATAACCCTTATAAGTATATTTAATATAGCGGTTTAAAGTACTACTAAGCTTATACTTCTTAGGTATATAAGACTTTTTATAGTTCTTATAAATATATATTAGAGGAGAAGGGATAAATAAATCTACTAATACCTAATAATAGTATACTAATAAAAGCTAATATCTATTAGTAGGTATAGTATTATAAGAAGTCTTTAGGATGAAAACTAATAAGGGGGAACCTAGTATTATAAGTAGGACTTAGTTTATATACTATATACTAGCTAATATAGTTCTTATTATAATTAGGTAGATTATTAGGTGACCTAGGTAAACTATATTTAGGTAGATTACTAGGTAACCTAGGTAAACTATATCTTAGGTAGATTATAGGGTAATTTATATAAATTATACCTCTTAGTAGGCTTTCTTATATTTATATAGAGAGCGTGCTTTTCCCCCTAGATAGGAGCTTTATACTTAACTTATATTATTAACTTAGTAATCTCCTAGATATTAAATATAATATAATATCTATATTAGACTAGTTTAGTATAAAGCCTACTTATCTAGTCCTTAATACTCTACTCTACGAGATCTACCTAGGCCCCTCGACCCTCGGGATAAACGGGTCGTAATATACTATTACTAGCCTAGTAGAAGGCTTATAATACTCCCGTTAGGAATTACCACGTATCTTTTCTATAATATATAGGAGGGAGCTATTAGAGTTATTAGGGGAGGTATAGATATACTTTATCGCCGCCGTTACGTCGCTATTTCCTAGTACTAGGCCGTATAGTAATCTACTCGTAGGAGAAAGTGGATTATATTAAAATCCCGCTAGCTATACTTATAGTTATAGGGTTACTACTCCTACTCCTACGCGTAGTTATAGTCCTCCTAGCTAGGGGGGGCGGCCCTAACCTATTATTCTAACTCTTCTACTTAGTATAATACCTTCTATCTCTTAACCTAGAGTCTCTTATACTTAGAGTTAATACTACTAGCGGGAACTAAGGTAGGTATTATTATATATATTAAGGGCGCGCTCGCCGCGCGTATAAAAACTTTATATAAGGAGCTCTACTACTATATAATATCTTAGTTTTATTCTAACTACGTTTAGACTAGAGACCTCTTAGCTCTATTAACTAGTAATAGGTTTATAGCTAGTACTACGTATAGGTAGATCTTATTACTAGCTATATTATTACTTTATAATAGACTTTAGTTATCTTTAAATATATTATCAGTATATTACTTATAAATCGCCTTCTTATATAAGTCTATTATATTAGTTATTTAAAGATCTTATTAATATCCTATTATATTATACTTCTTTTAAATTATTCTTATATTCTTTATACTTAAAGGTATTTCTATTAGCTAACTCTTATAATAGATAGTTAAACCCTCTTACTACGCTATACTACCCTATTATACTACTAGGGTAGTAGCCCTCTTATAACCCTATTATCTTTAGTACGCTAAGTACCTAGGTTTAAGTCTTAGGTTACTATATAATTAAAAGACTAGTAGGGCTTATAAGAGGTACTACTACCTTTATAAGCCTTATAAATTAATTTATAATAATAGGATTTTAATATAATTTATATATAGTATATTAATAGGTTATAAGTCCCCCTTACCTTTTATACCTATTTATCTAGCCTCCTTACTTATAACCCTATTATTACCTTTTAGGGTAGAAAGTTACCCCGTTATACTACTTTTATAATATAAGTTACTACCTTTAAAACTAAGGTAGAGGTAGTAATTTACTTAAAGGAGCGCGGTAAAATACTTTTATATAAGTTATAAACCTTTAAGGAATTATTATACCTTAATATAAAGGTAGGTAGTTAGGTAGCTATTACTTTAAAGGGTATCTTAGATATAATAAGATAATAGGTAAGTTCTTTTATTACCTACTTCTTATAATATATATTAATACTTTTATAAGAGGGGTTAACTACCCTTATTATAATAGAGGTTAATAAGGAGTTAGGGGAGGTAAGTATATTATTAAAGTATTCTACTATTTTTATATAAGCTAATTATATATTAGGAGGAGGATAATAATAATTTTAATAAGGGGGAGATAGGGGAGACCCTAGAGGATATAAAAGAGGAGGAGGAGGAGGCTATTACCTCCTCTATTATTATATTACCCGCCCCTACTCCTATTAGCCCTAGCTACCCTTCTTATAATAGTAGTTCCGCTAGTACTACCCCCTCTACTTATAAGATTTACGCCCCTCGCGCCCCTTATACTCCTTATACTCCTATTACTCCTACTCCCTTACCTACTCTACTCTCTCCGCCTACCCCTACTAGGGATAATACCTTATCCTCTAGCTTATCTATTATAAGCCCTAGCTTACCTTAATACGCTCCCCTTATAAGACCTTAGTACTACGCCTTTAAGTAAAGATTCTTTTCTTAGGTTATAAAGATTTTATCCTTAATTAATTCTTTTTATATATACCTCTTTATTAAAATCTCTATTATATAAATATAACTTATAACTTACCTTATATAATTTAACTTTATAATTAAATAGTTCTATTATAATAGTTATATACTAGTATTTTACCTTTAATACTTCTTTATTATATATATATTATTATATTCCCTTTATAAGTCTTTATATTTATATCCTTAATAGATATCTATTAATTATATTCTATTTTATAACTAGACTATTTAGTTAAGTAGTATTAAATACCTTTACTTCTTATTCTATCTAGGATTTATTCTACCTTATAATATTCTTTACTATTAATAAGTTCTAGAGGAGGTATAAATAATTATTTACCTTTATTAAGGTAGCTCTAATATAATTTTAATAAGGAAATATAAAATATAAGATAGATTCTTTATACTATTAAGAGACTTAAGTAGTACGCCTAGTATTTAATTATATCTACTACTTTAAAGGGACTAGTATACTTATATAATAGCTTTTAATTTAATCTTTTCTACTTTAAGTTCTTTATAATTAATATTACTAGTTCTCTTATTATATAAGACTTTAAGATATAAAGTTTATTATAAAACTTTATAACTTATACTTAAATAGTCTATTATTAATTTACTAGTATAACTCTTACTTTTAAAAGGTTTTTTATATAGTCTTTAGTTATAAGTACTCCTCCTTCTAGAAAGTTATCTCTAACTTTATCTTTTATATATAGATTATACCTATATATTATATAAAATAGTAAATAACCTAGTATAATATAAATACTATTATAATACGCGAATTTAGCTATTAGGAGTAATATAACCTAATTATCTTATTCTTTATTTAAAAATACCTTAAAGTAATATTTTAATATTTAATTTTAATATTTAGTCTATCTATCTATTTATAAATAGAAGGTAGTACTTAGTTATCTCTTTATCTTTATATAATAGTAGACTTCTAATTAATAGGTACTTATAAATAAGGATCTCTAATCTAATATAATACCTATTAGTAAACTATAATATAATATTATATTCTTAAATAAGATCTTAGCTAATTTAATAATAATATAAATACTCTTAGTTAGAAGGTATTAAACTATTTTTATATACCTATTAATAATTATAAGAATAGAATTATATATAGAATTTCTATATTTACTAGGTAGTAAGCCTATAATAAAATCTATAAAAAGTTCTTCTTAAAGCCCTTTAAGTTATAATAAGGATATTATATTATTATAAAGTTTATATCTAAGAGCTTTTACCCTTTAATATATTTTATAAGTTTAGATATATAACTTAGTATCTACTAATATTCTGCTCTAATAATACTTATATTAGAGTAACTTTAAGGTTTTTTATAACTTAAAATAACCTATTAAAGTATTATTATAATACCTTATAATAATTTCTATATATAATACTAAATTATCTAGTATATAAAGTACTCTTTTAAATTTTAGTAATCCTATTAAATTAACCTTCTAAGGCTATTTAATAATATTTTACTTAGAAGCTATATATTAGTAAGATCTTAACTCGCCCCTATACCTTTAGTAAAGACCTTCGGCCCGTAGGCCTAGGGCTAGCCCTAGGGGCCCTAGGCTAGCCCTAGACTTATTATAGCGTATTCTAAGGTCCTAGGGCCGCTTTAAGCTTTAAGGGAAGTATTATATAACTACTAACTAAGTAATTTTTCTAAAATCTACTAATTAGTAAATTCTAAGAAATTATATAACTACTTACTAAGTAAAATTATATTATATAACTACTTACTAAGTAGAACTTTAAAAGTTTTAATATTTTATAATTAACGGGGGACTTAGGTAGTATACCTTAGAGCTACCTCTAATACTACCCTAAAAGTAACCCCGGAATTAATTAATTTAGCTAATTTCTACGCAGGGGTAATATACTAGGGTAGGCTTAGGTAGGGGCTAATAGTATAGTAATTATATTAACTTAATATATTAGATAATATAATAGCGTTACTATTACGGGTACCTTAATATTATTCCCTAGCGCCTAGAACCCTAATAATAGCGTATTATAATACTATTACTTAGCGCCTTAATACTTAATCTTAACGCGTCCCTTAGGGCCCTAAGTACTAGGTAGGTTACCCTTACAGCCCTTATAGCCCTAGGCGGACTTATATCTACCCCTACGGCCCTAGGGTAAGCTTTCTTAAACTACGGCCCTAGGGGCCTAGGGCGGCCTAGGGCTAGCCCTAGGTACCCCTCCGGGTTTTTAGAAATTACCGACGTACGCTTTACCTTATCTTTCTATTTAATAATAAATAGATTATTACTTTATAATAAGAGGATAAGTTCTTTTAAGGATTCTAATCTAGCTTTATAAGCTATTTTAAGTCTAGTAATTACTCTTATTAATACTTATAAGATATATTATTTATAATTAATAACCCTAGTAATAGGATTAAGTAGTAGCGCTATTATATTATATTAATATTAGGAAGATAGCTTTATACCCCTTCTATCTAAGTTTTTAGGCTTAATTAAGGGTTTCCTAAGCCCTCTTAAGCTAGATAAGTTTATATACTTAATTATTTCTTCTAGCTACCTTTAACTAGAGATAATACTTCCTAAGTTTACTAGCTTATTTTATAAGGTAGGTAGGAGCTAGTTAAATAATATCTTAATATTATTATAATTAGGTCTATATAATAGAGCGTTTATAGGATTCTTCTTACTAGGTTAATATTTAATATTAAAGTTATATATAACTAAATAAATAGCCTACTAAGCTTAATAATTATTTAACTACTTTATTTATATAAATCCCTTAAGATTATTATAGTTTATAAGTACTTTAATAGTATAATAACTACCTTTTATATAATATTACTATTACTTAAAGGCTTTAATAATTATTAATAGGTCTTAATTATATATCTTATACCTAGTCTTAATAGGTATTAATTTATAAGATTAGAAGGCTACTAGATACTAAGCCCTATTATTATCCTATTAGGATAAGATAGTAGTTATAATAAAATTAGATATATCTATTTTAATCTAAATTTTCTTATTAGGATTAAAATATATTAAAACGGGTATAATTATAAAGGTATAATATAAGTTATAAAACGCCTTCTCTTTACTAGCGCCCTATATAAATAGTCTTAACTTCTTCCCCTCCTTACTACCTTTTAAAAGGCTAGTTAAGGGGGATACTATTTATAAATAGTAGTATATAAAACGCTAGTAGAAGTTTATAAATCCTAAGAATACTTAGACTTCCTAATATATAATTAATACTAGCTAGTCTTAAATAGTAAATACCTTATAGCTATCTATTAATATACTATTAATATTTATAATAAACCTAAGGAATTCTACTAAATTAATATAGAATTTATATTTCTTTTAATTAATATAGAGCTAAAACTTTTATAACTACTTAAGTACCTAATAGATATATTACTTATAACTTAAGATATCTTTTAAATAAATTAAAATATTATTAAGGTATATTATATAAGTAATATCTATTAAGCCTACTAAAACTCTATTAATATAGGCTTAGAATATAACTAAGGTATTTACTAATCTAAATAGTATAATTATATATTTAAAATAATTATATTATATATAAAATACTATCTTCTACTTATTACCCTTATAAATATAAATCTTATAATAAGTATCCTTAAGGTCTAACTTAGTAAATATCTTAATACCTTATAAGTAATTAAGTATTTTACTAATTAGAGGGAGAGGATAATAATTCTTTATTATTACTTTATTTAACTTATAATAGTTAATATATAATTATAAGCTACTATCCTTCTTTAATATAAATAAAATAGGAGCCCTTATAAGACTAGTAGACTCTTATATCTAACCCTTTAACTTAGTATTATCTAAGTAGATATATAGAGTTTCTAACTCCTTTTATAATAAATTATAAATAGGCTTATAAGGAGGCTTATAACTATCTATATTAATAGCGTAGTCCCTAGGCTTAAATAAGGGTAGTTATCCTACCTCCTTATTTAAAAAGATATCTAAAAAGTTATAAAGACTTTTAGGTAACTCTAGTACTTTACTATTAAAGCTCTAAGTTTCCGCCTAGAATAACCTAGTATAAATAATAGTATAAATTACTAATTTACCTTTAAAGGTATTTATAAATACTTATAGCTCTAGGATAGATATATTAATAGAGTTTAATAGAAATTACTACTTTTAACTCCTTAGATCTACTTATACCCTAGCTTCTAATAAGGTAAGTATATTAAAAATAATTAATAACCCCTTCTTCTTAATTATATAGAATATACTAGTATATTAACCTAGCTACCCCTAGCTATTAATAAGATAATACTCTACCTAGTATATATTATAATAATAGATTAACTAACTATTTATCTATTTAGGAATTAATAGCTAATAGCCCTTTAAGGGTTTTAAGTTATATTACTTAATAAAGCTTTAAGAGATAATATTAATCTCTACTCCTATATCTATTAAGAAGTCTATATAATCTTATATATCTTATATATTAATAGAACTATTAATATTAATATTATAAATTAATAATAAATCCCTTTTAATAAGTAAGCGCCTTAATATTAAGGTCCTAATAGAGGCGCGCTTCCTTTTTTTAATTTAATAGTCCCTTTTCTAATAGTATTAATAGGTATTATATTTAGATTCCTAGGTATCCTAGGCTTATAATAGTCTTTATTATAATACCCCTTCTTCTTATAATTAAAATATATTAACCCTTCCTTAGTATTTAATAACTTATTATAACTATTAGCGGGTTAAATACTTCCTACTTTTATAAAAGGTTTAATACCTCTATCTTAACTTCCTTCCCTCTTTTAACCTTTATTCTACCTATTAGAATAATCCCCTTTTTTAGTAATATAACTATTACCCGCCGTTATTCTAGTATAATATAACTAGTTATTCTCTAATTAAGTAGTAAGGGTAATTAGGCTTTCTTTAATTATAAGGAGGTCTTAATAATTTATAAGGGCCTTTTAAAGGTCTAGGCGTAACTTTATAAAGAAGTTAATCTACTAATATTCCTTTAAAAAAGGAGGGATTTATAATTTAATTCTATTTAAATATATATTAAAGCTTTATATTAACTAATTAGGACTTTATTATATATTTAAATATAATTATATATTATAAAGCTAGTAGTTTACTAGGTCTTTAATAAAGTTTAATAAGTACTAAGTAAAGTACTTTTAAGTAACTACTCTTCCTAATAATAACTTTTTATAATAATCTTATAACTTAGTAAGTTTACCTTCTAAGAATTATATAACCTAAGTAACCTTTATAAACTTAATTAGGAATTTATTAGATATTAATTAAAATATAATATTTATAATATAATATTATTTTTTATACTTATATATATTCTTCCCCTTATAAAAGGGTAAGTCCTTAGGCTTTAAGTAGCTTTTAGGGTATTAACTACTAGGTTCTTCTAATTAGCCTCTAGTAGATTAACTTAAGGTAAAACTATTAAAGATAGATCCTATCTTAGGGTCTAATATACCTTATATATTAATACCCTAATTTAGAGGGTAGTCCTCTATTAAGCCTAGTCTTAACCCTTATTATATCCCTCCTAGTAATCTACTAGTAATTTAATATAAATCTAGTATAATTATATTTACTTCTACTTATAATTAAGCTATCCTTTCTTAGATACCTTAAAGCTTTCTTTCCTTTATTAACTACTCTTCTTTAACTTTAATAGTAGTAATAAGTTTATTAAGTATAATTATACTAGTAAAGGTTTTATTTAAAATTCTATTACTAGGTATATTATTTATTACTTTAATATCTCTTATATTAGACTTTAATATTATCTTAATTTTATTATAATAGACTTTTAATATATTTTTATCTTATTTAATATTAGATATCTTCGCGTTATTATACTATTATAATTTAAACTATTCCCCTTTAAAGGTAGAGAGATTAGAACTATTAGGAACTAGATTAAAAGGCTAGTTCCTAAGGGCTAGAATAGATAGTATAAACTACTAGTAAGTAGGTAGTATTATAAAGGTAGACTTAATACTCTAGTAACTTTATAATTATAAAAGAATTAATCTCTACCTTCTAAGGAGGTAGAAGGAGGATTATCTAAATACCCCTTAAGGAAGCTACCTAGCCTCTTAGATATCTAGATAAAAGGATATCTATTAGGATAATAAGAAGCTAAACTAATACCGCTAGGATATCGCTAGTAGGCCGTATCGTACTAGCTAGATATGTTAAGATATCCTAACAATTTTATAATAACGCTATCTACTAATCTCTTCAATATATTAAACGTACCTCTAACCGTCCCTTCCTCCATTATAGGTGACTAAAAAGACTCGTTGTCAAATTACTAATAAGGTGACTACGGCGGAGTTAGAACGGGGGCTACGAAGACAAAATGGCTAGGAAGGACAGGAAGGCCAAGTGACTAGAGGAATCAGCCAATTAGGACGAGGCATGCGGACAAGAAAACCTCGTAAAGGATGATGTAAATAGCTTCAGAAATAGTCATTTCATAGATTTAGAGTATAGAATAGACGTTTTGGACCATAATAGGGTAGGCTTATAGGGGACTAGCCCTATAAGGCTGGACGGTCACCGAGTATGGACGGTTACCCAGTGAACCCTTCTAGGGCTGATACCGATATCCAACACGAGTCAGCCCTAATCAGGACTACGCTAGGAGGCCGATCTTTCTCGCTGCAATGCAGAGGCACCAAGCCAAGGGACTCCTGGAGGGACGCCCTACTTTCGTCCCATTGATTCCCGTCCTCTTGTTAGAAATAGGCATCTAGCCCCTTTCATGCTATCGTCTTGGCATGCATCATGTTGACAGAATTTCAACTCCTTGTTCTTACCCTCCTGGAGTACTGTTCGTATAGCCATAATTACGTTGCTTAATATGTTGTTTAATGGTATGCCTTGGGCATAAAGCAGCGCTGGAGATGGCAGCGGCTGCTGACGTCCTAGCGAATCCTGAAGGATTTAGTGCACACTAATCTCTCTCTATCTTACTTCGCCCTTATAAGAGGCTTCATATTCACGTTCCTCGTAACCATCTCCGCTGTTACGCTGCCATGACGGTCTGCATCATGCCACTCCACCCTACTATGACATTCTGAAGGAAGAGTACGGAGCAGGATTAGGTATCGTCGGATCGTATCATGGCTTCGTCCACGGAACCATTCTTATACAAAACGGCGCAAGAAGCGTCGTCCGAGATTCCTTCAAGAGCAGGACTGGGAAAGCCATGCCATATACACCGCTTCTCCTTGATGGATTTGGGGGCTGTAGGAGTAGCGATGGCAGCTTTCGTTATTGCCATGGTGGCCGCCTTTCACAAAGGCACCGCCGTATATCTGGGACAGACATCTCAACTTATCGTCTTAGGTCTGATGCTAGCGTTCATGGGAGCATGTACGCAACGGCAGGTGCAGAGGTTATTGTTCGTGTATGAAGCGCGCTCAGGATCCACCCTCCAGAACTTCGATGCCCTCTTGAGGGCTGACTATCTTTCTCAGACAGCTGCGGTTCGCCCACGCGCCATCCTTCTTCTCTTGTTTCTTTTGCCGCTGGGTCTTGGAGCTTCATACAAAAGGTTCATTGGTGGCTCGACCACTGTCAAAGTCCCAAGCCTCGGTGGCTGGTATGGACTGACTGCAGCCCCGGGCTATCAACGTATTGGTAACGGGCTCTCATTACTGGTCGGTATATACTTGCCCTTTTGGATCGATCCGACCCGTACAAATGGTACCTATGGCTTCAATCTTCTTGTTCCATCAAGCACGACGGCTGCTATTCTGGATGCTCCTTTACCAACGAATTTACTACAGCTACAAGCATCTCTGAAAGGGGACGAATCGTTGCAGCTTTCAGCCGAGGTCAACGCCATCGTGTCGGAGATAAATCCCATCACTCCGTCCGAGAGAAGCAATGCTATGTTTTGGCAGGACCTGGAAGCTGATTATCATGAGCACGGGTCCGCGACTGACCTGCTTTCTGGCGCGTTCTCTGAGATGTGGGCTGGTTCCGGCGATACCAATCAAAACTTCACCGAGATATATGTTGCGTATTTCAATACCACCCGAGAAGAAACTTTCAATTCGACAGCGGTTCGATACGTACAAACTCGACGAAGTTGCCTAGCTACGTGGAATATCACCAGAACGAATATCCTCCTAAGCAATGCAAACATACTAGAGACTGCTGAAGAGGCAAAAGCGGCCGAATTCCAGGGACTCCTACTCCATAATGCAATCGACATGTTCTCTCCATTTCTCGGCGAATATGCTCCAACCATTCGAGAGGCTTTTCATGACCCTCTCCCATTTTCCAATGACACGAAGCTCCAATATAGTCCCACTGTCAACACTGTAACCCCTCTAGTCGCTGCCATGCTCTGGGCTCGTATAGTCAGTGCGTACGGTATGGAAAGGCGAAATTCGGCCTATCTCTCCGAAGTAACTACCTCTGACGTTAAAACCTCCGACGTCCAATACTGGAGGGGCCCGGACCAGATCACGACTTACAAAATAGTTGTGACGGTGGAGAGGAGTTTCTGGCTGATCTTCATTCTGGCTATCCACCTAGTATTGACGGCCATTGCGGTGCTGATCAAGGCTCTGTTGTACACCACTCCCATCGGAGACGGATTCGGTCTTGTTTCCTTGCTTTCGGGTATCAAGCAAGAGAGCCTCGACGTGCTTCGTGGGGCTGCTTTGAGTGGGGAACTGAGAGAGCCTGTAAAAGTGAGATTCTTGACAAGAAGTGTGGAAGGCTTGGAGTATGAGCGTCTTGAAATGGATCTTGATTCGCAGGGGAGATCGGATTCTTTGGATCCCCGAAATATCTATGGCTGATACTCAATCTCGTCCCTCGGATGTCTGGACAACCTGCACATTCCTCTTTCACCATACTCCCTCCTTCCGTTCGAACGGCACCTCATTTCTTCATCTTAGTAGAACAGATATGTCACCTGAACAGTGAATGCTTGTCTTAGCAAAGGGTCGTGTGGCTGCCATTCCGATAACTTCGATCGTCGCTCCCCCAACGCTGCGTTTCAGGTGGATGTGTGGCAGCCATTTACCAGAATGGGTTTCACCCCTTCGAGAATTTTCAAGTATCTATGACAGTGAAGGTGAGGCATCTATGTTCTCTGGGCAATGCGTACGAAATGTCTTGATATAGAGGATGTGGTCGATGTATCGATTGAGATGAAAGCGGTGACATCTTCCATACCGGCAAGGAGTCTTAGAAAAGGGCATCAATTTAATCCTGAAAGGGGAGCCGATGTAGGCAAGTGGATGGTTACGACTACAGCCCCTAGCTCTGCTATTGAGAGCACCCTTTGTTTACCCACAAGCGTCATTCTTCTCATGGTGACTGCAGAATGCTGCTGTATTCGCTTATTCGAATTTCAGTGCCATCGCTCATCATTTGCTGTATCAATATAATCATATCCGTCCTTCCCGACTACAGAAGCTATAATGTGAGATTGGTCGCTTCATCATCCATGTCTACCACCAGGGACTCAAAACGCGGTCCGATAACAGCGCATTGAAGGGAAGACTTCAAATCGCCGATCAAGTCATCATAACTCTTCGCTACACAGTTTCAAGCCGTTGTGGGTGCGGACAAGAATCCTGGTACAATCCATATCAGATAACCAGGCTGATTCAAGGGCAATACCTCAGCACGTGGAAATTAAAGGTTGCCTGCATCATCAGGATGAGCGCTGGGCATGCGAGGTTCTCTTGGCAGTTGTGTGGGCCAGTGCTTTCGTAACTTCTCTCTGCATAGGTATGGCGTGGTACTTGCAAAGAATTGGTGCCTGCTCCGACGCAATACAACATATCATTGTTTGTCTTGGCATCGTGCTTGGCCAGATCGTTAGCACTATCGCTACTTGAAACGAAGCTAAGTACGCCAAGGAGACCTAGCCGTTACAGAAGGAAAATAAGGTTCGGCCCCCATCTTAGTCTTGCACTAATCCTCTTTCGCATTAGTCCCGACCTCGTACTTTAGTTTTCTATCTCCTCGCACGTTCTGCACTTGACGAGACAACCCCCACAAAGCGTCGTCCCCACCCATTCACCACACACCTCGAGCTCCAGCTCCAGTCAAGTTACACAACTTGGATGTGGAAGGACGATACATCCCAGTCAAGAAACCGACTGGACCGTACAGATCGTTTCCCCCACCTCAATATTTCGAGGTCAAGTACTCCGTACGGTACATGGGGCCATTATGGAACAGGGGTCTCAACCTAATCATATGTTCCCGGGGAGAATCCTTCGTTCTTCACCTATGATCTTACTGCCATCTTCGAATGATGGTCGTCAATAGGGCATATGGTGCCTGTTCCCACCGCTTTAGTGTCGACCCCACAGCATCAACATTGAGTCTTCCTCCTAGTCGATACACATTCCGTGGATCATGCTCGGTAGGCCTGTTCGCGTTTACCAAACCTTTCTCGACGCAGTCAATGATGCTGTTCTTGCAGGGATGGGTATATCCACATATTTCTTACTCTCGTTATGATCATTGCTTACACGGCGCGATGGGCCCCATAAACCCATTCATGCCCTCTTGGAACTGCTGTGCCTCAATTAGGGTCCGGTCTTTTCAGTCTTGCCCCGCATCCAGCTCTTCAGATGTACGGCTTGTGAGCAGTAACATTCCTCCCCCCCGGTCGCCCACCCAAAATGTGTGGAAAAGACCCATCTCCGATGGTGTCAACGACATTCGCTAAGCCGTGCCATTCGACCCCCGTCGTCATCTTGCGTCATCCTTGTGGTGGTTGCAGTCATGGAGATCATAAAGGATCACCTCCACCTGCCTTCCTGGTGCGCGGCTCGTCCTTGGCGAACAACCTTTTGAAGGCTCGGAACAGTTGAGCTGAGAAGCCTCATTTCCTTCCAGCTTGCCCGCTATGGAGGCCGAATGGATAAAAGGCCTGGTGGCACACTTCTGCTTTTTGCATTCCACAAAGTACAGCCTTGACTCGGTGCATTCCCTACCACTTTCTTTAGTCCTTGTTTCTCCTACTCAGTCTTTACTCCGATTAGTCAAAACGATACTGTCTCTATAGCAATCATTCATTATGCATCTATCTCTATATGCCGTCTTGCAGGCACTCGTAGTCATTCCTTTAACCTCCGCTCTTCCCTCCCCTGCCGTTCCTTACATTCCTGCCAAACAAGGTACAACACTACGGCCCATTGCAATCAGGGACTATGAAGCTGCCTCAGGTTTACAGCGCCGTGAACAATCGGAAGACCCCTCGGATCTTGATCTCCAGCCGCAGTTGCAGATGATGTATGGGAGCGCAGGAAGTCAGCACGCACCCTTGCAACCTCGCATCTCGCGCTAATGAAGAGTAGAGGATGGCCAGCTTGTCCTCGCAGACATGACCCTATATGCACCAGACGGGCTTGATATGATCCTGGTGGAGCGGTTTGAAGGCCTTACGTCCGTAATTGACTGTCATGGTGACGCCGGAACAATGTCGGTCACGTTCTCTTCCGCGGATGCATACAAAGCTGCTCTCAACAAATGGGGCCACATCAATGATTCTGACGAAGCGAAGTTTCTGCTTATCGCTAACCATGCTGGATGCGGACCTGACGATCAACGGCAGCCATATTTGTAAGGGCTCTGGCGTTTCGAATTCCGAAAGACCGCTAATTATATTGGGCAGTATTACAAGAATAGCTGAAGACGAGCCAAACCACACCCTCTACCTAACTGCCCAACTAGCACCATGGCACACTTTCGCCGATACATATACGGTCAAATTTGGTCATGTTACTCCATATCAGCACACTTCCCGGTTCAAGCAGCGGGGTATTATCAGTGGTGCTTCTTGTGTCCTCACCGGTACCTGCGACCTGAGTCAAAGCGTCAAGTTCGATGTCGGCACGGGAACCAAAGGAAAAGTGTCCAATATCTACAGCGATAGTAGGTTCAAGCTCGATTGCGTCAACTGTTTCACCACTGGGAGCTTCACGCTTGCAGGACACATCTCAGTAAGGATCCTTCTTTATTCGTGTCATGACCGAGAGGCTAATCATAAGAATAGACCAAAAATTGGCAGCCCAAAGCACTTACTTTAACAGCAACTCCGCAAAACTTCATGGCTGAAATAGGACTCCAGGCACACGTCACGGCCTCCTTAAGTCCAGCAAGTCTCCAGTACGAGAAACAGCTCCTATCCGTACCCATTCCCGGCGCAGGCATCTCTGTAGATGGCATCTTCAGCATAGGCGCAGTCTTATCCTACAACATAGGTTTCAAAACCACAATCCAAGGCAGCGCCACCGTAGACTTCGGCCTCTCAGCCTCCATCCCCAACGGCGCCCAGCTCACCGCCGACGTCAAAAACCCAGATCTAAGCTCAGCCACCGGCTTCAGCGGCGGCACCGCAACCCCCAGCTTCGCCGTCAAGGACATCACGGCCTCCATAGCCCTAGCCGCCTACTCAAAACCCAAACTCGCCTTCGGCATCTCCCTCTTGAACATCGGCACCGCAGACGTCGACATCAGCCTCAAGCTCCCGGAAGTCGACGCCACCCTGAGCGCCGCCTACAACCCTGCCGGCGTCTGTACCGGCAGCACCTCCGTCACGGGCGTCAAGGTGGAGAGCAGCTATGACGTCGAGGTCGATCTCGACATCGACGCCAAACTCGGCGTCTTGACGTCGCCGACCTGGACGAAGAAACTCTTCAATATCACCAATCATCCGATCGCGTCGCAATGCTTTCCGCTTAGCATCCCAGGTCTCCAACCGCTCAAAACCGCAATTCCTGTACTGGCGTCTCCGGTATCGATTACGCCCATAACGGACACGCCGATACACATCTACACACCATCGGGCGCCCCGACGCTCGTCCCCATCGTCAACGGCACGAGCTATATCATCGCACCCTCTGGGGTCTCGGTGCCTCCCTCACTCATTCCTTCCGGCCTTGCTGCTTCGGCAACGGGTGCAGTACTCAGTTTCCAAACAAGCAGTGCTCCGTACCCGACGTCGAACTCCACATCTGCCAGTCTCCCAGGTACAACGGGCGTCGCTTTTGCGTCATCAACTTCGAACTCCTTGGGACCGTCTGGTTATTCTCGTTATCGGAAATGGTAGGAAGTAACATCCCAGCAATCTTTCACAACGCGTTATCAATGCCTTTAGCGCAATTTCCGCCATTTACTATCTTTAAAATAGATTCTCGATATATTTCATCCTCAATCATATTAGGGCATACGGCGTCTATCCATGAAATCTAACATCTATTAGTTACTATCTATCAATGAACTAACCTCTATACCTCCCTCCATCTTATATATCCATCTCAAACCTGATCTCCACACACCAAAACCTATGTATCTTACCAGTCCACCACCTTCCCCTCTTCCCCTCTCTATACAACCCTGCAATCTATCTTATATCATGCCGAAACGTTTCATAATCCTCGCCAGGATCGATAGATAGCCCACTCAAGACCTATGCCGTGTAGAGTAAATAGAAGAGTAATATATATATATATATATATACACGAGGTACCAGAAAGAATACCCCCAACTCGCATTGTGACAGCTTTGTACCGCTCTACATGCCGTTCTGATAGCCAACTCTCACAACTAGATATCTTGAATTAAAATGTTAATTCAAAGATACTCGGCTTCGTCAACGCAGTCACTTCCACGGAAAATAAAGCTCGAGAGAGTAGTTGAGTCCAATTTCAACAGGCTTAAAAGCTAGATGAAATCTGATAATCTCCAGCGATCCCTCGTTCGTTAACTCTGCAGCGCACCCGAAGAGCCGTCAACAGTCCGCGAAGCAATTGAATCATACCAGCACGCCAGCCCGCAAAGCAATCATACCACTCACCTCAGCATCCTCCCACAAACAAACATGGCAAGCTCAGATCCACCCTCTCAACCCGCCACAACCACAACCCCATCCCAAACCCCATCCCAAACCCCATCCCATCCCCCACCTCCACCACCCCCCCAAAAACCCCAAACAACCATCCTCGCCGCCATCAAACCCATCAACCCCCAAATATCACAAACCCTCCCTCCACCCCTCCCTCCTCCCCTCCACCCTCTCCCACCCCAACCTCCCCCTCCTCTCAAAACTCCACCGCCACAACCCTCCT
>JAABUP010003636.1_pt1 | contig 26954 bp, 20 predicted proteins | sample 5559201 | NCBI WGS metagenome assembly JAABUP01 (sample SAMN10711887, study PRJNA513373) | rock metagenome | isolation source: Antarctica rocks | place: Antarctica | reverse complement strand
ACATCAAGTCCTACACACGTACGCTCCAGCAACACCCGGCGCCTCCCGTGAATGCGGCACCGCCGCCCACCGGCAGTGACCCGCGCCAGATTACGAGCGAGGCGCCGGGCCTCCATACGGTCTAACGACGTGACGTAGGCCTTGCCCGCCCCGTAGACCGATCCGCGCCCCGGCAGGAACCCGGCCACGCTGGAGACGTTGACGACGCCGCCGCGCCCGCGCGCGATCATCCCCGGCAGGACGGCGCGGGTGAGAGCCAGGACCGTGGCCACGTTGACCTCGAGGTTGGCGTCGAGGTCGGCGGGGTCGGTGTCGACGAACTCGCCGGCCGTCGCGTACCCGGCGTTGTTGATGAGCAGCTCGACGGGCGCCTCGTCCCCGGTGGGCTCGGCGAGCCGCCGCTCCACCGCCCGCCGTGCCGTCGGGTCGGCCAGGTCGGCGGGCCGGACGTCGGCGCGGACGCCGTGGCCCTGTGCGAGCCGCGCCGCCAGGGCCTGCAACCGCTCGGCGTCGCGCGCGACGAGAACGAGGTCGTGTCCATCCGCCGCGAGACGTTCGGCGAAGATGGCCCCGATGCCCGAACTTGCCCCGGTGACCAGCGCCGTGCCGGGGGACGGGACGGAGCGGGAGGGCCGGATGCGCCCGACGCCGCGCCGCCTCGCCACCACCGCCCGCACCAGCGGGTCGGGGACGCGGGAGCCGAGCGCGACGATGGCCTTGGAGGCGAGCCCCGGGATCGACGTCACGCGCGCGGCGGCCAGGTCGCGCAGGGCCGCGTCGACGATCTGATGGGGTTGCCAAGGCAGCGCTGCGGGCACCGGGAGCTCGTCGGCGCCGAGGCAAGGCTGGAACTCGGTGCTCGTCACCCCGGGGCACAGCACCATCTCGCGGACCCCGCTCCCGGCGAGCGCCGTGCCGAGCGACTCCGACAGCGACGTCACGTAGGCCTTGCCGGCGTTGTACGGGACGGCGCCCCCGGGCCTGGCGACGAACCCGTGGACGCTGGACACGTTGACCACCACCCCGCGGCCACGGGCCAGCATCCCGGGCAGTGCCGCCCGGGTGAGCGCGAGCACCGACCGCACGGTGAGGTCGAAGTCGGCCCTCAGGGCGGCCGGGTCGGTGGCGACGAACTCGCCGCACGTCGCGTCCCCCGCGTCGTTGACCAACACTTCGACCGGTGCGGCGTCGCCCGGCTCGGCGAGGCGCCGGGCGACGGCGTCGCGCGCGTCGGGATCGGTCAGGTCGGCGGCGAGGACCTCGACGCGGAGCTCTCGTGCGCTGCCGTGGCGTAACGCGTCGGCGAGGGCGTCCAGACGCGCGCGGTCGCGGGCGACGAGGACGAGGTCGTGCCCGTCGGCGGCGAGCCGTTCGGCGAAGGCCCGCCCGATGCCCGAGCTCGCCCCGGTGACCAGGGCCGTCCGGAGCGCACCGGGATCGACGGTCACCGCGGGCGCACGGTCATCGGCGGCGTGGCGCGCTGCGCACGTCCGAGCCGGGCTCGTCGTGCTCCAGGTCGTAGGGGATGTCGCCCGGGCGGTCGCGGTGCGTCGGGTCCGGCCGGATCTCCGCGGTGTCGTCATTGCGATCGGCCGCGAGGTCGCCGGGCGCATCGTCGCCGGGCGCATCGTCACCGGGCGCATCGTCACCGGGCGCATCGTCACCGGGCGCATCGTCACCGGGCGCATCGTCACCGGGCGCATCGTCACCGGGCGCATCGTCGTCCGTCCGGTCCGCGTCGATCACCTCGGCGGTGTCGCCCTCGCCGTCGACGGCCTTCTCCAGTGCCACCGACACCTCGACGAGAGCCTGGAGGACCCGCTGCATCCGCTCGGGGTCCGCACCGGCCGCGGTACTGGCCAGGACCCAGGTGTCCTCAGCCCACACCAGCGGCACGTCGTCCCCGACCAGGTCCGCGGTGCGCGCCACCTCGTCGGTCAGCAGGTGACGGCCGTCGCGCGCGCCGGTGACGAAGGCGTACCGGTCGCCGATCTGCCCGAGCGAATCGAGCCCCGCGTCGTCGGGCAGGGGTGCCGAGGGGAGCCGGAGCTCGAGCGCGACCGGGACGGTGGCGACGCCGCGGACGGCGGCAACCACGCCGGTGACCCGACCGCCCTGCTCGTGGTCGAAGACGTGGGCGAGGCGGCGCCCGCCGGGTCCGGGTACCGCGCCGGTTGCGAGGTCGATCGCGCGACCGTGGCCGCCCTGGTGCACCGTGCCGTAGCGCCAGCGACTCGGCAGCACCGGATCGGCGTCGACGAACTCCCAGCTCTTCTGCTCCGCCCAGCGTCGGCGCTCCCGGCTACGCGAGGAGGCGGACCGCGCGGGCGAACGCTCCGAGAGCAGCAGCAGCGCGCCGCCCCCCGCGGCGACGAGCGCCACGACGAACCAGAACCAGGTGGGCGGCACGAACGCAGAGTACGACGCCACCCCGACAACTCCGCGGACCTCGACGACGACACGGCGAGACGGCGTCGTCGATGACCGCCGATCACTATCCTGGGACGGTGAGCGCCACCCTCGTTGCCCGCGACGTCTCCGCCGCGCACGGCGCCCGCGTCCTGTTCTCCGGGCTCGACCTGGTCGTCGCGCCCGGCGACGTCGTCGGGCTGGTGGGGGTCAACGGGGCCGGGAAGTCGACGCTGCTGCGGCTGCTGGCCGGTCTGCGGGACGCGGACTCGGGCGCGATCGGCCTCACCCCACCGACGGCCACCGTCGGCCACCTGCCGCAGGAGACCGCGCGTCGTCCCGGCGAGACGGTGCGCGGCTTCCTCGCGCGGCGCACGGGGGTCGCCGGCGCGCAGGCGGAGATGGACGCGGCCGCCGACGCGCTGTCGGCGGGGACGACCGGTGCCCCCGAATCAGAGGGGGGTGACCGCTACGCGGGCGCCCTCGAGCGCTGGCTCGACCTCGGCGGCGCCGACCTCGACGAGCGGGTGGAGCAGGTCGCCGCCGACCTCGGGCTCGAGGTCGACCTCGACGCCACCATGGCCTCGCTCTCGGGCGGGCAGGCCGCTCGGGCCAACCTCGCCTCCCTGCTGCTATCCCGCTACGACGTGTTCCTGCTCGACGAGCCCACCAACGACCTCGACCTCGCCGGCCTCGACCGGCTCGAGCGCTTCGTCACCGGCCTGCGGGCGGCGACCGTCGTGGTCAGCCACGACCGCGAGTTCCTCGCCCGCACCGTCACCTCCGTCCTCGAGCTCGACCTGGTCCAGCAGCAGGTTCGCCACTACGGCGGCGGCTACGAGGCCTATCTCGCCGAGCGCGCCGTGGTCCGGCGGCACGCCCGCGAGGCCTACGAGGAGTACTCGGAGCGCCGGTCCGAGCTCACCTCCCGAATGCGCGAGCAGCGCAACTGGATGGAGAACGGCGTCCGCAACGCCCGGCGGAAGACCGGGAAGAACTCCGACAACGACAAGGTCGGGCGCAAGTTCCGTGCGGAGGCCACCGAGAAGCAGGCCTCGAAGGTGTCCCAGACCGAGCGGCGGATCGAGCGGCTCGAGGTGGTGGAGGAGCCGCGCAAGGAGTGGGAGCTGCAGATGTCGATCGCGGCCGCCCCCCGCTCGGGGACCGTCGTGGCGTCACTGCGCGACGCCACCGTCGTGCGGGACGGGTTCGGGGCGGACGGGTTCCGGCTGGGCCCGGTGACGCTGCAACTCGACTACGCCGACCGGGTCGCCGTCACCGGACCCAACGGGTCCGGGAAGTCGACGCTGCTGGCCCTGCTGCTCGGCCGGCTCGCCCCGACGAGCGGGGCGGCGACCCTCGGGTCCGGCGTGGTCGTCGGGGAGGTCGAGCAGGCTCGGCGCCTGCTCGGGGGGCCAGACACGGAGCGCAGCGGAGCTGGACCATCAGGGCCAGACACGGAGCGCAGCGGAGCTGGACCATCAGGGCCAGACACGGAGCGCAGCGGAGCTGGACCATCAGGGCCAGACACGGAGCGCAGCGGAGCTGGACCATCGCTACCGCCGCTGCTCGACGTCCTCTCGCGCGAGCCGGAGCTGGACCGGTGGTCGACGGCCGAGGTCCGGACGCTGCTCGCCAAGTTCGGCCTCGGGTCCGACCACGTGCATCGCGGAGCGGACACCCTCTCCCCCGGGGAGCGGACCCGCGCCGCCCTCGCCCTGCTGCAGGCCCGTGGGGTCAACCTGCTCGTGCTCGACGAGCCGACCAACCACCTCGACCTGCCCGCGATCGAGCAGCTGGAGGCGGCCCTGTCGACCTACGAGGGCACGTTGCTGCTGGTCACCCACGACCGCCGGATGCTGCAGACGGTGACGACGACGCGGCACTGGCGCGTGGAGGGCGGCCGGGTGCGCGACGGGCCCTGAGCCCGCCCCGCTCCCACCCCGCCCACCGGCCGGTCCTCAGGCGGCGGCCCGCTCGACGACCAGGGCGCCCGTGCCGGCGTCGGCGGCCTTGTCCAGGTCGACCTCGACGGTGTCGCCCTCCCGGACGGCGCCGGAGAGCAGCTCCCGGGCGAGCTGGTCGCCGATGGCCGACTGCACGAGCCGGCGCAGGGGCCGCGCCCCGTAGACGGGGTCGAAGCCCTGCAGCGCCAGCCACTCCTTGGCGGCGTCGGTGACCTCGAGGGCCAGCCGGCGCCCGGCGAGGCGTCCGGCGAGCCGACGGATCTGGATGTCGACGATCGAGGTGAGCTCGGTGGTCGAGAGCGCGTGGAAGACCACGACGTCATCGAGCCGGTTGAGGAACTCCGGCTTGAACGACCGCCGCACCGCCGCCATGACCTTGTCGCGTCGGCCGGCGTCGTCGAGGGCGGGGTCGGTCAGCGCCGTCGACCCCAGGTTCGACGTGAGCACGAGGATCGTGTTGCGGAAGTCGACCGTGCGGCCCTGCCCGTCGGTGAGACGGCCGTCGTCGAGCACCTGCAGCAGCACGTCGAACACGTCGGGGTGCGCCTTCTCGACCTCGTCGAGCAGCACCACCGAGTAGGGACGCCGCCGGACGGCCTCGGTGAGCTGCCCGCCCTGGTCGTACCCGACGTAGCCGGGGGGCGCCCCCACGAGCCGGGCGACGGAGTGCTTCTCGCCGTACTCGCTCATGTCGATGCGGATCATCGCCCGCTCGTCGTCGAACAGGAACTCCGCGAGTGCCTTCGCGAGCTCGGTCTTGCCGACGCCGGTGGGCCCCAGGAAGAGGAACGAGCCGGTGGGCCGGTCGGGGTCGGCGACGCCGGCGCGGGTGCGCCGCACGGCGTCGGACACCGCGCGGACGGCCTCGGCCTGCCCGACGACGCGGGCGCCGAGCCCGTCCTCCATCCGCAGGAGCTTCGCGGTCTCGCCCTCGAGAAGGCGTCCGGCAGGGATGCCGGTCCAGGCCGAGACCACGTCGGCGACGTCGTCGGGCCCGACCTCCTCCTTGAGCATGACCGGCACGGCGCCGGCCCCGCCGGCACCGGCGGCGGTGTCCGGTCCCTCCGCGACCTCGAGCTCCTTCTCCAGCTCGGGGATGCGGCCGTAGCGCAGCTCGGCGACGCGGCCGTAGTCGCCGTCGCGCTCGGCGCGGTCGGACTCCCCGCGCAGCGCCTCGAGCTTCTCCTTGAGCTCGCGGACCGCCTCGATCGAGTCCTTCTCGGCCTGCCACCGCGCGGTGAGCGCGTCGAGGCCCTCACGACGCTCGGCGAGCTCGGCGCGCAGCGCGGAGAGCCGGTCGGCCGAGGCGGGGTCGGACTCCTTCGCGAGCGCCATCTCCTCGATCTCGAGGCGGCGCACGGCGCGCTCCACCTCGTCGATCTCCACGGGCCGCGAGTCGATCTCCATGCGCAGGCGCGACCCCGCCTCGTCGACGAGGTCGATGGCCTTGTCGGGCAGGAAGCGCGCGGTGATGTACCGGTCGGAGAGCGTGGCGGCGGCGACGAGCGCGGCGTCGGTGATCCGGACGCCGTGGTGGACCTCGTAGCGCTCCTTGAGCCCGCGCAGGATGCCGACGGTGTTCTCGACCGTCGGCTCGCCCACGAAGACCTGCTGGAAGCGCCGCTCCAGGGCCGGGTCGTTCTCGATGTGCTTGCGGTACTCGTCGAGCGTGGTCGCGCCGACCATGCGCAGCTCACCCCGGGCGAGCATCGGCTTGATCATGTTTCCGGCGTCCATGGCGGACTCCCCGGTCGCGCCGGCGCCGACGATGGTGTGCAGCTCGTCGATGAACGTGATGACCCGGCCCGCCGAATCGGTGATCTCGCCGAGGACGGCCTTGAGTCGCTCCTCGAACTCGCCGCGGTACTTCGCGCCCGCCACCATCGAGGAGAGGTCGAGCGCGACGACGCGCTTGTCGCGCAGGGACTCGGGGACGTCGCCGGCGACGATGCGCTGGGCCAGGCCCTCGACGATGGCGGTCTTGCCGACGCCGGGCTCGCCGATGAGCACCGGATTGTTCTTGGTGCGCCGGGAGAGGACCTGGACCACGCGGCGGATCTCGGCGTCGCGACCCACCACCGGGTCGAGGGCCCCGGAGCGCGCACGCTCGGTGAGGTCCTGGCCGTACTTCTCGAGGGCCTGGAAGGTGCCCTCGGGATCGGCCGAGGTGATGCGAGCGGAGCCGCGGACCTTGGCGAACGCCTCCTGCAGCGCCTCTGGCGTCGCGCCGTGGCGGCGCAGCAGGTCCGCGGCCGCACCGCCCGCGGCGGCGAGGCCGACCAGCAGGTGCTCGGTGGACACGTACTCGTCGCCCATGTCCGCGGCGAGCTGCTGGGCATGGGCGAGGACCCGGGCGGCGTCCCGGTCGAACTGCGGGGCGGCGACGTTGGCGCCGGTGGCGCTGGGCAGGCCGGCGACCGCGCGCTCGGCCTCGGCCCGCACCGCGCTGGGGTCCGCACCGACCGCGGTCAGCAGGGGCGCCGTGACGCCGTCGGTCTGGTCCACCAGCGCCACCAGCAGGTGCCCGGGCGCAACGTGCGGGTTCCCCGCGACGGTCGCGGCGCGCACCGCGGCCGAGACGGCCTGCTGCGTGCGGGTGGTGGGGGTGAAGTCGGCCATGCCCGTCTCCTGGTGCTCGTGCGTCCGGGCTCGCCCCGGTCGATCAGTGCAACGTCGGCAAACATGAGCGTACTCCGCTCAACTTTCGGTGTCGTCCGGGTCGTGGTGCGGTCGGACCCGCGGCCGCCACACGACGACGGACTGCGTCCGTCGCATCGGTACCAGGTCCGCATGACCGCCGGTCGACGAGGGCGCCCCGGCCGCGGTGCCCGCCTCGTCGGCCTCGCGGCCCGCCTGCAGGCGCGCCCTCGCCCGGGCGAGCTCCTCGGTCACGTCGGCGAGACGGTCCGCGAGGGCGTCCACCTCTCGCTCCAGCTCGATGATGCGCTTGATGCCCGCGAGGTTGACGCCCTCCTCCTGGGAGAGCCGCTGCACCTCCCGGAGCAGGGCGATGTCGCGCACGGAATACCGACGCCCGCCACCGCGCGAACGACCCGGGCTGACCAGGCCGATGCGATCGTAGGAGCGCAGCGTCTGCGCGTGCATGCCCGAGAACTCCGCGGCGATGGAGATGACGAAGACGGGCGTGTCCTCGTCGGCCCACGGCGGCAGGCCCGGCCCCGCTCCGCCCCGCGGTCGGTCACCGGATCCCCCGCCGCGGGTCACGACGCGGCCTCCCTCCGGGCCGAACGGGCAGCGCGCGCCTCGAGCTCGGCCCGCGGGTCTTGGTCGGCCGTGGCCTCGGCGTAGGCGGCAAGCGCCTCGGCGGCCCGGGCGCTCAGTCGCGAGGGGACGGCGAGCTCGAGGGTGACCAGCAGGTCGCCGGTCCGGCCGTCCTTGCGCCGCACCCCGCGAGCGCGCACCCGCAGCGTGCGCCCGCTGGCGCTCCCGGGTGGCACCTTGAGCGAGACCCGGCCGCTCATGGTGGGGACGGTGACCGTGGTGCCGTTGACCAGTTCCGGGAAGGTGACGGGCACGGTGAGGGTGAGGTCGTCGGCGTTGCGCGACGAGCGGCCGAACAGGTCGTCGGCGTTGACGTGCACGACGACGAACAGGTCGCCCTCGGGACCCCCGTACGGCCCGGGCTGGCCCTGTCCGGGGAGCCGGATGCGCTTGCCGTCCTCGATGCCGGCCGGGATGCGCACGGTGAGCGTGCGCTCGCGGGTGGTCACGCCGTCGCCCCCGCAGTCCTGGCACGGCTCGTCGACGACAGTGCCACTGCCGCGGCACTCGCGGCACGGCTCGCTGAACGCGAACGCGCCCTGGCTGCGCGAGACCAGGCCAGCTCCCCCGCAGACGAGGCAGGTCCGCGTGCTGGTGCCCGGACGGGCCCCGCTCCCCGCGCAGGTGGCGCAGCGGGTCGGCGACGAGAGCCGGATGGGCAGGGTGGCCCCGTTGACGGCCTCGTCGAAGTCGATGCGGACCTCGGTCTCGACGTCGGCGCCGCGCTGGTCGCGGCGGGCGCCGGGCGAGCCCACGCCCCCCACTCCGCCGACGCCGCCCATCCCGCCCGCGCCGCCCATCCCGCCGGGCGCACCGGAGCCGAACAGACCGCCGAGCAGATCACCGAGACCGCCCCCGCCCGTGGGCCCGGCACCGCGACCGCCGAACAGGTCACCGACGTCGAACCCGCCCGACGTCCCCGCCCCGCTGCCCCGTCCGGCTCCGGCGCCGAACATCCCGCGGCCGCTCCCGGCGAACAACGCGCGCGCCTCGTCGTACTGCTTGCGCTTCTCCGGATCGGAGAGCACGGCGTAGGCCTCGCCCGCGGACTTGAAGCGGGTCTCGGCCTTGGCGTCCCCGGGGTGCGCGTCCGGGTGGTTCTCCCGGGCGATCTTGCGGTACGCCCGCTTGATCGCGTCGGGGGTGGCGTCCTTGGCGACGCCCAGTTCCCGGTAGAAGTCCTTCTCCACCCAGTCGCGGGTGCTCATCGAGGGTTCCTCCTGGCGGGGTGGGCGTGGTCGTCGACGGTCGTTCGGTGTCCTCGGACCGCCGCGGTCAGACCGCGTCGGCGTTCGTGGCGCTCGGCGACGCCGCCGCGGCGGCCGGGGGCGCGGATGCCGCGTCCGGATCGGCGTCGGTGACGGCGACCATCGCGGGCCGCAGCACGCGCTCGCCGAACCGGTAGCCCCGGCGCATCACCGTGCTCACGGTCGGAGCGGTGACCTCGGCCGAGGTCTCGTGGGCCACGGCCTCGTGCACCGACGGGTCGAACGGGTCGCCCTCGTTCCCGAACGGGGAGAGCCCGATGCGGGTGAGCGTCTCGGCGAGCCGATCGGCGATGCCCTTCATCGGTCCCGTGAGGTCGCCGTGGGCGGCCGCGCGGTCGACGTCGTCGAGCACGAGCATCAGCTCGCCCGCCACCTGCGCCTTCGCGCCGGCCACGGTGCCCTCGCGGTCCCGGTCGACGCGCCGGCGGTAGTTGGCGTACTCCGCGGACACGCGCTGCAGGTCGGAGGTGCGCTCCTCGAGCTCCGTGCGCACGCGCTCGAGCTCCGCCGGATCGCCCCCGGCGAGGGCGCCCGCCGGGTCCCCCCCGTCGTCGTGCTCGACCGGCTCCGCCTCGGGCGGGGGATCGTCGGGCACCTGACCCGACGCGAGGAGGTCCTCGGGGACGACACCCGCGCCGGCCGTCGCGGAGCCGTTCGTCCCGGAGCCCGGGACGTCGGTGCCCGAGGTGGGCGTCCCGCCGATCGCCGAGTCCGGAGCGGAGCCTGCGTTCTCCACTGCGCCCTCCTCCTCGCGAGCCTGCTCGTTCCCGGTCACTGCTTCTTGTCGTCGTCGACGATCTCGGCGTCGACCACGTCGTCCGGTCCGGCGGAGGTGGCACCGGAGGCACCCGCGTCACCCGCGGCGCCGTCGGCGGACTGCTGGGCGTACATCGCCTGGCCCAGGGCCTGCGACTCCTGGGCGAGCTTCTCCGTCGAGGCCTTGATCGCCCCATCGTCGTCGCCCTTGAGAGCCTCCTGGACCTCGCTGATCGAGGCCTGCACCTTCTCCTTCACGTCGGAGGGCAGTTTCTCGTCGTTGTCGGCGATGAACTTCTCGGTCTGGTGCACCAGGGACTCGGCCTGGTTGCGGCTCTCGGCGGCCTCGCGACGCTTGCGGTCCTCGTCGGCGTGCGCCTCGGCGTCGGCCATCATCCGGTCGATCTCGTCCTTCGAGAGCGCCGATCCGCCGGAGATGGTCATGGCCTGCGACTTGCCGGTGCCCTTGTCGACGGCGGACACGTTGACGATGCCGTTGGCGTCGATGTCGAAGCTGACCTCGATCTGTGGCAGGCCCTGCGGGGCGGGCGGCAGACCGGTGAGCTCGAACATGCCGAGCTTCTTGTTGTAGGCCGCGATCTCGCGCTCACCCTGGAAGACCTGGATCTGCACCGACGGCTGGTTGTTCTCCGCCGTGGTGAAGACCTCGGACTTCTTGGTCGGAATGGTCGTGTTGCGCTCGATCAGCTTGGTCATCACGCCGCCCTTGGTCTCGATGCCGAGGGAGAGCGGGGTGACGTCGAGCAGCAGGACGTCCTTGACGTCGCCGCGCAGCACGCCGGCCTGCAGGGTCGCGCCGACGGCGACGACCTCGTCGGGGTTGACGCCCTTGTTGGGGTCGCGCCCGCCGGTGAGCTCCTTGACCAGCTCGGTCACCGCGGGCATCCGCGTCGAGCCGCCGACCATGACCACGTGGCTGATCTCGCCGACCGAGATGCCCGCATCCTTGACGACCTGCTTGAACGGCTGCCGGCAGCGGTCGAGCAGGTCGGTGGTGATGCGCTGGAACTCCGAGCGCGAGAGCGTCTCGTCGAGGAACAGCGGGTTCTTGTCCCCGTCCACGGTGATGTAGGGGAGGTTGATGCTGGAAGTGGTCGAGCTCGACAGCTCGATCTTCGCCTTCTCCGCCGCCTCACGCAGACGCTGCATCGCCATCTTGTCCTTGGACAGGTCGATGCCCTGCGAGCCTTTGAACTTCTCGACGAGCCACTTGATGATCCGCTCGTCCCAGTCGTCACCACCGAGCTCGTTGTCGCCGTTGGTGGCCTTGACCTCGACCACGCCGTCGCCGATCTCGAGCAGCGAGACGTCGAACGTGCCGCCGCCGAGGTCGAACACGAGGATCGTCTGCTCGGCCGCGCCCTTGTCCAGCCCGTAGGCGAGCGCGGCCGCGGTCGGCTCGTTGACGATGCGCAGGACGTTGAGCCCGGCGATCTGGCCGGCCTCCTTGGTGGCCTGGCGCTGGGCGTCCTCGAAGTAGGCCGGGACGGTGATCACGGCGTCGGTGATCTCCTCCCCCAGGTAGGACTCGGCGTCGCGCTTGAGCTTCTGCAACACCCGGGCGCTGATCTCCTGCGCGGTGTAGGACTTGCCGTCGATCTCGGTGCTCCAGCTGCTGCCCATGTGGCGCTTGACCGACCGGATGGTGCGATCGACGTTGGTCACGGCCTGGTTCTTGGCCGACTGGCCCACCAGGACGTCGCCGTTGCGGGCGAACGCGACCACCGAGGGGGTGGTGCGGCTGCCCTCCGAGTTGGCGATGACCGCCGGCTCGCCGCCCTCCAGGACGGCGACCACCGAGTTGGTCGTTCCGAGGTCAATGCCGACCGCTCGCGTCATGCTGACGTCTCCTCTCGAGACCCTGTGCTCTCGTGTCTGGACTGTGAGCCCGCTGCGCTCAAGTCTGTACCGCATCGGCGACCTCGTCAATTCGAGGTTGAGCCCGATCCGCTCATGCCCGGTGCAACGGGCGGCAGCGACGTCTTGTTCCCGCTGCGGCGGACGGGACCCGCGGACCCGCATGATCGACTGCGTCCCGGGTCATGTCGGGGCACCCCCGGTGCCGGGACGAGTCGCGAGCGGAACGAGCCCGCCCTCGTCGAAGGACACCGCCCGGACGCCGAGGGGCACGCCCGTCTGCTGAGCCTCCATCAGCCGCCCGTCGCCGAGATAGAGCGCGACGTGGTGGATGGTGTCGGGGTCGGAGGTGTCGTAGGCGTAGAACAGCAGGTCACCGGGCTGCGCTCGCGCCACCGGGATGTGGGCGCCCGCGCGGTACTGTTCCCGCGACGTCCGCGGTAGGAGCACCCCCGCCTCCTCGAAGGCACGCACGACGAGGCCGGAGCAGTCGTAGCTCCCCGGGCCGGTGGCCCCCCAGACGTAGGGCTTGCCCGACTCGGCGACCGCGGCGTCGACCGCCGTCCGCGCCACCCCCGGGGGGAGGGTGGCCGTCGACCCGCCGGCCCGCGATGCGCAGTCCTGGACCGCGCCGCGCACCCCCGCGAGGTCGGTGACCAGCGACACGGCGAGGGGCTCCCACCGCGCGTAGGCTGCCGGGAACGCCGAGCGCTGCACCGTCTGTGCCGCTCGGGTGACCGGCATCGTGTCCCACCCGGGCACCGCGAGCAGTCGGGCGAGGAAGGTCCGGGTCGCGTAGACCGGGTCGCGGACCTGGTCCGGACGGCCCCACCCCTGGCTGGGGCGCTGCTGGAAGAGGCCCAGGGAGTCCCGGTCGGCGGCCACGTCCATTCCGGCGAGGCCCATCCTCGACTCCTGCATCGCGGTCGCCAGCGCCACCACCCAGGCACGCGGGGGCGCCGCCATGTCCCGCGCGACGCCGATGATGGTCGCCGCCGACCGCTGCTGGGTCGGATCGAGGTGGGCCACGGTCGTCGGCCCGCCCGCGCCGACGGCCCCCTCCGGGTCGCCGTCCGGGGCGCTCGCGCCGGCCCCGCCGCCCGCGTCGCACGAGGTCGACGACGCCCCGCCCCCGCCGGTGAACTGCCCGACCACCAGCAGCCCCGCCCCGAGCCCGACCACCACGACCAGGGCGAGGGCGGCCACCGGCAGGAGCAGGCGCAGCACGCGCAGGCGTGGGGGCAGCAGCGGGGAACGTGCCATCGGACGCCGGTCAGGAGGCCCGGTCGTAGCCGGAGACCCGCCACTGCCCCGGGCCGACCTGCACGAGCAGCAGCTCGAGGCGCACCGCATCGGTGGGCACCTGCACCCGGACCGCGTCCGGACGCACGTCGACGGCGACCGCGGGCCCGGTGACGCGGGTGCCGGGCACGTTGGCCGGGTCGACCGACGACAGCGTCGGGAGGTACTCCTCGGTGGTCCACGGGCGCAGCCCCGCGCTCCACGCGGCGCCGGACACCCCGGGCGGGTGCGTCGCCCACGCCGTGGTCCATGCGATGGCGGCGACCACCGCCGCCGGCGGGGCGTCGGCGAGCGGGAGCCGCTGCAGTCGGAGCTCGTCGACCCCGGCCGAGGGACGCGCGCTCGGGACGGTCGCTGGCGCCGCCGCGCGGGAGGCCGCCGGGACCGACGACGACGGTGCGCTCCCGCCGCCCGCGAGGGCGGAGAGGCCGATCGCCAGGGCGACGAGTACGGCGACGACCGCCGCGAGGCGGGCGGGCGAGTGCAGCGGCCACGCCCACAGCGCCCGGTAGGCGCCGGAGCGTCCCCGTCTAGTCCGGATCGGCACGCGGCCTCCCCGATCCTCGCCCGGACCCGGACCCGAACCCGGACCCGGACGGCGACCCCGACGCCGCCACCGGACGAGCGGGACCGGGCCGGTAGATGCGGTAGACCGGTGCGCCGTCGACGATCTCGGCGCGCACGGGTCGCAGGCCACCACCACTCCCACCCGGACCCCCACCGGTGGTGCGCCGGTAGAGCGCGCGGTCGGCCTCGGCCGTGAGGGCCCGGGCCGGTGCCGGCCGGGACACCACCGCGGTGTCGCTCGCCCCCGCCTCGAGCTGGCGGGAACCCGCGGCCCGCCCGGGGGCGGGGGACTCCTCCGGCCGCAGGCCCCGGAGGGACGACGACGGCGAGGGGTCGGAGCCACGGAGTCGGGCGAGCGTCCGGCCGAACACCCCGCCCCCGCTCGCGGCAGGGAGCAGGCCCCCGAGCTGGTCGCGCGTGAGCGTGACCATCGCCGAGAGCCGGCGGAACGGCCGGGCCACCGCCCAGAGCACGATGGTGACCACCCCGGTGACCAGCAGCGCGAGCCAGGTGTCGACGCCGGAGCCGGGCCGGAAGAGCGCCACCACCAGCAGGGAGTGCAGCCCGGCCAGGGCGCCGACGAGCAGGGTGTTCACCAGCGCCGTGCCGCCGATGCGCAGCATCGACCCCAGCACCTCGGGCTTGAGCAGCGCCACCACGGCGAGCGCCGGCGCCGTCATGACCATCAACCGGATCACCAGCATCGACACCAGCACCAGCAGCTTGCTCATGAGCTGGAACAGCGCGATCGCGCCGGCCTGGATCAGTGCGAGGACCCCGGCCCCGACCCGTGAGCCGGAGCGCCCCTGCAGATAGCTGTAGCGGTCCCCGACCTGGCCCGCGATCTCGGAGAACCGGGCCCGTTTCGCGTCGGCCTGCGCCTGTCCGTCCTGCCCGGTCGCGACCTCTCCCTTGGTGAACGTCTGCGCCCGCAGCAGCTCGCGGCCGAGGTCACGGGCCTGCGGGACGTCGGCTGACCCGAACTCGCCCCGCAGCCACGTCGTGTAGACGATCTGGTCGGTGAGCACGGTCGGCAGCCCGCTCGCCTCGCTGCCCCCGACCGGGGCCAGGAAGCCCTGCTGCATCGCGGTCACCCCGTCGAGCAGCACGCCGTCGAGGAGCCGCGACCACTGCACGGGTGCCGCGTACGCCGCGGCGGCGATCGCGAGCGCGAGGACGGCGACGCCCGCGCGCCGGGTCTGGCGGGAGAGGTCGCCGCGCATCGCGAGCAGCAGCAGTACCGCGGCGAGGACCGCGAGCGCGACGCCCGCCCACGTCGTGAACACCGCCTCGTACATGGCCCGCGTGCCGGTCGTGATGACGCCGTCGAGGGGCGCGAGCAGTCCGCTCCCCCGCGCGATGAGGTGGTGGGCCCAGTTGACGCCGCCGACGATCACCTTCGCCACGTTGAACACCTGGTTGCCCAGCCACGTGTCGGTGGCCGCGGAGGGGTCGCGGGCCCCGCCGGGTCCGCAGCCGAGGTCGTAGGTCCACCAGACCTGCCCGGCGTACCCGACCTCGTCGTAGGCGCTCCCCGGCGTCCCGACGCCGATCGGGGCGGGGTCGAGCGATCCGACCAGTCCGGTGCCGGGACGGTCCGGGTCGGGCGGGGCCTTGCAGTCGAACGCCTGCGCGGACGCCGGGGCCCCCACCAGTGCGAGGGCCCCGACGAGCGCGACCGAGACCACCAGCGCGCGGACCCGCCCGGAGCGTCGCCGCCACCACGACCGGGGCGTCGGTCCTCCCCGGCAGACCCCGACCACCAGGGCGGCGCCGAGCAGGACGACGACTCCGATCACCGGACGCCACCGTCCGGCTCCCCCGGCTCCGAGGCGGGCGGGGTGGGTGGGGACCGGACGCTGTGCGCGTCGGGGTTGGTGTCGAGCGCGCGGCGCAGGTGCTCGAGGTGCTCGCCTTCCATGTCGACCCGGATGCGCTCGACGCCGCCGTGCCCGTCGGCGAAGACGAACTGGCGGGGCGACTCGTCCGGGCGGTCGTCACCCCCCGCGCCGTTGGGTCCACCCCCGTGGCGCGGGCGCGCCGAGAGCGTCGCCAGCATCTCCTCGTAGCCCACGTCGGTGGGCACCCGCAGCAGGCGCAGCGCTTCGGCCTGGGCCTCGGCGTCGTCGGTCCGGCCCACGAACACGGCGTCGACGAGGGACGCGAAGCCGGGAACGCGCAGCAGGTCCCCCGCCAGCTGGGAAGCGAACACGGCGCGCACGTTGAACTTGCGGGAGTCGCGGGCCAGCCGGTCGATGAGGACCTTGCCGGTGGGGATCTGCGACAGGAAGTGCGTCTCGTCCAGCGCGACCCCCTTCCGCAGGTTCCGGTCGGAGGTGTAGATCGTGCGCTGGGTGAGCCAGGAGGCGAGGTTGAGCAGCTCGACGGCGAGCGACTCGCCGTCAGTCCACTCCTCGCGGGGGCTGCCGGGGCGGGGCAGGGTCATGCCCTGCATGGTCAGCACCGTGAGGCGCCAGTCGTCGGCCCGCGCGTCCCACGGGTCCGCTCGGGGGTCCTGCTGGGGGTCGGGGAAGAGCAGCGCGGCCTGCGGGAGCTCGCGGCGCTCGTCGAGGAAGTCGGCGACGACGCCCGCGTGCTCCTCGCCGTCGGCGGCGTGGCGGCGCAGCGCGGCGATCACCTGCCCGGGGTCGTGCTGGGGGCTACCGCCGACCACGCGGACCGCCCGCAGCAGCACGATCCGCGAGGACGGCATGCGGGTGACGTCGTAGGGCAGCAACCCGGTGAGCACGTCGAGCACCAGACGCCGTCGCGTGGCGGCGGCGAGCGAGCGCTCCCGGCGCCAGGCCTTCTCGGGGTCGGGCTCGTCGAGGAAGTGGTCGCGACGCGGTTCCGCGACGACGCGGTAGGGGTTGAGGATCCCGGGGTCCGCGCCGAGCAGGTGGACGTGGCGGGCGTGCGGCGCGATCTCGGGGATGCGGGTGAGGGCGGCGAGCGGCCCGGACGGGTCGAGCACCGTCCAGCGGGCCCCGGCCCGCACCGTCTTGTAGACGAGCAGGCCGGTCAGGAACGACTTCCCCGACCCCAACCCCCCCACGATCGCGGTGAGTCCGGAGGTCCGGCGCACCTCCTGGGCCATCCACGGGTCCCACGCCACGGGTCGCCGCGTCGCCGTGCAGGTCTCGCCGATCATGACGCCGCGTCGGTCCCCAACCGATGCCGACGCCGCCGGAACCCCGGCCGCCACCCACGTTACCGATCCGCGGCGCCGGTAGGCCGCCGACGCCAGCGGTTCGCCGGGGATGAACTCGCGGGCGTAGGCGTACTGCGCCTCCGGGTGCTCCATCGCCACCCCCGGGCGGTAGAGGTCGAGCACCTGCTGCGCCCGCGTGAGCGCCTCGGCCTCGTCGCGGCCGCTCACCGCGACACGCCACCACCCCGAGACCCGGGTGGCCTGCGCCGTGAGCCCGCCCGAGAGCTCGTCCTCGATCTCCAGCACCCGCTCGGCGTGGCGGGCCAGCGAGAGCGGCGGGTCGAGGTCGTGGTCGGTGGTGTAGTGCCGGATCTGGCTGCGCACCTTGCCCATCTGGCGCTGCAGCTCCCCGGCGACGTCCTCGGGGCGCCGCACGTGGATGCGCGCCGACCACTCCACCGGGAACGGGAGTCGGTCGCTGCGCTGCATCCACGGGTCGTCGGCCTCAGGCACCCGCAGGGCGTCCATCAGCCCGACCGAGAGCACGGCGACGTGCCGCGAGACCGGCTGCGTCCCGAACCGACCGGTGACCTGCACCGTCGGCGCGTACGGCTCCTGGTGCAGCGCCACGCCGTCGGTGAACGCCGCGAGGTCCTCGGTCTCCCACCGGCTCCCGGCCACGGTGTCCACCGTGCGGGGGGCGGGCAGCCCGAGGGCGCAGGAGCGGCGCATCAACCAGGCCATGTCCTCGGGGCTCGCCGGCACCGCGTCGAGACCGGGCCCGGACACCAGGCCGTCCATGTGGGCGATCTCGGACTCCAGCGCGTCCAGCTCGGCCGACGCCGCGGACGGCACGAGTCGTTCGAGCAGCGGGGCCGCGCCCTCCAGCCAGCGATCGAGGACCGAGCGCCCGGAGACCTCGATGCCGAGGAACACCTCCTTGTCGGCCATCGACAGGCCCATGAGGTGGCGTTGTTCGCCCTCGAGGAAGTCGTCCCACCCGAGCGCGCCCGCCACGTCGGGCATCCGCCCCGGGGCGTTGTGGTCGAACGCCTCGGCCCACAGTGCCACCGGGTAGGGCCGGGACGTGACGCGCAGGTGGCACCAGCGTCCCTGCATCTCCCCGAGCTGGGAGGCGATCTGGCGGATCAGCGTCTCGCGCTGGGCGTCGGAGCGGAAGCTCCACGGTTGCGGGGCGAGCCGGTACCAGGCGGTGACGGTCGAGGCGGTGCGGGCGATGTTCCCGTCGAGGGAGCGCAGCGCGATCGTCGGCCGGTAACCGGGTGCGGCCGATTCCCCGGCGAGCCCGCGGCCGCGTCGACGCCGGGCCGGCGGCGAACCGCGGAGCACGACCTCGGTACCCGGGGCCGCCTCGATCGCGCGCGGTTCCGCGACGGGCGAGCGGACGCGGCCCGGGAGCGCACGGACCGGGGCCCGCGGCGCGTCGGGGCGGCTACGGCGCAGCACCGTCGCCCTCCTCCTCGGCCCCCTCGAGGGTGGCGCGCTCGCTCGCCACCCGCACCGGCTCCCGAGGACCGGTCCGCGACCGGCGCGACCGGCCGTGCGACCACGCCGCGACGTCGGCGGCGGCGGACGCGGCGGGTCCAGCGGCCGCCGCGAGCGCCCGGCCGGAACGCGGCCGGTCGGCAGCTCCGACGGTGGCCGCCGACGGCGGACCGAACCCCGCCTCCGCGCCCGCAGCCTTGGCGTCCGCAGCCTCCGCGCCCGCAACCTCGACGCCCGCAACCTCAGCGGCGCGGGCGGGACGCCGAGGGGAGGTGCCGACGCGGACGTGGCCCGCGTCGAGCGCGCTCCCGGTGGCCACGAGGACGCGCCGGGGCCCCCGTAGCTCGTGCAGGAAGAGCGTCAGCCACTCGAACAGGGGCCGGTCCTCGTCGATCCGGTGCCCGACGAACCGGGTCACGGCCACGGTGATCATGAGCGCCCAGGCGACCGAGAAGAAGCCGAGCGAGATCCCGAGCCGCCGCTGCGCGAACATCACGGCCACCATGACGACCAGCCCGACGGCGTAACTCGCGTAGCGGGCGCGCCACGGGAAGGTCGCCCGCGGCGGGCCGAGCCAGACGGCGTCGACGCGGTAGACCTCGTCGTCGGTGCGGATGCGCATCGGCCTCAGCTCGTGATCAGTTGCGCGAGGAACTGACCGACCTGCGGGCCGTTGCCCGACACCGCGATCCCGAGGGCGACCAGCCCGACGAGCAGCCCGACGCCGCGGCGCGCGACGCCCGCGTTGTCGCCGCGGCCCCCGATCCACAACATGATCACCGCGATGCCGAGCAGGATCAGCGGGACGACGTTGGCCTGGATCCAGGCTTGGAGGCCGCCGGTACCCAGGCCCTGCGCCGAGTACTCGGCACCGAGGAGCGCGACGGTCACGGGGTTCTCCTCGGAAGGTTCTCGTCGGCGAGCAGGACCGTCGCGACCGGCCGGGCGGACACGGTCGTGGCCGGGGCGGTCCCCTTCGGGTACGTCTCGCCGCGCGCCCGGCTGCACACCGTCATCACGAGTCCCACCACCGGGACGATGATGACGCGTCCGCGCGGGAGAACAGGGTGCGACGCGCCAGAGCGTGAGCCCTTTCTCCGCAGCCCGGCCCCGACCCGACGGCAACCCACGGCCACCCCCACGCGTCCGACATCGGCCGTCGTCAGCACCCGTTACCGGTGAGTAAGGACGCTCCCGCTGCGCGGGGTCGGGGTGTCGATGGGTCGGTTACAGTGCCGCTACCGATGGACTCGACCCGGGTCGCTACGCCCGGACTCTGGAGGTCACGCAGTGCTCGTCCGCCTGGTCCTGGGGCTCGCTCTGACCCTCGTCGTCGCGGTGGTCGCCCTGCGGCGGGTCCGGTGGCTCTACACGCTCATCGCGTCCGGACAGCCCGACGCGAAGCGGGCCGACGGGCTGGGCGCCCGGGTATGGGCCCAGGTCGTCGAGGTCTTCGGGCAGCGCCGGCTGCTTCGCTGGTCGATCCCCGGCTTGGCCCACTTCTTCACCTTCTGGGGATTCCTCATCCTCATCACCGTCTACCTCGAGGCCTACGGTGCGTTGTTCGTCGACGACTTCCACATCCCGCTGGTCGGCCGCTCACCGATCCTGGGCTTTCTCCAGGACTTCATCGCGGTGATGGTGCTCCTCTCGACCATCGCCTTCGCGATCATGCGCGTGCAGCAGGCGCCCGAGCGCCGCCAACGCGCCTCGCGTTTCTACGGCTCCCACACGGGCGGCGCCTGGCTGATCCTGTTCATGATCTTCAACGTCGTGTGGACGCTCTTCGCGTTCCGCGGCTTGTCCTCGGCCGCGGGCACCCTGCCCTACGACTCCGGTGCCTGGGTCTCCATCGGCCTCGGTCAGCTGTTCTCCGGTCCGTCGCCGACGACGCTGTTCGTCCTCGAGACCGTCTTCCTGCTGCTGCACATCGCCGTCGGGCTGTCGTTCCTGGTCATCGTCCTGTACTCCAAGCACCTGCACATCTTCGTGGCGCCGATCAACGTGTCGGCCAAGCGCTTCCCGAAGGCCCTCGGCCCGCTGCAACCCCTCGAGCACGAGGGCACGCCGATCGACTTCGAGGACCCGCCGGAGGACGCGTCCTTCGGGCGCGGCAAGGTCGAGGACTTCACCTGGAAGGGCATGCTCGACTTCGCGACGTGCACGGAGTGCGGTCGCTGCCAGAGCCAGTGCCCGGCGTGGAACACCGGCAAGCCGCTCTCCCCGAAGCTGCTGATCATGGACCTGCGCGACCACATGTTCGCGAAGGCGCCCTACATGATCGGCGGCAAGGATGCGCCGGACGAGGGTGCGCTCACCATCGACGGGGCGGAGAACCCCGGCCACGGCCACGGCGTCCCCGAGTCCGGATTCGAACGCCACCGGGGCAGCGACGACATCCAGGCCGTGCGACCTCTCGTCGGCGACGGGCAGTCGCTCGGCGTCATCGACCCCGAGGTCCTGTGGGCGTGCACCACCTGTGGCGCATGCGTCGAGCAGTGCCCGGTGGACATCGAGCACGTCGACCACATCGTCGACCTCCGCCGCAACCAGGTCATGATCGAGTCGGAGTTCCCCGGAGAGCTCGGCGTCCTGTTCCGCAACCTGGAGAACAAGGGCAACCCCTGGGGTCAGAACAACGCGTCCCGGATGGACTGGGCGAAGGACCTCCCCTTCGAGGTGCCGGAGTTCGACGGCGAGCTCTCGCCCGAGACCGAGTACCTGTTCTTCATCGGGTGCGCGGGCGCCTTCGACGACAACGCCAAGAAGACCGTGCGCGCGGTCGCGGAGCTGCTCCACATCGCGGGCGTCGACTTCGTGGTGCTCGGCAAGGAGGAGACCTGCACCGGTGACCCCGCCCGTCGTTCCGGCAACGAGTTCCTCTTCCAGATGATGGCGCAGCAGACCGCCGAGATGCTCAACACGGTCTTCGAGGGGCGTGCGCCCGGCACCCGCAAGATCGTCACGACGTGCCCCCACTGCATGAACACGCTCGGACGCGAGTACCCGCAGCTCGACGGCCACTACGAGGTCGTCCACCACACCCAGCTGCTCAACCAGCTGGTACGGCAGAAGAAGCTCGTCCCGGTCGCGGCGGAGCCGTCGCCGGTCCCCGCCGGCCGCTCCGACATCTCCTCGCTCACCGGCCTGCAGAGCCGTGGACCGCACTCCGACGGCACCGAGCGAGGCCTGATCGGCTCGGACGGACAGGCGACCGAAGGTCACGGCGCCGACCAGGCCGCCCCGGCCGCGGACGCCCTCGCCGAGGCGGACGGGCACGGCCCGAAGACCGTCACCTACCACGACCCGTGCTATCTCGGCCGGCACAACGAGATCTACAGCCCGCCGCGGGAGCTCGTCGCGGCGGCCGGCGCCGTGCTGACCGAGATGCCCCGCCACGCGGACCGCGCGATGTGCTGCGGGGCCGGCGGCGCGCGGATGTGGATGGAGGAACGGATCGGCAAGCGCATCAACATGGACCGCGTCGACGAGGCCATCTCCACCGAGACCGACACGATCGCCACCGGGTGCCCGTTCTGCCGCGTGATGCTCACCGATGGCCTCACCGAGCGCCAGAACGAGGCCAAGGCGGTGGGCACGGAGGTCATGGACGTGGCGCAGATGCTGCTCACGGCGGTGAAACGGGGCCAGGGCGACGTCACCGGGAGTGGCGCGCCCGGCGACAGCGACGCCGAGTCCGGCGAGGGCCCGGGCGAGGAGTCCGAGATCTCGCGTCCCGGCACCGGTGGCCAGCCCTCGTCCTGATCGGGGAACCGCTCGTCCGGCGCAGGCATAGGGTGCCGGCGTGCTGCTCTCCGACCGCGAGATCCGCGCCGAGATCACGGCGGGGCGCGTGAGGCTGGAGCCCTACGACGAGACGCTGCTGCAACCCTCGAGCGTCGACCTGCGCCTCGACCGGCACTTCCGGACCTTCAACAACCACGCCTACACCCACATCGACCCCGCTCAGCAGCAGGACGACCTCACCCGCCCCGTCGAGCCGGCCGAGGACGAGGCGTTCGTGCTGCACCCCGGCGAGTTCGTGCTCGGGTCGACCTACGAGGTCATCTCGCTGCCCGACGACGTCGCGGGCCGGCTGGAGGGGAAGGCGCTCGCGGTCGACACGGCGATTCCGACGCCCAGCGGCTGGTCGACGATGGGCGAACTCAAGGTGGGGGACGTCGTCTTCGGCGCCGATGGGACACCCTGCCGAGTAGTGGCGGCCACCGAGGTTCTGCTCGGGCGCCCGTGCTTCGACGTCCAGTTCTCCGACGGAGAGGTCATCACTGCCGATGCCTCCCACCTCTGGCTGACGATCACAAGAGCCGCGCGCAAACGTGGACGCGACCCGGAAGTCGTCACTACGGAGCACCTCGAGAAGAGCCTTCGCTCGGGCGACGAGGTCAATCACCACATTGCTCTTGCGGAACCCGTGCAGTGCGCGCCCGTCGACCTCCCCGTCGATCCCTACGTGCTCGGCGTGTGGCTCGGGGATGGTACGTCGACGAAGGCGGAGATCACTTGTGGCCGCGGCGACGAGCAGGTTCTCGAGGAGATCCGAGCTGCTGGTTACGAGGTGTGGCCCGCGACCGGCGTCCTCGCCTATCGCATCGGTGGTCTGCATCGCGGCGGCGTCAACCGAACGCGAGACGCCGGTGGACGCTTCAACGCCGACGGGTCTCTCTCCAGCACCTTGCGCGCACATCGCCTACTCGGCAACAAGCACGTGCCCGTCGCGTACCTGCGAGGCAGCACGGACCAGAGACTCGCACTGCTGCAGGGCCTCATGGACTCCGACGGCTACATCGATGTGCACGGCCGCTGCGAGTTCGTGAGTGCGCGCGAATGCCTCGCGGACGCCGTGGTCGAGCTGGCGGCGAGCCTGGGCCTCCGCCCGGTCAAGCGCAAGAAGCGAGTGACCTTTCGAGGGGTCGAGCACGGCGTCGCGCATCAGGTGAAATTCACCCCTTGGCTGCCCGTGTTCCGCCTGCGTCGCAAGCTTCACCGCTTGCGTCCGGCGCGGCACCACCGTCACCATGGCGTGCTTGACGTGCAGCCGGTGGGATCCCGTCCGGTGCGGTGCATCCAAGTCAGCGCCCCTGACGGCCTGTTCCTGGCCGGCCGCACGTTCATCCCGACCCACAACTCCAGCCTCGGCCGTCTGGGCCTGCTGACGCACTCCACCGCAGGGTTCATTGACCCCGGGTTCTCCGGACACGTGACGCTGGAGCTCTCCAACGTCGCCAACCTGCCCATCCGGCTCTGGCCGGGGATGAAGGTCGGGCAGCTGTGCCTGTTCCGGCTGTCGTCGCCCTCGGAGCACCCGTACGGCTCGCCGGTATACGGCTCGCGCTACCAGGACCAGCGGGGTCCGACGCCGTCGCGCTCCTTCGTGAACTTCCGCCGCGGCCTGCCCCGCTGACCGTGCTTCGTCAGCTGGATGCCTCGGCGGACATGGCGAGGAGCACGAGAGCGTCGTGGTCGTTGGTGGCTGGCGGTGCTTGGTAGATCGAGGCGTCGGCCGCCATCGACGCGGAGGACTTCGTGTTGGAGGGTCAGGTCGCCCACCGTGCGGTGGTGAAAGCTCTTGGTCGAGCTGCGGCGGCGCTCGACGTCGTAGCGGCCCCAGAGTGCGCGGAAGGTGGGGCTGCGAGCGTCGAGCTCGGCGACAAGCGCGGCCAGCTCCTCCGAATCGGGCTGCCCGCCCAGAAGGCTTCGTAAGTTGGCCACACACGCGGTGGCGGCCTGGTCCCACCGGCCGAAGAGCTCGGGCGCCGCCGGGTGGAGGAAGGTATAGCGGATGGTGTTGCGTCGCGCTTCCGGCCAGTCAGCGAGCCCATCAAAGAGGGCGAGGCCCTCGGGGTTGGCGGCGAGCACATCGCTGATCGGACTCAACAGGTAGGCCGGGCACGGTCGCAGGGTCTCGAGGAGCAGCAGCAGGCCGGGGCGTACGGGGCTGCCGTTGAGCGAGCCGATGGTGGGCGGGAGCGGTGGGGTGCGGCGAGCCGCGTGGTTGGCGAGGGCGTAGAGGTGGGCCGTGGCGTCCTGGTCGAGATGCAGCGCCGCGGCAAGCGCGGCGAGTACCGCTCCGCTTGGCCCGGTCTCCTTACCCTGCTCCAGCCGGATGTAGTAGTCGATGCTCACTCCGGCCAGGGCGGCCAGCTCCTCGCGCCGGAGCCCGGGGGTACGTCGTGGGCCTGGTCCCGTCGGCAGCCCGACGTGGTCGGGCTGCACTCGCGCGCGCCGGGCCCGCAGGAAGGCGCCGAGCTCCGTAGCCGCGTCCACGATCGGTCATTCTCCGAGCGAGAGGAACGGTGTGGGTAGCCCTGCCGGGGCTAGGAACGACGCAGTCTGACGCGCGCGGCGGTCCGCCCCGACGATCGAGTCATGACCGAGCAACGCGCACATGAGCATCACCCGCCCGCGACCTCAGTTGCCGGCCCTCCGGTCCGTTGGAAGCTGTGGCTGCTGCTGGCGACCGGTGTCTACCCGATCATTACCGTGCTGGCGACCGTGGGTGAGCCGGTGCTGTTGCCGCTGCCGCAGTGGGCGCGGTTCGCGATCCTCGTGCCCGTGATGGTGGCCGTCATGGTGTGGGTGGTCATACCGCTGCTGCACCGCTGGTTCGGCCGCTGGCTCGGACGATGAGCGACGACAACCGACGCACCGAGCTCACCGCAGCGCACCTCATCGCTAGCCGTGATCTCACTGGCATGGAGTCCATCGTGACAGGCGGCTATGCCGGACTCGGTTACGAGACGGCCAAAGGCCCCGGCCGTCGCCGGCGCGCGGGTCGTGCTGGCCGGACGCGCGACCCCGTGCGAGGCGAACAAGCCGTCGCCTCGCTGCGCGTCGCCGCCGGTCACGATCGAGTTGTGTTCCGGGGTCTCGACCTCGCCCACCTAGGCTCAGTGACCACCTGGGCCCGTAAGCACGTCGCCACCGGCAAACCGCCATATCCTGGTGAACAACGCCGGCGTCATGGCCACCCCTTGGGGTCTGACGCCGAACGGGTTCGAGCAGCAGTTCGGGATCAACCATCTCGGACACCTCGCCTTGACCGTCGGGTTGCTGCTGCCCTGCCTCCGTGCGGCGGGCACCGCCCGGGTCGTCTCTTTGACATCCTCGGCGCACCGTCGCAGCGACATCGACTACGACGACCCCCTCTACCGGCGGCGTCCCTACGACCCTTGGCAGGCCTACGGCCAGTCCAAGACCGCTGCCTCCCTTGTCGCCGTGGCCCTGACGGCTCGCCACCAGGACGAGGGCATCACCACGAACGCGGTCATGCCCGGTGCGGTTCACACCGACCTGCAGCGCCACATGACACACCACGACCTTGTACGGCGTGGGTGGGCCGCCGTTGAAGCCTCGGACGCCACACCCGAGCCTGCCTGGAAGACACCGGCCCAAGGCGCTGCCACCATCGTCTGGGCGGCGGTGTCGGCAGAGCTCGACGGTGTCAGCGGCCGCTACCTCGAGGACTGCGCCATCGCCCAACCTTGGTCTCAGCCGACTGAACTGCCGCGAGGCCACTACCGGCCCTACGCCCTCGATCCACCGAACGCCGAGCGGCTCTGGCAGCTCTCAACCGACCTACTCGCGGACTGGATGTGCTGATCAATGTAAGGTATCCCGCTGACATTCTCGTGCGCCTCCACACCGACGTCGTCAAGGGCGAGGTCGACGCGCATGGGGGCCGGCCCGGTGGCGACGAGCACCGGAGTGACCGCTCGGCCCCGGGCGGCCGTTGGCGCTTCCGGGTCGTGACGGGCGAGCGGAGCGAGCGCGGCCGCGTCGGCGGGCGTCGCCAACCACGACCAGCACCGGCCCCGCCGGCGCCGGCGAGACGAGAGCTGATCCCGCCCCCCCACGACGTGGCGGTCAGGTTTCGCCGGCCATCAACACCAGCCACTCAGGGCGTCAGTGGCTCCTGTAGGCTCTCCAAGCGACCGGCGAGTGTAGTTCAATGGCAGAACATCAGCTTCCCAAGCTGAATACGCGGGTTCGATTCCCGTCACTCGCTCCAGCGCTGTTCTCCCAGCTCACAGGCCCGCCGCCGGATCATCCGGAGCGGGCCTGAGTCATTTCTGAGAGTGTCGGGCCAGCACGGGCCACTAGCCGGTGGGCACGAGGGCGCCGGCGACCCCGTCGTCGCCGTCATCGTCGTCCTCGCTCCGATCGCGCGGGCCACGCTGTTCGTCCAACCGTGCGGATCAACTTCGGCGACCCGGAGTCCGAGGCCACCGAACGCCGCAGTGCCGAGGAGCAACTCGGGGACGGTGTCCTGGGCGCCCGCATCCGCTACGGCCTCGTCCCGTATAGGCCGCTGCTCGGCACGCCCGGGATCGAGTTCCGGTTCGACGCGACCACGCTCTACAACTCGATCTTCCGGTTCGACGACAACATGATCGTCAACACTCACGTCTACGGCGTCCCTGGCGCCCACGCACCGGCCCTGCACCTCCGCGGCTCGGAGCCGGTGACCTGTTCGACACCTACGCCCGTAGCTTCGTCGACGTGTGGAACCTCGCGACGCCGGCCACGTGGTAACCGTGGCCCGCACCGATCACTACCGCGACCCCGACGCCCCGACGCCGAACAGCATCGTCATCGCCGTCAGTACGTTCGTCCTCGACGACGCCGGCCGGCTGCTGATGACCCGTCGCACCGACAACAACCTCTACGCGCTCCCGGGCGGGCGCCACGAGCTCGGCGAGACCATGACCGACACCGCGGTGCGTGTCAAGGGACATCTCGACATCCCTGTGGGCGGACAGTTGATCTCCCTGCTGGTGGACAGTTGATGTCGCTGTGCACGGCCAGCTGATCTCCTGTTGATCTAGTTCAAGGGGACCACTCCCTTGC
>JAABUP010003635.1_pt1 | contig 26956 bp, 38 predicted proteins | sample 5559201 | NCBI WGS metagenome assembly JAABUP01 (sample SAMN10711887, study PRJNA513373) | rock metagenome | isolation source: Antarctica rocks | place: Antarctica | reverse complement strand
ACCAGCAAGCTGCAAGGCACAGCAAACTAATTTTTTGTTTGTGCTTGAGGTGATCTAAGACTGACAACACTAGTGACAATGATGTTTGCATTGCAGAAACACTATGCATTGCAGTGCAGAAAGCTTATAAAAAACTTGTGAGCATCCTATGACAAGTGAACAGCTTGACAAAATATTTTCCCCAGCATGGTATCACCCTTGCATCAACGCTTAGAGTCTAATCTGCTGCATAGACTTTTTTGACTGACTCAAGGTGGCTAACAGGCACAGCACGCAAGGAACAACGTGATCTGTCCTGTGGCAGTGTCGAGTACTCATTCCTGAACAGTGAGTTTGAATACTGACTGTCCTTGCCAATGAATGCCTTTAGCTGCATTTTGGCATGAGTATGTTTTCCAGCGAGCAGTAGCCATGCTAACAGCTCTTGCATAGTATGCCTTGTAAGCCAAGAGCCAAGTGAAATGTGACCGTCCTTCTTGCTTGTCAGGGTTGGACAGAGCATCCATTGGGCAGCCTGCGACAAGTGCAGTTGCAATTCTTGCATTGAACCTGTGCCAGGAAATCTATTTTTCATACTTGCGGCATATTCAGCAATGCGCCAATGGTCAGCAGGTGTGACAATCACTAGCAGATAACAGCAGCAACGCAGCAAGTGCTGACAGCACCTAAGCAATTGATAAGCAGCAACAGCAATTCAGCACTTGATGCTGCGCAGATATCGATAGCGGCAGCAGCTCTTATGCGTGCAGGCACATTCACCTAATTAGCAGCGTTTGTAATTTCGGCCCATGATATCTGTGGCTAGCTGGTGCGACCAGAGTTTGCGACATTTTTTGCAACAGCAAAGGCTGGCCAATAGCAGGAGTGTACCCACAAGTTGTGTGGTGTACTTGCGCAGATGTATGAGAGTAGCTCAGTGGCTCTAGCCACCTGAGTGGTTATGATCCAAAATGTCTGCATGATGATAACCAGCCTTTGACTATGCACTGGATCTAAATCGCATTGCATTACACTTTGGAGTGTATCTCATATCTCAAGGGGACAATGAGCAAAACATGTTGTTGTTCATCAATGCAGTCTAGTGTGATTATCAAGGTATGTTTGATGGGCACTTGGTGCTAACCTGGACACACATGGCATTGCTTGTTGGCTGGGATGGCAACTTGGTGTCTGAAGCATCAAAGGGGCCGCTTGTTTGGTTTGCCGGGGTGGCGGGGGTACTGGGCAGGTGTGGCTGCTACCTTCTCCACCACCACAGCCACGTGCTGCCCGCTGGACCCAAACGCATTCACAGGGGTGATTGATGGTGGGCCGCCTTGCAGAACACGGATGGCATTCTCTGCAGCCACTACCTCTGCCTGCATTGCAACTTAACATGTTAAACTTCTCATTGCATGTTGCCTTGGTGATGATGCTGGGTGCCCGTGAAATGACAAACTCTCTCATCAGCCAAAAAGGACATCTGCAAGGAACAATTGCACACTCTTGTTCCACGTTTGGCATCACTGCGACTACTTGCCATGCATCACTTCAGGACTACATCAGGCCTGCCTCACATATAAACCCCTCCCACTACAGCCTTCTGTCTGTTACAGGTGACAGTACCTGTCCCTGGTCCTTAGTACCAACAGTCACACCGATGCAACATCTGCTTCTGTGTCATGATTTGTGTGACAAAGTCAAGACCAGTTATTGCGCAGTGACACTACCAATTGGTATGCTGTACTTTACTGTAAAGCCATCCAGTCTGGATGCTGAACTTGGCTTTTCTTCATGATGCAGCAAAGTACTGCTGTAAGGAACAGAAATGCATCTGCCATCTTGGGGGGAAAAGATGACCAATATCCTGGGGCATTAGACCTGTTTCAAGAGTTGCTAAATACGCAAAGTTCCCCAACGTTTCTCACAAAACTTACGATTGCCACCAAATCTGTCAGATTTGGCTCATTTGCGCCTGTATTGCCATGTTTGATACAATCATGATACTATGACAAATGCTGTTGAAATTGCCCTGTTTCATAAAGCCAACAGTACATTAGCAGTGTTTGCAGCGCCATGTGGATTTGATACTCATGTGCACATTACACAGCCTTAGACACAATGTGCGTGAGATATGCACGTGGAGCATGTGGACTTGTTGCAATACAGTCATTGCAAGCATGAGATCAACCTTTCAAATAGACCACCAGATACTTGCCGTTTCAGATGCTGTTTACCGCACAGTTCATGGTGGCAGGACACACTGTGATGAAATTACTGTCCAGCTGGCAGACTTGAAGTACTTGACTGATTCAGTCAATTTGCTGTTTTGCTCAGGAAGATGAGAGACTGTTACCTCACAATCGGGTCCTTTGGCAGCAAGCCAGTGACCACCAGGCTTGACAAATGGCAGACACAGCTCAGCCAGCACCCGCATCTTGGCAACAGCGCGAGCCACTGCTATGTCATACACCTGTGCATGGATCCCACGCACCTGCTCACTTATGTTTTGCATCGAGTACAAAACACTACAGTCTTGTTCAGGCAACATCAGCCATTCAATAGCATTCAATAGCAGCGGATCATGCCTGCCCATCTTGCAAGACTGTCAATTGTCAAGCTTGCTGTATTGCCAAGGTAGAGTGCAAATTCTTGCGCGATGTTGAGCAAGCAGCCAAACTCAGAACTTGGAACCATTCAAGAGTCACCTCTCTATGTTGTTGGCTTTGGCCTGCTTCCTCAGCCCGTGCCCATACTACGTTTGTGTTGTGCACTCCTACTTCCTTTATTGCCTTCTCCACAAAGATACACCTTTTGCGCAAGGAATCCAGCAGTGTCACCTGAACAGCACAACCTTGGTCAAAAAGTTGGCATGTCCCATGCGTGGTGGAACCAACATCTTATCGATTTTGCCATTCTGCAACGTTCTACGTTAACGTCAATGGCTGCAGTCACAAGGCTTTGTGTATGTGCAGGCCCAATCTGATCAGTGAACCGATCTACAAACCAGTCACCAATCACGCAATACCTCCTTAAAGAAGGATACTAACTGAAGTTAGTGAGGATATCATACATCAAAGTGCAGGTGAAGGCCTCCATGTGGGGCATGTGAGGGACATCTATGATGTTTGCCAGATTACACCCACTCTATGCAGCATGTCCTGCATCAGGTGTATCCGCAGGACCAACCAGGTTGCATCATGTTCAGAGCAGTACCTGCCAATCTGGTCTGGCAATTGCTAGAATCACGCCAGGCAAACCACCACCAGAGCCCACGTCAAGAATGCTGCATAACAATGTTGCATCTTCCTGCCGTGATGCGGTTTGTTGTTTTGTAATAGCATCCAAGACAGGCAGGAGGGCCAAGGAGTCTTCAATGTGCATTTGGAAAGCTTCTTCCTCGCTGGTGGCACCTACATTCAGTCTTCGCACGCCTCGCTGCTGTTTCCATTGCAATAGCTTTGCAACAGCTGACATACCTGTCAAGTTCATGGTCATGTTCTGCTCAAGCACAAGCCTGACATACTGTCTAGCTTGCAACATCTGAAGTTCCGTCAGAATGGAACCCGCATTGCCACAAGATGTGGAGCTGACTTGTGAGGTAACTTCTGTGAACCGTCTGTTTGAACTGTTTGTACCAGGTTTGTTTGCAAGTTGTCGGGCGGTCAAACGCTGACATCTCCAGCGTGGAGCGTGCAGTACTGCAGCTCGAGCCTGAGACCAAAAGCCGTACCTCAAGAAATGTGTGCCGGCAATGCGGCATGTATGCATTGATACTAATGGCATGTCAAGCTGCACAGCACGTCGGCGATAGGAATGACCATCTACTCTGTGTGCGACCGCTCCGAAACCACTGGTGCTTCGTTAGTAGCACTGACTTAGTACCATTGCTTCCTTGACAGATACACTTTCCCAAGGATACACGGTAAAATGCCTGGATCATAGGGATATGATATAACGATTGCATTAGATACAGTATGCAGTCAAGCAAAGTTGTGTTAGGCTGCGCTGTGCATTGAAATGCAAGTCAGAGGCTACATTTACAGTCATGGAGAGTAGAGCGCTGACTGATAAGCTGCTGTGACAACAATAATGGCGTCTGTTGCTGATTGTTAAAACGAGGCTGATAGTCCCGACGGCCAGCCACGAGCACAACGCATGTAGAGCTGATAATGGAGGTTGTGTCAGTGGTCACGTATACCAGCAGAGCAAAAAGCCCTCAGAATGTGTGTCGAGGTTCTGTTGGAAAGCACCATCAGGCACATGCAGGCACTTATCCACAGAACCAGGCACAAGGCAGACAGGCTCATGACCAAAGCGCTGAAGCTGCTTTTTCTGGCTATCTGTATGTGCCTGAGTCCTCAGTCTGGGTGTGTGCACAAGTACCATTGCTTACGCATTCTTACTGACTGATTGGTTGAAGAACCACAAGCAGGGCATCACAGGGGACAAGAGGTGCTTAGCACAGTCTGATCATGAGCTAATGTGCTCTGGCAAATTGCAGACCCTTGACCAAAATGATTTTGTCCACAACATCAACAAATTATCAACAAATCAAACACTGAGATATTTAGCGGTACAGGCCATGACAAAGCACAGGTGATTATTACGTCAAAACGTCGTCAAAACGCAGAACCAACCAAGCTGCTGCACAAGTCTAGCAGCAAATCTTGCCGCTGACAGCTGCGTCATTTGCTCAATGGGTCTGAGACAGCTGTTGCTGAGAGCTTGTTGCTGGATTTTGGCCTGCTAACACTGCCTTACTGCTTGTGCTACAGCTCAACACAACTTGCATGGCACCCCGTAGACTTAGGTCAGAACCCACCATAGACACAGGCTGGATGCGAAGCCCCTTTACTGGCCAGATCTGCTGCAAGTATTTGAGCAGAATTAACAACACTGAACATCCTAGCTGTACTACAGTCAAACAGCGTCCTGCGCAAGCAAACATAAGCTCTACCTGGGCATCATGACTGACAGCATTTCCAAGGGAAAAACATGCCTACTTCACCCCTCCAGCACTGACTTGGTCACAATTTGTGTCGCCTGCAGGGTTGTGTACACATCAGCCACGTGGTTTGTACACTCAAAAGGTCATTGTTCTCATGCTTTGCCCTGACCTCAGCGTATCGGTCCATGCATCTTGCCAAACACTGCTGCTCACTGCTGCTCAGCGATGTCGATGGCTTTGTGACGCACTTTTCAAAGCAGCTGTCCCGCACTGTCTACACACACACCAGCATAGATCTGTCAGTGGTTAGTCACAGAAGAGCCAAGTGTACACATATGTTGCAGAAGCAAACGCTGTATGAAATCTAAGAAGCTGCCAGTAAACACACTTGGGTGAACAATAATGCAGTAAAGTTCCACTCGCATGCAAAGACCCAAGCTAGACAGGGACGAAGCGGCAGTGGTGCATTGATTGAGGCGGCTATGAAGTGCAGAAGCAGGCCCAGTGTGAAACTGTTCATGCAGCAGGTGCAGCGTGAAACTGTCTCATTTAACTTACAGTGAGGTATTCTTGAAACATGGCCGCTTGCACACGTTCTCGAAGCTGCGTTACAACAGCATGTCATGTCAAGCTTGACAGTATAAGCTGCAACGTCATCAGCCACCAGACGCGTACCTGACTGATGGCTTGTGAAGAGTCCTCAGGGCTCAAGTGCGCGGACGGACCGTAGTCCATGACGACCAGTTCTATACTGGTGACTGCTCCTCAGCACAAAAGGAGCAACAGCCCGAGATCAATGTGTTGCCTGTGCCTTGCTGCTTACTAGGTTTCGAAGGCCGTGTGAAGGCCCTAAATTCAAAGCATGCCAAGTGTCACTCACATTGACCCTCTAGGAGCTCGCTTGCTCGCAGTGTTGATAAATGCAGCACCGACAGTCTGCTTGCTAGCCAGAATATATTGTGCTCAGTTGCCACAGGTCGCAAGTCGCGTCTCGGCAACCTGGCATCCCACACCGATCTGGTCACTCGAGCTGACCGAGCTTGACCATGACTCATTTGGAAGACCCTGCTTTCTTAGAAGATATGCATGCAGCAGCCAAACGTTATGTGAGCATGCTGGAGGGTTGTATACAGCGAACAAAAGGACTCGATGACCAGGAGGAAGCAGCGAGCGTTGCGGAACAGGTACTTCCCCTGTGAAAACAACACGGACCGCGTTATCTTGCGTGTTTAAGAGTACCAGCTCTCCTACGTCTCTTCTCCGTCCAGACCGGCCGTCAAAGCCTACAAGTGCTGGCGGAACAGCAACAGGCTTGGGAGCATTTCCTCAAGATGGACAAGGTAAAGTTTGCTTTGCACGGGACTCAAACTTTGCATACAATTTGCAGCTTGGGAATGACATCTGACATGTAGTATCTTTGTGGCAAGCAGGCTCAGATGGGGTGTAATCACGTGAATGTCAATGTAGAAGGCAGCACACAAGATAAAATATCCAGGTTAGATGTTGTCCGCAGTGCACAATGAAGCATCAGAGACATGGTTGTGGGATCCAATATCCCTGATGAGTTGTCAGCCAGTCTGTTGAAGCAGGGTGGCAGCAATGGGCGGTACCCCAGCATTGGGTGCAGGCATGGTGCTTCCCAAGCTTCATCAGCGGCAGCTCCTGAATTTGTCTAACACAGAAAGTGCTGCTGCAAGGGAATTGCATGCTGCACAGGGCAGACCTGATCAGCACGCAGTAAGCTCGCCGCAGGCCACTATCACAACCCCCAGCAATAGTCCACCATGGCTGGTAAGACTTCTACAGCTTGTTCTCTTGGCCACTGCTTGCTGGCCAATATGAGCTGGGGGGAATAGGCTGACCTGTCTGAGTCAACACAAATGCAGGTGGAGCTGAGAAAGCGGCAGGCCAGCTCACGACCATCGTCTCCGCCCACATAGTAGAAGAGGCCGGGCAGATAAGGCATGTCACTTGTACTATTGGTTTGTGTTTGTGGACAGGGTTCAAGTTTTGACTAGGTTGTGTGTTGAAAGCAAATTGGATGTTGATTGATGAAATGGCGTTTCTATTCTTGGTGATCTCTGCTATGTGTCCAAGCTTGTTGCAAGAGTACAATTTGCATCAAGAGTCTAACTGGCACTTTTTGAAAACTTGGTCTACGTGCCATGCACACAGACCATTGACACCACACCACCACCTGTGATGCAACGTGTACACTGTGCAAAACTGACTTTTTTGTCTGTTGGGTCCCAGTTGCCCTCCAGGACTCTAACAATATTGACTATGAGAAAAAGGCTTTCAGACATTGAATGCTGCAGCTGGCTAAAACTTCATTTTCAGTACAACAGCTGCAGTCTTGTGTATTTAAAGACCCAACCTGAACGCCCAATCTTGTGGCCAGTCTTTAAACCACCTGTAGACGAGCAACCATTCACAGTGTGCATCGATCCATTGGCAGCCATTTTTATCATGACATCAATGAATTCGTAAGGACACGATTAACTCAACATGTCTGCAGTTTCAGTGTGTAAGTCTTGCAGATTACATCCTTTACACTGTTGGGGTAAGATGCTCACATTTCGATGCAAAGCAACTCATGGCATTTTAAAATGTGACAAATGTTCCACTGGCAGCCTGTTGACCTGCAAAACCTTGGCAACCAAACTGCCTGGACAAACGTTACACGTGGGATATGTTTGCAAGATCAGCAGACGTATGTCTCATGCCATTTTGTCAAAAGCTGTCTGGCAGTTCTGATCAGCTATGCTTGAACGCATGTCAGGGTACGTAATATGCATCCGGCACCGAAACACGAAGTGACTTGCTCATGCCATTTGAGCATGACATGACTTATGGACGCCTGTTCCTGAGCCAGACCAAAGTAAATAATTTGCATCAGCTGATCAGCATCAGTGACGGTGAGGTGCGTCAGTACACTTGAAATTTGCGTCTCGCTCACGGCCTTGAGGCAGGTCATCAGACGGGTGAGATCTTCGGCCTGTGCAGTATCAGTGGATCGGTTGCAGCAGGTTCTCCTGCCAAGCACCAGTAAAAAGCGGGACAGTCTACCTGTGTAGTCGAGCCTTTGCAGTGATCTCGCAGCGCTAGAAGCAAAGCTTCAGACTGTTCTTGAGCAGACATCTAGAGGCACACAGCGTTTGCCCAAGCCTTTGCCGCAACTGCGGTAGGTTGGCTGAGCTTGATCCGTACCGTACACCCGTAAGTCAGAGCGTCTGAAGCTGGAGTTAGTAACAGTCGAGTGCAAACAAGTTCTGCCCATCGCAACAACGACAAAGCACTGGTATGGCAAAGGTTGTGCTGTACAGCACATCATGCGCGTCGACTCTGAAAATGAAGACGGACATCAGCAGGGTCAAGCAACTGCTTCACATCAAGAAAGTTGAGTACGAAGAGGTAGGTCGAATGCCTCGAGTCTCTCAAACACAATAGGTCTATGCCAGTTGGCGAGGCCGCTACATTGTCTTTCAGATTGACTTGGCCACAGAACCTCAGCGGCGGTCGGAAATGGTCGCTGCCAGCGACGGCGTCTCTAGCTTGCCTCAGCTGCATCTGAACAACAAGTATTTGGGAGACTGGGATACGTTGCAAGACATGGAGGACTTTGGTGAATTGGACACCGCCTTACAAGCCCCACAATAACACGTAAGATGACCTGCCGCCGTGATATCTGGCCTGTCTGAAGCTCAGCTATGTGCGTGTGTGCAACATTGTCATGATAGTTTTTGAATTTTCCGGCTCATGATGAGCTAGGCACGTGCAGGGGAGGTAATATCTCAGTACGGCAGATATACCGGAGCATCTCTATCAGGTCTACAGTCACGTATTGCAACATTGTATGCAGGTCAGCTATGCAGGAAGTTGCTCGCTTGAGACAACATATGCAGCAGACTGCAAAACTGCAGCAGCTTCAAGAAGGTAGCAGCTACAACTGTCAGCTTGTCGCCCAGATTTAGTAATGAGAAACCTGTATCTGTGTCTGCAGAACTCAAAATTATGCGCAACAGTCATTGCGACCTCCTTCTGCAGTCAGTCATACAACAGGTGGGCTGTCATGTTGCTGCTGTACAAATCTGAAAATAAAGTTCCTTGCTGACATGAGACAACATATCAGGCACAGGACAGGCAGCTGATCGCGTGGGAACACAGCACAGGCCAAGTTTGCCAAGATCTTGCTTGGGAGAAGCTGCACACTGGCAACTGGAAGGCTGTTTCCCTAGTAAGTTTGCCACTCAGGCTGCGCAACTCTATCCTCTCATATTGTGCTCAAGCACTTCTTGTTCAATGTGTCCCTATCAAGTTCATCCCTGTGGTCTATACACAAGAGCTGCATATGGTGCAGGTATGGAGAGACCTTTTCAGCTATGCTTGCTTGGTTGCTGCTTTGGTGCATCTGCAGCAGCTTGATCCAAGCTTACATGAGGCCAGTGCACTCATCATGTCTGAAGGTGGCAATGGCACAGAGGCTGCCTCCAGCAACAATCCCAAAGCTGACAGCCCTCAGAAGGCTGTTGCCACTGCCATGCATGAGCTGGACATGGCAGCCATCATGGGTGGCCCCTTGTTCAGAGCAGAGATTGATAGCCTCATCTGTGCTGTGCAAAGCCTGCATCAGCAGCGCCTGGACACATTTGTGGCACGTACACCAGAAAAGAGACGCTTTGATGACGTCAGCAGCTCAGACAGACCTGACAGCCGCTGCAAGCAGCGCAAGGCGTCTGTGCACAGAAGCCAGACAAAGCAGCAGACTAGTGACAACTTGCCTGGCAAGGTCAGCGTCGCAAGATTCGCACATCATGGTGACACTGGCAGTGCAGCACAGCAGCAGGTTCAACAGCTGACAGAAGACCCAGCGCTGCTTCCTCCTGGCTCTCTCCTGCCACACTGTGCCAGGGTGCCATCAGAGCAGCTGCCCTCCATGGAAAGGTAAGGTTTCAAATTGCTGCTGGAATTCACCCGGCACACGAGCACTGAGTTGGAGCACAACAATCACAGTGGTCTAACTTTACAAGTGAGAATGGATTTTCTGCTAGCGCTGCATATGCAACCTGTTCACATAGTTTTAAGCAAATCCTGTGCAGATTTAGTGTACAAAATGATCTCTTGTGCATAGAGCAGACAAGTCACGCCAGTGGTTTCCCCATGCACCTGCAGGTTCCTGGTGCAATACATGCTGGTACAAGACAAGGGGCAGCCGGTGGTGATAACAGGGGCCATGTCCAGCTGGCCTGCCCTCTCCAGGTGGCAAGACCTAGACTACTTGTCCAGAGTGGCCGGCTTGCGCACTGTGCCTGTGGAGTTGGGCAAGCACTATCTGGCTGAAGGCTGGGGCCAGAAGCTCATGCTGTTTGCGGACTTTGTCAAGCATCACGTGCAGCGGGAAGCCTCAGACGCAGACACACACCCAGACCAGACCTTGCCCTCGTCATGCAGCCAGGCAAGCCCTCTGAGATCAGCACACAATTCCGAGTTAGCGCAGCAGGCAGCAGCAAGTGTGCTACCTAGCCTGGGCTGTCACCAGGGGGCATTAGCACAACCACATGTGGACAGGACACAGGAGCACACTGGCGCAGATCAAGAAGCAGGCTGTGCATCGTCACACCAGGCCCAGCCAGAAACCAGGACCCGCGCTGATGCACAGCCACAATCATTGGGTGAAGAACATGAAGCACAGGAGCAGGTCTCCAGCAGCAGTCTGCCTCAGGCTGTCAGTGGGTACTTGGCTCAGCATCCTCTGTTTGACCAAATCCCTGAATTGCGCAATGACATTCAGGAGCCCATGTATTGTGCTCTAGGCGAGGGAGAGATGCAGAGCATCAATGCCTGGTTTGGACCTGCTGGCACTGTGAGTCCTTTGCTTCTCAAATTTGCACATGTCACTTTGTCATGTGCCATGCAGACACTACGCCAGCAGTTGGTTATGCAGTGCTATCCACTTGCAAGTGATATCATGGGCACTGTCTAGGTTGTCAGCGTCTGAAGGCTGGGCTCTGATGTCTGTTGTGACTTGCAGGGCTTGCTGTCATGTCTTTTTGACACGACTGCTGCCTGACATCATGCAGGTGACGCCCTTGCACCATGACCCCCATTACAACTTGCTAGCGCAGGTGGTGGGCACTAAGTATGTGCGTCTGTATCATCCCAAAGACTCTGCCAGCCTGTACCCATATCAGACTGGTCTCACACAGAACTCTAGTCAAGTTGAAGTTGATGACCCAGATTTTGAGGCGCATCCTGATTTTGCCAACTTGGTGGCAACTGAGTGTATTCTGCAGCCAGGCCAAATGCTGTTCGTCCCTCCTGGCTGGTGGCACTATGTCAAAGCGTTGTCTGTCAGCTTCTCTGTGAGCTTCTGGTGGCAGTGACAGGCAATAGAGTTGCGTGTCTTCTATATTCTCCATGTCCTGATAAGCTGAATTGAACTCGCACATCCTTTTTTGGCTCTTGATATAGTGTTATCACTCTTTTGCTCATCAAAAAGCTTGACCACGACAGGTTGCTCGGGTTGCAACTTCGTACCAAATGAATCAGACAATAACTACTAGTAGCATGGTGTACAGCAGTGAAGGTAACGGGAGTTTGACAGATCTGCACGTTTGTTGCCTAGTGCTCCCTGGGATGGAGCACTCAGGCTATACCTCAGAGAATGGCCAGGCTTAGTTGCAAGTCTGTAAGACAGCTAAGAGTGTCTGCTCATGGCCCTATAGGAACTCAACATGCTTTTCCATGTCACTGATGATGCCGACCCATAAAAACGTCTCTGGAGGTAGTGTCCTCCGAGGAGGCTCCTGGGGGCTAATAAAGTTCGGAGCTCAAGGTTTCCTTGGTGGTATGAACTCAAGGTTTGCTCCAGCACATGACGAGTTGCACTCTCCATTTGGACATCTAATTGTGATTCACCATCACTCACAAAAGAAGGTATACAGTAGTTGAGACATACATTGCTGTGCCAGGCCTCGACAGTTAAAAGTCAGTAGGCTGTTGCCTTGTGTTGGAGCGTCTCTGATGGCATTTTATGCTGTCCATGCATCTGGTGCTTAGGTCAGGTGAGGAACTTGCAAATTGCATTTGTCAATTGACTTCAACCCTTGACATCCAGAGGTTGTGCTTGATTTGCTGCAGCGCTTTGCAACGCAGGTCGCAGCAATCAAATTTTGGTATTGCCCAATGTGGTGCTTCTGATTCCAATGCTACTAGGTGCTGTCAGACAGTACAGTGACAGAGGTCTCAGCTGCAGCGTTCATGATCAGCCAGTGACCAGCATTTTAGGCATCATACAAGCATAAGCGTTTTGAGTTGATGCTGCTGAAAGACACTTCTCTTGGTTGTAACTCCACAAACAGCTTCCCAAACTGGCAAGGAAGCTTAGTGAATAGGAGACGCTTGGCTGCAGGGCGGTTGAGGGAATTGCAAGTCAACAGACCAGAGTCATAGTCAATCAGTGGGGCAAGCTGTGTGTATGTGAACAACTGCTAACACGTTCATGAAAGTGCACAGAAGACCTGGCAGCAATAACTCATACTCTGCAGTGTGATATTTTTGTACCAAGAGGGCATTCTTTTCTCTTGAAACCAATACTGCCATTTTTGTCATGACAACAGATGGCATGCCACACAAGCTCACAGTCCTATGCTCCTGATATAGCGGTTCAGGTTGTTTGAGAATAGCTCATAGCTGCGTACACACCAGTTGTTAGCACAACATGCCCAAATCAAGAGGCAGCTTGCCATGGTCATGGAATAACACAATCTGCTCACCTGAAAGGTTGGCCTGGTTCATAGAGAGGGTTTTTCATGACGTACTCCACATATAAATTGCTGTAAATGTAGGTCAAGCAATCTTGCAGGTTTCCGACAGTCTGATCTGTGTTGAAGACAATCTACATGACGCAGCACATTTCAACATTATCATGGCTTCAATGCATGAGCAAAGCAGACCTATATGGTTGTTACCTTCAAACCTGATGGGGACTCCATGAAATGCAACTTGTAGTTATTTGTGCGGAAGCTTTTGAATGAGCAGGAGTTTCCAATGTTCAAAGGAGCTCCAAGCTGAGGCTTCGTTCTGAGAGATCAAAGTAAACAGTATGGTGCATGACGACAAGGCAAATGCTAAACAGCAGTAGTACTCTCAGTCTGTGACTATGTTTAGCAGACCATATAGCACAAATGTTGATCTCATTCACCTACATTCTTGGATCCATGGCTGCTGCAAATGTCTTCAGTGAGAAAAATAGTCCAAACATCATCTTCTGGTCATCCAAGGGGGTGCCTGCTCCTTGCTTGACTGACTTAGGTCTAGACCATTCTTGATAGAACAAGCAAGTGCCTTCCCGGTTGAATATGTAAAGGTTATAGCATACCATTTGATCAAGCTGCTTGGTCAAGGTCGGTCAAGGTCCGTCAAGGAACAGTGATGACATACTGGAACAGTGGTGACATGCTTTGGAACAAGTTGCCGACGAATCAGTGATACAAGCTAAACAACTTGTGTTCAAGCAATGCAATCCCGGCGCGTCAGACACGAAGCCCGGGATGTAAGCGATGCTGTGGACGCGGCTATCTTGGCCCTATGAATTGCACAGCTTGCACAGTTGACCGCATGCAGGTGCTTATAATTGACTTTGACCTTGCTTTTCCGTATGCACAGCAAGACTGTCTCGTTGATTCTTCTTGTAACATATGTGCCGACTTGGCGTCATGATGTTGCCAACGTAGATAGTTCTTGCAAATAGGCACCCCAACCTGTTGCCACATGCGATGCACGCCACGGTCTACTCGCGTTGCGGCAATCACAGTGAGTTTGCCTTGTCATACATCCGTTTACATCAGGTCGTTTGCCCCAATCTTCACATCCCCAGCGCTCGGCTATCGTCGAAGGTTGAAACGTGACAAGAGAGCTGCTTTCAGATCTGGGGCTACCGCTAGCTCTGAGGTTAGTGAGACAAGTGTTTGCTGTTGCCCAATCACAACTTGGCATAAAGGCAAGCTTAAGGCCGCCATTCACACTGCAGGATGCTGGCAACGAAGGTTGGATTGGTGCCAATGCTAGCAGACTACGTGCTTTGCCTTTAGTAGCAGGAGCATCTGGCATTGTGGGAGTCCTCCTCAACAGGATCTTGTCTAGGGTGAGAGTCAGGTTTTCCTGCATGTATGGCTTGATGTAACGGAGCCAGATGTGAGTTACAAGTCTGTCAAATATTGCTTGCATGAATGACTGCTACCAAAACATGAGTTATGCATGTGTAGAGATGGCTCATGCATATATATCCTGGAAAAAGTTCATCTCATACCATGTATGCTTGCAGGTGGCACCTGTGGTGGATGCCAGCTCATCGCAGTCAAGGGCAGATGTGCTGGTCATTCTGCTCTCTGCTGTTTTGCTGCTGACAGGGCTGCAGTGGCTGGCATTGCGTCCAAAGGTCAAGCCGTCTGTAAGTGTATTTGTGCTATGTGGCAAGTGCATCAGGCATCATGTGAACCAGCAGTCTGCATACGTGTGCAACATCTTGTAGGTGGAACTGCATTGTTGACCAGCTGGAGTACATGAAACCAGGTCTGTCCAAGAAGGCAGAGCAAGAGCTGCAGTGGTAAGTTGTGGCTGTTCATTTCGACACAATTGCATTAGCCCTTGACCATCTGTCAATCCCTGGAATGTGAGACAGCTCAAGCTGCAAAGCACCCACTAACGGTACAAACGTCTGGCATTAGCAAACACAAGCACTGTGACACACTGATGCACATTCTGTTCTTGAGTTTACTACTCAGCTGATCCAGAAGCTGAGCAGGCTGCAACACAGGGCATGGCAGAGCCTGAAGGACTGCTCCACATGTCAAGCTGTGGTGATCCTATACAAGAGCAGCTGTGTAATGCATATGGGGGCAGCAAGGGCAGGGCACAAGCCTGAGGATGCCCTGCTGGGGCCCATCTGCAGGCGGGCTATGAGCTCAGAGCAGGGCAACTATCTGGCCAATCTGGCACTTTTCCCAGGCAGGTGCATAGGCAGCTGTCGAGTCCAGCATAAGTTCATCTGATTTGCAGCACAGTCTGCCAGGTGTGTGTAAGTGTTCAGCCAATGGCAGTCTTGTGGACGCAACAGGGTGTAGCTTGTGTTGCAGCATTGCACCTGGTCTCAATGCCAGTCTTGATATGCTTGATAGACCAAATCCTCTAAATCATCATGCCACATCAAGGGATGTTTACATCACATTGCTTGGTGCAACAGTGCATGTGATGATGCATGCGTGCGTGCAGGGCGAGTGGAGTTCACCAGCTTCCTGCCTGAGAACACCCAGGCCGCCATCATTCAACCAATTGGCAGCGAGGGTGTGCTTATTGCAGCAAGCAACACTCAAAGAGGCTTCACTCGCCTGGACCAGGTGCATCCTTCTCCCTTTACAGTGCTGGCACACTTTGTACAACTTGTCAACATACAACGTTTGCAAATGAGTGCATCCATGAGAATGTGTGACTGACATCCAATCTACAAAAGGAACATACAAAAGCGATGGCACATCTGGAGCTCTGCATATGCATTCTGCATCCAGCAGAGAATGATGGATGCTCATGTTGCAGGCTTGGGCTTCAACCATTGCTGACAAATTGGATGCGTCGCTAGAAGCGATTGAAGGTTCTAAAACCTCAGAAGTAACAGCAGCTTCCACCACCACTTAGTTGTTTGCTCTGCTGTTCATCATGGCCAGGAAGACAGATCATTAAGGCATCAATGCATCTCAACATGGTCGTAGATGCACTTGTTGCTTTACATATGAGGTCTGTTGACAGCGGCTGATGCTTGACTTGCAATTGTAGACAAAAGTTAAACCATTGCAGCATACCTACGTTTTATTGGCAGAATCTTCATGTTCATTGCAAAACTGATTCACTTCGAAAAATTCTCACGAAAAACGCTGCTTTGACAGTGCTCTCAATACAACATTTCAAGCTGCGTGTGCATTTCAGCACTTCTACAAAACGAGGGGGTCTGACCCATCGTGAAGAGCTGTCCAGGCAGCTACACCTAAATGGTGTCAAAATTCAGTTCACACTCTTTCATTGGTGATGCATCAGTGGACACAACATGTCCGCCTGTCACTTGTTCTACTTTTTATTGGTGGGGATGAGTCTGAGGCCTGCCCGTACCACCAGGCTGAGGGCACCAATTCCTGTGCAGGCTGCCCACTGCACCGGTGTCAGGGGAACAGTCTGGAACCATTTCCCACCATACTGTACTATCACAACCTGCAGCCACTCAGGTCAATCAGCCAATGAACATCAATTGAATAGTCATTGTTACTTTTTGATGCAGTACTCAGATGTATAGATGCAGTAGCAGTCAGGACTGTCATGCCTAGCCTGAAGCAAATGCAGCATTTGGACACGCCCCACAGGAAGCATGATGCTACAAATGCAGTGCCTGTGTCCCATTGATGTGCGCACAATACAGCAGTGTGCTGAAACCTTACCTGAAGGGAGGCTTCGCCAAGCAAGATGGCAAGGAAGAGCTGATTAGACAGGAGGCCAGACAGCACATCTGCCTCATCATACACCTTGCGAGCATTCACCTGCAAAGACACAAACCCTGTTCCATACACAGCTTGGCCAGAAATCGAAAGTTGTGATCCACCTTCCTGCTGAAGTCTATGCACATCTTGTTCTGTTGCATAATCAAGAGTATGGCATCAGACTTTGTGATGGTGCAGTCGTCCAATGCATCCAGCACCAGTGATGCAGAGACCATGCCATATTGGATGCATGAGCAGATAGCAATTGTGTCAAGTGGAGCAACTTGCAACACACTGACCTGGTTGAACAGCTGCATAAGGACAAAAGCATTGAAGACCAAGGTGTAATGCTGGGAGGGGCCCTGTACAGTGTGGGCACTAGGAACACCAAAGATCTGATCTCCAAAGAACACCAGCGCGTACATCACTGCCAGCTGGAACACACTCTGCCCTACTATGTGCTTGGTGACCTGCATCACACCAGTGTGTCACTTTTAGCTATCAGGGCCACAACTGTTGCCTGCGACGAATCAGCTTGGGTGTGAGGCACTTACCGAATTTTCCAGACATGACTGCAAACAGCACATGGGCTAACAGCATGATGAAGAAGGCCATGACAGCAGCTTCTGTAACAACACATCAACAGTCAACCAGGCCAAGACTGATCAATCATCGATGCCAGAACGCTGTTTTGTGTAAACCTGACATATCTCAAAATGGACCACAGCCTTTCAGCAATGTGTACTGAGACAGAATGCAGACTGTGAACATAAATGATCGTCTTTGCAGCGCCAATAGCCATGCAGGCACAATAAGCAGCGTGGTGATAAACAGGGATGATACCGTGGGAGTTAGCAGGGACTGGCGCGCTGAGTAGGGTGGCAGATCCAGCATGGCATCTGTGGGAGGCTCTGTAGCCAAGGCCAGTGAGGCCAGCGAGTCCATGATGAGGTTGAGCCACAGCATCTGAACTGCTGTCAGCGGTGACTCTTGCACGGCAATAGCACCTATGCAGGCTGTGCTGACTGCCACCACATTCACCGTGAGCTGCAGCAACAGGCAGTGAGCATGTCAGCAAAACAGGAGGGCCAGCAGCAGAGGAGACACACACCAGCAACAGAGCTTCCAGCCTGTCATCACAACATTACATCGCGATAATAGACACTCACAGTGAGCACACTGACCTCAAAGGTGCTATAGTCAGTGTAAAGAGCTGCATGGTGATGACTTTATCATGAGCTATAAGAAAGGTGACAGAAACCATCCTGGTCCCATTGGACTATGCAATCTTGCTTTTTTTTTGACCTTAAAGGCAAAAGGCCGGTGACTAACAGAAAGCAGTGTGGCGGTGCATGATGTTGAGACAGCAGAGAGGCGGTGTCTTGAATTTGGTTACTGGGGCTTTGTGACTGCTGGAGCTCAAACTGACACACGACAGGTGATGGCTTGTCACACCACACCTTGCGCTGTCAACATCTCAAATGCAAGTTTGACAGGCTAGGACAGCAAAAGTCTGCAGACAGCTTTGACCGGCAGCTCTGTGATTATCATGTTGACCTTGTTGGGTGTCTTGCAGCTTGAAGAGGTCACTACCGATCTTTGGTGTTGAAAGCTGGAGTTTGGCATTTGAAAGCTTTTAGCTGCTTGTTGAGGTGGGATGTGCCAATTCTGCTGGTGGCCACAGTTTGCATTGAGGCCAGCCTGTGAACAATTTTACATCTACACTCCACAAGGGGAGTGTGTGATCCTTTTTCTACATCTCTATACCCATCTCTATACCCATCCCGCCAGCCCGCCCTGCCCAATGCAGCCAAGTGGGGTGCCCAGCGCCCTTCAATGCGCCATTCATGTATGCAAACATGGACACCTCTATCCTGAAAGTATCTGCCTTGACATTTGGGCGACATATTGAGCAGGAAAGCACAATGTGACAATATGAACAGCACAACAGCAGTGTGAGGGGTTGCTGACCTGGAATTGCAAGAACTTGGTGATGCCTGCATACACACTGCGGCCCCACTTGACTGCATCCACCACGCTGCTGAAGTTGTTGTCCAGCAGCAGGATGTCAGAGGCGTCCTTGGCAATGGAGGTGCCGGACATCATGGCAAAGCCCACATCTGCATTGCGCAGGGCAGGGGCGTCGTTGGTGCCATCCCCAGTCATGGCTACTATCTCCGCTGGGTCTGCCTTCAACGCTGCAGCAAAACACAAAACTACATGAGGCATGTTAGTGCAGGTTGTGTTTTGCACCTGGGTCCAAGCTGTTCAGAGGGCAAGTCTGAACACCAGGCAATGTCACAATGACCTCGAGCTCTAAACTTGTCATAAAGTAATAACCAAATCTGCTGTGCAGGATGTGAACAGCCAGTGGCTGTGCACTGCACATCTGACAATGATAGCATCAAGCATTGAGGCTGGTCACACCACGTAAGACATCATGAGATGAAGTGCAGAATCTGACAATGGTAGCTGTCAGCTCATGCCGGGCATGTAATGCACAGAGACTATGCACCATACAGCAGGCTGCTACTGCCCTTTACTACAGTAAGTTCATAGAAACTACAACTGCACACCTCTTGGACTGTGCAGTGATATTGAAAGAAGGCCATTTCCTGATGGTTGTACCTTAGCAAAGTCATGCTACTCTGGCTTCTGCCTTTTGGGTCTCTACATCATATGCAGACATTTGTGTATACAAGGGCCAGCTGTGCTTGTACTGACCTGAGACGATGGTGTACTTGTCCTGCGGTGAGCAGCGAGCCAGGACACGCAGGCGGGGCCAGATGGCGGTGAAGGCTGTCTTGTCAATGATGCCGTTGGGCCCCACCACAAAGTCACGGAACTGCTTGCCCTCTAGCACCAGTGTGGCATCTGGAGCAGCCTCATTCCCCCTACTGCTGCTGGCACCATTGCTGCCTGCACAACCAGGATGCAAGAACGCTTGTGTCATGATGATGCCTGTGATGCACAATGCACTGAGAGATGGGGAAGGCCACGGGATGCTGGGGGGTGGAGGGGGGGGGATAAGAGATTAAACGCCACAGGATTGAGGTTGAACACCATTACTTTACATATGCAAAGCTTGCTGAGGCTGACACCAAAGGCCCACTGACATTGTGAGTTGGTATTGACGTATTCATGACCATTGCGTCTGGGTTGTGCAAATGACTTGTTGAGTGAAACAGCCAAGACACAACAGAGTAAGCAGCAGCAATGCAGACAATGGTGTGTACCTGTGGGTGTTTGTGAAAAGGACGATGAGGGGGAGGACGCCCCCTGGCTGTTAGCATGGCCATTCCCAACCACATCCTGGACAGGCTTACTCAGTGCACTGCTAGCATTGTCCTGTGAATCACTACTGGAGGATGTTGATGCATGGCTGCCACTCATGGAGCGGTCATGGGAGTCCTGCAGTGATGGAGAGGTCTCGTCCATGCTGCTCCAGGTGGACTCCATTGTAGACTTGGTGGCTGAGAGGGACATCAAGTCATGTGGAAGGCCCAGGATGGTGTGCTCCTCTGCTGATAGGATGCCGCACTCACGAGCAATGGCACAAGCAGTGGTGCTGCTGTCACCTGCATTTCAGTCTCACCAGGCTGAGTGGCAATATTGGTGGCATCCCTGCAACATCTAGTGCCTCAGAGGGGAGGGGCAGTGTTGGATGAGGCACACCCAACATGAAGAGAAGCTGCCTACTGGAGCAAGGGCACAAGCTGTCATACTGCTGCTGCTTGTAGAAATCATGAAGTGATAGGTCAGTGCTGCTCAATAAGGGCAAATGCAGGCTTCAGACTGCTTAGTAGAAGAAGAGACGGGTGTTAGTGTCAGAGAAGGGGGTGATAGCAGTGCAAACAGACAGAAGTGATGACAGAGATGACAGTGTACGGTGCCAGACCAAATAAGGAGCCTGCACACAACAAAGAAGGCATGCAGCAAACAGCGCTGGGGCATCCATGCAGTGCATGAATGAGTGCAGAAGGTATAGGGCAAGCACCATACACAATGCAATGCATGGTGCAGCCCAGAAGGCAGCTCACCCGTGAGCATGCGTACTGTGATACCGGCGCGGTGGCACTGGGCAATGGAGGCGGGGACCTGGGGTCTGAGGGGGTCCTGGATCCCCACCAGGGCTATGAGGGTGAGATCCTTCTCTACCTTCTGGGCTGCGTACTCCTCCCCGCCCCACTGCTGACCCTCTGCACTGCTCTGGAAGGGCACAAAGATATCCCTATAAGCAATGGCAAGCGTCCTGCGCAACAGCACAAAGAAATCTCAGAAGTGACAAGATTGCACAAGCCAATAGCAACTGGCGGCGGGCTCAACATATTTGCAACATACTTGCGTGTGCTGCTGCAGGCATCCTGCTCAGGACATGATTCGCTTGCAAGCAGGAAGCTCATAAACCAAGCTCGCAAGCAAAACACAAATCATGTAACACTAAAAGCAGGCTTGATGTACTTATTGCCCAATGTGGAGGAGGATCAGGTCAGAATAGCAAGCTCAGAGACTCGCCATACTTGTGGCCAGCTCAGGCAGTGTTCTAACACAAAACAACTAAGGCCCTTTTGTACAGTCACCTACAACATGCTGTGTAGCAGAAAATGCACAGTGAAGCTCCTCACCGGTTGCCATCCTGGCTGAAATCCTCCAGAAGCTGCTGCTTCTCTTCTTGAGTGATTCGAGCCACGCCACTGTCGTCCCTGATGCGCTTGGTGCACAGATCCAGGATGATCTCTGCCGCGCCCTTGGTGAACAGGCGTGCACACATCATCCCCTCGATCCTGCAGGCAAGGCATCAGAGTATGATGTTGGACATGCTGGGCAAAGCTTTGAAACATGGTTCACGCTAACCTGTCCTGCTCGCAAGCTTATACTGTTAGAAGGGTACGTGGGCCTGTGGCCGTAAGCAACAGATTGCGATGAGCATGACCAAATCAAAAGCATTTGGTGCGCTGATGATGGCAAGGATTGTGTGTACATGGGTCACAGCAGATATCAATGCACAGGCAAAAGCAGCACAAGCCAACAGCAGAAAGACTCACGAGGCACCAGTCTGAAAAGTGATGGAAGTCATCCGTTTCCTATCAGAGGAGAAGGGGTAGACTTGGACAATCTGGTGGGCCTGCTGCAGGGGCCCCAGCTCCACCCCCAGCTTGGAACACAACTCCAGCAAGGCGCACTCTGTGCGATTACCCACCCTCACAAAGCCATCTGCATTATGCCAAAGGCTTGAAGACAACACATATATTGGTGGGTAATCAGGAAAGCACATCTATAATCAATAGATCATGGTGCAAAGCTTGCCATGAGATTGAGAAAAATCAGTTGCCATGCAGCTGCTATATCATCTTGACATATACAATTTGCAGAATCATGCTTGATTGCTGTGCAAGATGTACTGGTCCATGCACATGCAGAAACAGAACAACAGCCTTTTTATCAAGTGCACACAGCAGATCCTTGTGCAGTAAGGCAGACCAGAAGGGACACAAAATGTACCTGAGTCCTCTGCCTGTTTCACACTAGCTGTGGTGTTGAGGGCCACGCTGTTGCCCAGCAGATCCCTGACTCGTGGATCCAGCCCCAAGGGAATGTCCTGCCATGCACCCTCCTCAACTGCATTCCCACATTCAACTCAGAGACACAACATGTACAGGCAACATTGCAGTCAGTGGCAAAATGCAATTTGGAATATAGTGCTAATGCGGTGCAACAACAAAGCTGCCCAGACTTCGACAGCCAACAAATTGAAGACAGCTCTCAACACTGCAGACAACATGCGGCGTGCAAATCCAGAAGGCAAAGAAACATGAGCCCGTGTCAGAGGCATATGATACATTTTGAAAGCAGGCATTGTCCAGACTGTTTATAAGCGACAGCTAGGGGGCAGCCCCAGGAGGCAAAAGGCCATGCAGAGACAGCAAACAAAAATGACATCGGAAAAATAGCGCGTGGCAGATACGGACCTGGCTGCACTGGCTGCAATGCATCTAGCTGCTGGAAGTCAGCACCACCAATCCACATGCGAACCACTTGCATGTCATTCTGTGTGAGTGTACCTGCATGCCCATTCACAGTCTCAGACAATGTCTGCAACTGGAACGACCAGCTGCTACACAGGCACACTTGCTGAAGGGATGCCGGGCTGTTAGCTCACTGAGTAGCTGTTCATATGCACCATACAATCTTTAGTAGCAGGCAAAGCAGGAATGCCCACCAGTCTTGTCCGTGCATATAGTAGTAGCAGTGCCCATAGTCTCGGCTGCACCCAGGTGACGCACAAGGTTGTTGTCCTTCAGCATACGCTTCACACTGTAGGCAAGGGCAATGGTGACGGCCAATGGCAGGCCCTCAGGGATAGCAACCACCTGCACTCAACCCCTTCCTTCAACCACGGTATATTGCAGCGGAGCCTCATTGAATATGTACAACTGGAAAGGACTTACATGAAAATTACTAAATGTGCTTTACTGTACAGTAAATGGCCACAACTGATATACTTCGATCATGCACCCACAAGCAAACAGTCAGAACAATGTATCAGCATGCAAAGGCTGTATACCATGTACTGGACAAGGCAGGGCTTCCAGCCATCCAGGCTTAGGCCTGGATGTCAGTGCCAGCCTACAACTGAGAATGTTCAATGAGTGCATTGTCACTTGCAGGCTGGCACTCACGGTTGAGCATCATGCCCAGTTGTCACATTGAGCAGCTAGCCCATGGAAGCACTGTGCATCAGCAACAAACTCCAGATGAACCAGCTTGCCTTCAAGCTACATCATGACATCACAAGTGAAGAGTGGCTGACATGCAGGCACTGCTGCCACAAAGGACTGCAATGCATACCAGGATGGTGATGGCAGTGATAAGGAAGCGCAGGTAGTCAGGGGCAAAGGACCAGTCCCAAGTCTGCCCCTCTACCACAAACTTTTGCCAGGAGTACTGGGAGGCCAGGGCCCCAAAGGCCAGCAGACCTGCCCCAAGCCCCAGCTGTCCAATGAAGGAAGCAAGCTCCTCCAACTTGGCCTCCAGCACTGTTGTTTCCCTGCACCATCAATCACACTGTCTGGACGTGTGACCATTCCAAGAAGCTCATGACTGTGACAGAAATGCAGGAGCTACAGAAGGGCTAGCAGGCCTGATGTGACGCAGGCAGGGCGCAGAGAATGCACACTCCTACAATACAGACTTTAACAGTGTGCATCAGTCAAAGCACTGTCTGCATAACCACAGTGTTCAGCACAGACCAGCAGAACAGGCCATGCCTCAGCATCTGAACAGGTTGCTTCATGCCAGCTGGTGTCATGCCAGTGTAGGCAATTGCAAGCAGAGACCCTTAGTGAGAACACATGTGCTATGCACGGATTCACATGTGATATAGAGGGACGTTAGGCACACCTGAGCCCTGGATTGTCGTCAGGTCCCCTTGCTAGGTTGGCAATGATGCCTGCCTGGGAGTTAGAGCCCACAGCAATGACCAAAGCACGCCCATTACCCTCCAGCACCTTACTCCCACTCAGCAGCAAAGGATCCTCATTTGCATCCTTGAGTACATCATCAGCCTCACCAGTGAGCTGGCTCTCATCCACCCTGCAGTCAAACATACTCAACATCAGCAACGTAGTGAACCCACAACATCGCTACTGCTGTCACACACAAGCACACTGTCATACATGCACTGGTTGCCATCCCTCATGATCCTCATCTCCACAAACATGACCTGAATTTGTTGCTGCATTCAGATGTACGCCAGCCTTCAAACAGTTGCAGTGACATACAAAGGCCCCCAGCACAGTCATTGAAGGTAGTGCCAGCTGTTATCATGTGGCATGACCGTCAAATAGTGTATTGAGAAGACAAGCACTAGGCTGTTACATGGCAGTATACCTGATAGTGTTGCCTGTGATGATGACTGCATCTGCTGGCATGATGTCTCCAGTCTCAAACAGCATCACGTCTCCTACTAAGAGGTCAAAGATGCTGATGTCCTGCACCTCAGCATCCCGCAACACAGTGACCTGCAACAAGTACGCATACTCACTCAAACAACACATTTGTGGAAAGAAACGCCTGCATGCACAAGATAAGATCTGCGTGGAAGCTTGCACAGACAAATTGTAAATACCTTACACTCGACAGGGTTACAGAGGTTGCAGCAATTGTTGCTTTGAGCTCTTTGGCACGAGCTGCACAAGTACAGGTCAACAGCATCCTACATCAGAACTTCTGTGACAGCCAATCTGGAAAGGGTGTGAACCGATGCAAGGCAGATACCTAGTGAGGCCTTGTTATGCCGATGCAAAAAAGCACGTGATGCTGTGGCACACATGATAAGCAGTTGCTGCCCACGGTTTGTCAGGATGAAAGCGTGTTTACCTGGCCGCCTTCTGAGGCCTTGTTCAGCTCCTTGAACTGCTTCTCCTTCTGATAGTCATTGGTGGCTGTTACTAGCACAACCACGGCCACAGCCACCAAGATAGCAGCACCCTCAATCCAGCCGGCATCACTGGTGTCCACTGTCAATCCCAAGGCAAAAGAAACTACTCCAGAAGCCAGCAGAATCAGAACTGTGAAGTCTGAAAGAGCATCCTTCACCAGCTCCAGAAAGGATGTCTGCAGGGAGACTTCATGCTCAGGTGCTGGCAAAACTGCAGGTTGTGTTGAAGTTCATGTCTGGTTTAGCTTACCTCCTGCTTTACTGGCAATGTATTGGACCCAAAGGAGGCAGCTCTCTTTTCCAAGTCTGAGGCATCAGTGACGAGGCCAAACTCTAGAGAAGTCCTTAACGCACTTGCTAGCTGGAAGACATTGGCAACAGTGCAGCCATCAAACAGGTGAGTTCCCCTGCTTTGCGCCAATTTTTGTAGCTGGGCCTGATCAATCAAGAAGTCAGCATTGCGTGAAGCATCAATGGATGTGGGTTGTGATGCTGGCGCTTCCTGCTGCTGTACAGCATGCAGTGCCTGACTTCTGGGCCCTGCCTGCTGGAGTTGCTGCAATCGTGTTGACCGAGTACAAGCGGAGAAGCGCTGGCGTGAAATTGCAAGGGCAGGCGCACGAACAGGACAAGCAAATGGTGAACAGCAGCTTGCTGCATGGAACTGCCGCCCTGCCGGCAACTTGGTCATGCACGCTCGTACGCAATTAACCTTTGCCACTGGGTTCATCATCGGCGCTCAGGCGTCCGTGACACCCTGAGATGCCTCAGTACACTTTGGTCTGATCAAAAAGCTTTCTACGTGTCTCAAGTTGGCGATTTTATGTCGATTGCACAGCTCACGCAAGTCCAGTTTGACTTCAGCACACGACAACCTGCGCAATCCGGCCAGGCTGAAACACTTCGATCATCTTCACGACACTAAAGGTCCGTCGAGAACCTTGTGGAGTTCCCACAACGCAACGAAGAACGTATCGCTACTGCAGATTCGTTTGCAAGGCAGACCAGGTCTTGTAGCCAAGCCAAGCTGTATGCTGAGCAGGAGAGGTCATCCCCGGGATTGTGACTTGGGATCAGCAAGCAACACTGCATGACACACTCTACCTGCGGCTGATGTTTCCTGCAACATAGCCGATAGGGCAGGGAACGACTATCAGTTTAGTTCAGCCTTCAGCCTGGCAGGGGCCTGGCAGCCAACCTCAAGCGGGCAGGCTGGTGAACCCTAGTCATGTCATTTTGGACATTGACGACTGCTGTAGCAGGGCTGAGGTAAAAGGTGCATTGCTAGCGTGTCAGGAGGCTAATTTCCTGCACTGTTACATTCTCCCCCCGTTGAGGCCGAGGCCGCCGTGACTCGGGGCAATTAACGTCAGGTGTAGTGAGAACAACCCTCTACCGGGCACTACCCTCAAGGGAAAGCAGTAAACCCTACCTCTGTGCATGCGGAAGCGACCATGAAGTGCAAGCCTCACAGCCCAATGCGCTTTGCTGAAGCGACAAGTTCCGGGCATCCGAAACCATATGTAGCAGGGCTGAGGTAAAAGGTGCATTGCTAGCGTGTCAGGAGGCTAATTTCCTGCACTGTTACAACTGCCAAACTTGTGAACATACTTGAAAGCAAGCATTGATCTTGCAAGACAACCTGCAGGTGATCCCGAATTGTGTCTATCTGCTCAGCGTATGCTTGAGTGAACTGGCTGACAGCATGTAGATGCTATGCAGTGCCTGACATGAGCATCATGCAAAAATTGATGCATCATCTTTGTGCTGAAAAGCTGATGACAATTGGGCCAAAGATGTTCATCAAGCCATGCATGCTAACAATGTCAGACTGTAATAATGATTGCATGCAAATACAAGGACTGTGACAATTAGCGAAGCAAATCAAGCAAACCAAGTAAGATACATGCGGTATCAGCAGTTCTGTGTGCACTGGCTGAGCTATGACTATGACTTATAGGTAGGGTTTTTAAGTAGTAAAATGGTGTAGTAATGTGCTTTCACAGTGCGCTTTCTCACTTTGAAAGTGAGCAGCTCTGAGCAACTTCGTTTAAGGTACGTGAG
>JAABUP010003634.1_pt1 | contig 26960 bp, 22 predicted proteins | sample 5559201 | NCBI WGS metagenome assembly JAABUP01 (sample SAMN10711887, study PRJNA513373) | rock metagenome | isolation source: Antarctica rocks | place: Antarctica | reverse complement strand
CAGGCCCTCGATCCTCCCGATCCAGGCGCGGATGGCCGGATAGGGCTCAAGCGCAATGCCTCCCTCCGGGGCGTGGGCCGTGTAGGTATAGAGGGCGACATCCGCGATCGTCGGATGATGGCCCACGAGGAACGGTCCTCTAGCAAGCTCGGCTTCCATGACCGAGAAGAGGGCCGCCGCGCCAGCCTGCGCCTTGGCCTTGTCGACAGGCAGGCCAAAGACGTTCGCGAGTCGTGCGGCCATCGGTCCTGCGGCAAGCTGGCCGGCCGCCACCGACAGCCACCGCTGCACCTTTGCACCTCCGACAGCATCGCGCGGATACCACCGGCCCGACGTGTCGTAGCGGATGGCGAGGTAGACCAGGATGGCGTTGCTGTCAGCGATGACCTCGCCCTCGCTCTCCAGGACGGGCACCTGCCCGAACGGGCTGAGCTGGACGAAGGCGGGCGCCTTGTGCGCGCCGCTTCTGACATCGACTTCGATGAGGTCGAACTCACGGTCGAGCAGGGACAGCATGAGCTGGGCGCGGTGCGAGTGTCCGGACAACGGATGCCAGTGGAGACGCGTGGTGGCGGGGGTCATAAAAATCCCTCAGACAAGGAGTTCCACAACCTAGTTGGCGCCAGCATGGGAAACTATATGGGCCTACGGAAACGCACCATTGTGCGGAGTGGAATAATCGGTGGACATCCTGAAGGCGATGCGGTCGTTCGTGGCTGTGGCCGACAAAGGAGGCTTCGCCTCGGCGGCGCGGTTCCTGAGACTGTCTCCCCCTGTCGTGACGCGCGACGTTGCCGCCCTCGAGACCCGGTTCGGCTGCAAGCTCATGCAGCGCACCACGCGGCAGGTCAGGCTGACGAAGGCCGGCCATCGCTACGTGTCCGATGCGCGCCGCATCCTGGCGGAGATCGCGGAGGCGGAAGCCTCCGTGATTGGGTCTCATGGCGACTTGCGCGGCCCCATCGGCGTCACGGCGCCCGCGATGTTCGGCCGTCTCTACGTCGGACCAGCTATCGCCGACTTCGCACGACAGCATCCGGGCATCGTGTTCACGACCCTCTTTCTCGATCGCATGGTCGACTTGATCGAGGAGGGCATCGACGTGGCGGTTCGGATCGCACGCCTCGCGGACTCGTCCGCGATCGCAATCCGCGTCGGTGCGGTACGCCACATCCTGTGCGCCGCGCCCACCTACCTCGACGCGCACGGTGTGCCGAGGACGCCCCGTGACCTGGAGAGCATGGAAGCGATCGATGTCCTGGGCTCACAGCTTCCATGGATCTTCCGGAGCAGCGACCGCACCTCGTCCGTTCAGCCCCCAACGCGCCTGGTGGCGAACAGCGTCGAGATGGCGATCGAGGCAGCATCCGCCGGCTGCGGCGTGGTCAGGCTCCTGTCATATCAGGCGGAAGACGCCATCGCGGCTGGCAGGCTCATGCCTATTTTGCAGCCTTACGAGCCCGAACCGGTGCCCGTCCATGTTGTCCACCTCGATGGACGAGCATCTCCGAGACGAACCCGCATATTCATCGACTACCTCGTCGACAATCTCCGCGGCCAACAAACGCTGAAGCATGCCGGGGAACGAGGTGCCTGAGCACCACCCATGACCGGCGAGAGGTGCGCCCCGTGAAGGTCATGGCGCTGGCGAGGACGAAGAAGTGGCACCCCGGGGCGCCGCCCAACCCGCACCTTCACTTAGGCCCTGAACTAACACCTTTGTCACCAGGGATCATTCTGGGTGGGAGCATTTCGGGTCAGGCGAGAGCTGTAATGCGGGTGCCTATGTCGGGGTCGAGGCAGCCGTAAGGGTCCACGCGCGTCCGGAACAGCGGCGCCGGCGTTCCGCAGACGCTCGATTCTGGAACAAGAGTCCGAAAAGAGCCTTATCAAGGGGTTACGGGTTCCGCAAATGTGTTCCGCAAGGCGAAGGGCACTTCATGCTGGCTGTAGGGGCTACCCGGGGGCCGCCGGTAGGCATTCTGCTTGTCTAGATGAGCGTCGCCAGGCTCCCGCCATCAAGAATGATTCCATATCAAAATGGAAAGCTGACTCTCTAGCCTTATCAGCTTGTTGTCTTGGCGAAGGCAGTGCGTTGCATTGAAATCACACACTTTTCAGATCGGCACTTTTGGCACCGTGGTTACGACAAGGCCAGGAAGCGGCGCATCTCCCCGGTGTAGCCGGCGACGACGACGCAGAGCCGGCCGCGATGGTCCTCCATCAGCTTGATCAGGGTGTCGATCGCCTCCCGCCCGAAATCGTTGCCGCCGCCGCCGGGGCCGGTGCTGGCCAGGCTGTAGGCCTCGTCGATGAACAGCACGCCGTCCAAGGCCGACTGGACGGTCTCGCGCACCCGAATGGCGGTGTGGCCGATGTAGCCGGCCACCAGGGTGGAGCGGTCGGCTTCGACCAAGTGGCCGCGCTTCAGGTAGCCGAGCCCGTGCAGGATCTCGCCCATTAGCCGGGCGACCGTGGTCTTGCCGGTGCCGGGGTTGCCCAGGAACACGCAGTGCAACGCCGGCGGCTCGGCCCGATGGCCGAGGCGGGCGCGCTCGCGCTCGGCCGCCAGCACGTCGATCAGCTTGCGTGTCTCCGCCTTGACCGAGGCCAGGCCGACCATACCGTCCAGCTCGGCCAAAGCACGATCCAGCGAGCGCGAGTTGCGCAGCACCGGCGCTACGGCCGGGGCAGGGGAGTCTTCTTCCCGGTCCTGCTGCCGTGACTTGGGCAATAGCGGGCGGTTGAACACCGGCCTGCGCTGTCCCGGCATGGCGGTGCGCCAGAGGCGCCAGCCGGCCACGCTGGCGCAGGCCAGGAACAGCGTGCCGGCAAAGTCGGTGAGCAGCGCCCAGGCGACGTAGGTCGCCATCAGGACGCCCAGGACGCGGAACAGGGACCACTGCATGGTCAGTCCGCCGCGTCCCGATCGTCGCGATGGAAGCGATTGGCGCCGACCAGGCCGAGCCATTCGGGGCGGCGGAACCAGGCCGCGCGGCCGCAGCGCAGCGGCTTGCTGCCGCGCACCAGCACGAACGCCTCGTCGGTGCGGGTGTCCTGGGTCAGCTCGTCTGGCTTGATCAGGGCGCGCTTGACCTCGGAACGGTTCTCCGAGCGCCCCGAGCTGGAGGAGGCGATGCCGGAACGGGCCTGGCTGCCCTCGTTGTCGCCCAGGCTAGTGGCAACGACGCCATACTCGCCGCACATGGCGGACAGCTCGCGCGCGGTGTCCGGGTCCTGCACGGCAGCGAACAGCCGCCAGGAGGTGCTGTCGTACCAGGCCTGCTTGCCCTCCTTGCCCCATTGCGCCACGAGCTGGCCGAGCGACTGGTAGAGCAGCAGCAGGGTAATGCCGTATTTGCGGCCGGCATCGCGGGCCTGCTCGAGAACCTGCATGTAGCCGAGCCGGGCGACCTCATCGAGCAGGAACAGCACACGCCCCTTGACCTTGCCGTCGGCCTGGTAGGCGGCGTTGAGCAAGGCGCCGACCAGCACCCGGCCGACGGCCGGGGTGGTCTGCAGCACGGTGAGCGGGATTTGCAGGAAGGCCGTCGTCTTGCCGAGGGCCAGGTCGCCGGTGCGCATGGCCGGCAGGACGCCTTCGGCGCCGCCGGACACCAGATCGGCATAGGCGGCGGTGGACAGCCAGCGCGCGTCGCGCTGGGCGTTGGTATAAATACCGGAGAAGGTTTCCGCGACCACGTCCTTCAGCGTGCCGGCGAGATCGCGCGCCATGCTGGAGGCGGACTCCTCGTGGATGACGCCGAGCAGCTCCTTCATCTGCTTTTCCGGCGTCACCAGCCGGCGCTGCAAGGTGCGCAGGGTCTTGCGCTCCGGCGGCAGGGCCGGGTTCCAGAGCAGGTCGGCGAGCAGGCAGGCGATGAGGTCCTGGCCGCTGCCCTTGAAGAACTCGCCGCTGCCGGACGTGCCCGGGCGGACCTCGCCGGTGATCCAGCCGACGACCGCGGCGACGTGGCTTTCCGCGAGCGGGGAGGCGGTGTCGATCCAGTCCAGCACGTTAACGCCGATGGTCTTGGCCGTGGCCGGGTCGAGGAGGACGACATTGTGCGTCATGGTCTGGCGGCGATACTCGGCCACCATGGGGCCGATCTCCTGCGAGGGATCGAGCACGATGGCGGAGCCGGTCCAGGTCAGCATCGTGGGCACGCCGACCGAGGTGGTCTTCAGGCCGCCGGAGCCGGCCAGGACGAGGGCGTGGGTCGGCCCGGTACGGCAGGGGTCGATCAGCAGCGGGGCGGTGCCACCGCGGCCCCAGGTGCGTCGGTCTTCTGGCTTGAAGCCGTACTTGCCGGCGCTGCGGTCCTCGTCCACCCGGTACGCCTCGCCGACGACAATGCCGCCGTAAGCCGGGTCCGGGCCGGGAAACAGCCTTTGCGCGTCGCGCATAGACAGCCAGGCGGCGTGGCCGAAATTGTCGGAGCGGGCGCGCGACAGGAGTGGTGTGTTGCGGGTGCCGACCGGGAAGGGGCGGGTCAGCGCGGCGATGCCGGCGACCACCATGATGATGCCGAACATGCCGGCCACCACGAGAGAAGCGTTGGCATTCCCAAGTACGGTGTTGGCTTGGTAGCCCTGGTTGAGCAGGCCGACCAGGCGGACAATCTCGGGCTGGACGGTGATGACCGTGGCGGCGGCCATGCCAGCGACGCCGGCAATCCCCATCAGGCGGCCGAGCAGCCGGGCGCGATAGACGACGACGCCGGCGACCATCAGCAGGGCAGGACCGCACAGGGACGCGACGGGCCAGGCGCGCCAGAGGAGGTACTGGTTCCAGGTCATCTGCCCAGGCGCGAGGCCGCCGACATGGACATACCCAATCAGCACGGTGTCGCGGTAGAAGTCCTGGGCGAAATCCCAGGCCCACCAGAACAGCCAGATTGGCCAGAGCTGGAGGGCGATCCGCAAGACCACCCGAAGCACGTCGTAGCCGGCACGCTGGATCATTCTGCGGCCTCCGCCGTCTTTGATCCTCCCGACAGCCCGGCGGTGCCGCCAACCTGGCGGGCGGTGCCGCCGTGCGCCTTGGCGAGGGCGCTGGCCTCGTCGTAGCGGGCCAAACCCTCCCAGTGTTGCATGACGCGGCTGTAGCGGAACCCGGCCTTCCGCAGCGCCGTGGTGGCGTCCTTGGCCAGCGGGGTGGTGAAGGTCAGCAGGACGGCTTCCTTGCCCTCGTCACGGGCGCGGGCCTCGCGCAGGAAGGTGCGGCCACCCAGGGCGGACCACTTCTCAACCTGGGTGGCATCGTCGGTCCCATCGCGTACGGAGAGAAGGGCGCCGTAGAGGGCATTGCTGTCGAGTTCGAGCAGGCCGACTTTTTCGACCAGGGCGCCGGCCTCGACCAGGCGGCGGGTGCGCTGCTTGCGCTCGTCGAGCTTCAGCTTGGCTTCGGCTTCGGCGAGCTTGGCCTTCTGCTGTTCGTGCGCGCGCAGTCGTTCGCTGAGAGTGCGGGCCATGACGTGTTTCCCCCGGTTGCCCCTATTGCGGGCGCCGGGCGTCCTACGTCCGACGTTGGCAGAGGAAAACCATAAGGGGATGGCTAAACGCAACCGGAACGCGAGAACTTTCCGCACCGGAATCGAACTGTTGGGACGACCTGTGCTAAGTGCCCAGCCGTGAGCTTCCATGCAGCAGCAATCCCTCGATCACCATTACATCCCGCAATTCTATCTCCGGTCATGGGCAGGCGACGACGGCTTGATCTGCGTGTTCAGCCGGCCGTACGCACGGGTCGAAGCACGACGCAAGCCGCCAAGGGCGACGGGCTTCGAGCGGCACCTCTATACGGTTCCAGGCCTCCCTCCCGAGCAGCAAAGCGTCCTGGAGGACAAGTTCTTCCGTAACACGGATCAGGCCGCTTACGACGCCCTTCAATTCATGCTGGCCAACCAAGACGGAAGTGCTGACATGCCCTCCAAGCTCCGGAGTGGCTGGTCACGCTTCATACTTTCCTTGACGCACCGCAGCCCGGAAAGGGTGGCGCTGCTGAAGGAGAAGTGCCGGGTAGGGCTGATCGAGAGGCTGGTCGAGATCGAGCCGATCTACGACGAGATCCGATTTCCGTCTGACCCGCCGACATTCGAAGAGATGAAGGCCAGTCTCCAGCACGACATCGAGCACACGACATGGGCTGTCCTGTTGCAGGAGGTGATCGACAGCCTGACCGTGGGCAAGTTCCTGAATGCCATGCGTTGGAGCATCGTCACGATCAGGAACCCAGTTCATTCGCTCCTGACTTCCGACCGCCCCATCTACATGACCAATGGCCTCGACCATCCAGAGGCGCAGATCATTCTGCCAGTTGGGCCAGCCCAACTTTTCATCGCGGTTAACACGCCGGAGATGGAGGAGGCTCTTCGGACCTTCGATCCTCATGCCTTGCTGCGACAAATGAACGACAAGGTTGCTATCCAGGCACGCAGGTACGTCTACGACAGGGACGATCGGCAGCTTCGATTCGTTGCAAACCGCCTTGGCCGGAACAGCTAGAGCCGTCAGAGGGGTGCTCCGCAAGGTGTAGCCCAACCGCGTCAGCGGGTTCTGCTCGGAGTGAGCGGTAGCAAGCGAAGTGGTGCAGACGCAATATGCGTTACAAGGGCAACGCGGCTTGCGCAGGGCAGGAAGGGCAGCCAGAGTGCCCAGGTGGCCATCGCCTTTGCCCGTGCCCGCTACCTGTCCCGCTCGTCCGGCGGCAACGCCGTGCGCTCGGCGGCCTATAATGCCCGCGAGGCGATCACGGCCGAGCGGACTGGTGAGCTGTTCCATTTTCGGCATCGCGACGCACCCGAACACCACGAGGTACTGCTGCCCGAGGGCGCGGACGCACGGTTCGCCGACAGCGCGGTGCTGTGGAACACGGCCGAGGCGGCGGAGCGACGCAAAGACGCCCAGGTGGCCCGCGAGATCGTGCTGGCGCTGCCGGCCGACCGGGTGCTCTCGACCGAGGACCGGATCGAACTGGCCCGGTCGTTTGCTGCAGAGCATTTCGTATCCAAAGGCCTCGCCGTGCAGCTCGACGTACACGCGCCGCACAAGGACCGCGGGGAAGGCGAGGGCACCTGGACCGAGGGCACGGGCGGTGATCATACCAACTGGCACGCCCATCTGCTGATCACCACACGGCGCATCGAGGGAAACCAACTTTCCGCCAAGAAGGCGCGCGATCTGGACCCCGAGGTGCGCAAGGCCGGGTCTCGTATCCTGGTGACGGATGCCGAGGCCTGGGGCGAGACGTGGCGTATCCACCAGGACCGCTATTTCCAGGAGCACGGCATCGAGTTGCGGGTGGACGCGACGGGGGCGCACCCCGGCGAGCACATCGGTCCGGTCCGGATGCGCAAGGTGGACAGCCCGGCCGTGGAGCGCGCGGAGGCGCTGCGCACTGCGAACGAGGCGGCAGCGCGGGACCCGGAGCAGGTGCTGGCGGCGCTGACGCGGAACAACGCGACGTTCACCGAGCGCGAGCTGGACCGCTACCTGGCCAAGCATCTTGGAACCGGGCCGGACGGGACGCCTGATGCTGCCACGGCGCAGGACGTTGCCGCGGCCAAGGCGGCGGTGATGGGGCATCGGAGTTTACGGGCGCTGCACGACCGCGAGACGGGCGAGGCGGCCGAGCGGTTCACCACCACCACGGTCCGCGAGCAGGAGCGCGCGGCGCTGGCGGATGGGGCCGCTGTGGCCGGTGTCCGGCAGCATCGGGGCGTGATAGCCCGATACCAGGAGGCGGCACTTGCCACGCGGACCTTGCGCGAGGATCAGCGGGCGGCGTTCGAGCACGCGGTCGGCGCCGGCGGGCTGAAGCTGATCGAGGGCCGGGCCGGCACGGGCAAGAGCTACACGCTGGCGGCGGTACGCGAGGCGCACGAGGCGGCCGGTTATCGTATCGTGGGATTGGCTCCTACCAACGCCGTGGCACAGAACCTGAAAGGAGATGGGTTCCGCGATGCCGGGACGGTCCATGCGGCCCTGTTCGCGATCAAGAACGGCCGCAGTCCGGGGTGGGACGAGCGCACCGTGCTGGTGGTGGACGAGGCCGCCATGCTGGACAGCCGGGTAACCGGCGAGCTGTTGGCCGAGGCCAAGTCCGCTGGCGCCAAGGTCATCCTGGCCGGCGACGATCGTCAACTCGCCAGCATTGAGCGGGGCGGACTGTTCACCGAGCTGCGGCGTGCGCACGGGGCGGCCGAGATCACCGAGGTGACGCGGCAGAAAGTGGACTGGCAGCGCCAGGCGGCTCGCGATCTGGCCGAGGGACGGTTCGATGCGGCGGTGCAGGCGTTCGACCGGCACGGCGCGGTGACGTGGACGGCGGACCAGGAGGCGGCACGGGCCGCCCTGGTCACGCGCTGGAAGGCGGATACCGCAGCCGACCCGCAGGCAAGCCGGTTCGTGTTCGCCTACACCAACGTCGAGGTGGACCGGCTGAACGTCGAGCTGCGCCAGGTGCGGCGGGACCGGGGCGAGCTGGGTAGCCCCGACGCGGTGCTGGCTACCAAGCACGGCGAGGCGGCGTTCGCGGTCGGCGACCGTGTGCAGTTCACCGACACTGCCAAGAAGCTCGGCATCTACAACGGCAACGCCGGGACCATCACCGGGCTGGACGCCCGCACCGGCCAGGTAGCGGTGCGGCTGGACGCGCCGGCCGGGAAAGAAGGGCGTACCGTTGCCTGGTCGGCAGCCGACGAGTTTGAAGGGTTCCGGCACGGCTACGCCGGGACGATCTACAAGGGCCAGGGCAAGACGCTGGACCACACGTATCTGCTGCACACGCATCACTGGCGAGCGGCAGCGAGCTACGTGGCACTCACCCGGCAGCGCGAGAATGCGCAGGTGTTCGTGGCGACTGAGACGGCGCGCGACGCCCAGCAGCTTGCGCGGCAGATGGCGCGTGGCGAGGTTCGGGCCGCATCCGTGGCATGGGCCACGGCCGACGAGTTGCGGCCGGAGCTGCGGCCGCGGGCCCGGGAGGTGCAGCAGGCCCCCGAACCTGCACGACAGGACGAGGCGCCCGCCGCTCGGACCAGGCAGCGCGATTCAGCGCGGGAGTATTGGGGCCGCACGGCAGCAGCCAGCATGGACGGCCTTGCCAATCCTGCGCTTGCGGAGCCGACCCCCGCGAAGGTGGAAGCGGGGCAGTGCAACCAAGCCGACGTGTGGCTGATCTCACCCCTTGTGTCTCCGGGCGGCAAGGACAGCCTTGGACGCGGACTGGACGCCGGCAGCGCCGCTGCGGCAGTCGCCGCCAGTGGATCGGTGCAGCGCGAGCGCGAAGCGCGGTGGAGCTACCTGCAAGGCGCCTACCGCGACCCCCATGCCGCCCGGGCGGCGTTGGACGAGATCGTCAAGCGCGAGGGGTGGACGAGTGCCGCGGCGCGGCTTGCGCGCGAACCGGAGCAGCTTGGCGAGCTGCGCGGCAAAGTGGGGTGGCTGGCGTCCGCCGCCGCCAAGCAGGAGCGGGTAGGGGCGGAGCGCGCCGCGGGCGCACTGCCGGGTAGCCTGGAGCGCATCGGCGAGGCCGAGAGCCGGGCAGAGCGGACCTATCGTGCCAGCGTGGAGGGGCAGCGCGCGGCAGACGCGACCGGCATCCCGCGCCTGTCCGCCGCGGCCGAGACGGCGATCGGCGCTTTGCGTGCCGCGCCGGACGAGAAAGCGCGCGGCGAGGCGTGGTGGGCCGTGCAAAAGGACGAGCGGGTTGCGGCCGAGCTGGGCGCATTCAAAGTGGCCGTGGCCCAGCGGTTCGGCGACGAGGGCGTGCGCCAGATGCTGCGGGCCGGAGGACGGCCGGGCGCGGTTACGTCGGCGTCCATCAGACCCGAACAGCAGCCGGCGCTGGATCAGGTAGCCGAGCTGACCGCGACGGTGAAGCAGAGCGAGCGGGCCAGCGCCAGCCTGGCCCAGCGCGAGGCCGAGCGCGAGCACCAAGGGCAGCGACGAGGGTTGCGGATATAGGGCGGTGCCTGCCCAGGTGTTGCTTCATGTGCCAGTAAGATTGTCCGCCTTCCCGTCCAGCAATCAAAGTGTTCGCCTTGCCGTTAGCGGCCGGGGAGTTGACGGACGGAGTGGGTGTGGTCGGTTTTGGTTCGTTTGACGGACGCCCCTGCTTCTGGCCGCTAACCAAGGTGCAACAGCCTCAGCTTGCGAAGCGCTATCAAACGTCCCGTGAGTAGCCTGTCGGGTAGTCCGGGAGCGCTCCTCAAGGTGAGCTCCGCCAGAGATACCGGGAAGGCCAGGAAGATCAGCTCGGCGCGCGGCCTAGTGGTCAACGTCATCGTGCTCTGGAGCAGCCTCTACATGAACGCGGCATTGACCCAGCTTCGCGTCGAGGGTCACGACGTGCGAGATGAGGACGTGGCCCGTCTCTCGCCCGCTCGGCTTCGAGCACGTCAGCATGCTCGGCCGCTACGCCTTCACCCTACCGGACACCATCACGCGCGGAGAGCTGCGACCGCTGCGAGGCCCCCGGGCACACGACGGCGAACCCAACGAGCCGGCCCTTACATAGCTTTTCCGTTCCGTTGCGCCTCAGACCCCGGGAACAGGTCCGCGTTGCCGATGTGATCATAATGCAGGTGGGTCACGATCAGCGTGCGCACCGCTTCCGGATCGACACCGAGGGCGCGCAATCCGTCGGCCGGGGCGCGGAGCAACCGGCGGCCCCGCTTGGCGGCTGAGGCGGCATTGAAGCCGGTGTCCACGACGACCGCAGTGTCGTCACGGCGGATGAGCCAGACATAATAGGCCATGTCGAACGGCGACTCGTGCGGGTCCGCGCCGATCATCACCTTGTTGGGCGGCAGGGCGTCCGCCTCGGCGTACTTGATGGCATAGACCTCGTACGGCTCGGGCGGCATCGTCAGGTCCCGAGTTCCAGCACCGCGTCGGCGAAGGCAGCCGGCGCCTCTTGCGGCAGGGCATGGCCGATCCCCTTCAGCGGCGTCTGGCGGCGCAGCGCCGTGAAGTGCGCCGCAGCCGCTTCTGGCTCGGCCGGTGGATCGACGCCGTCATCGGTGCCCTCCAGCACGATCGTGGGCACGGTAATGCGAGGCTGCGCCGCCAGGCGCCGCTCCATTGCATCGAGCACCAGGTCGCCGGGCACGGCGCCGATGCGGTAGCGGTAGGAGTGCAGCACGACGGCGACGAAATCCGGGTTGTCAAAGGCGGGCGCGGTACGCGCGAAGGTCGCGTCATCGAACTGCCAAATCGGCGAGAAGCTGTGCCACAGATAGCGGCAGAAGCCCGCGCGGTCACCCGCCAGCGCCGCCTGCCCCCGCTCGGAGTTGAGGTAGAACCAGTACCAGTGCCGGCGCTCGCTGTCCGGCGGCATGGGTTTGCGCACGGTTTCCGAGTCCTGGATGTTGTAGCCGGTGCCGCAGCTCACCAGCCCGCTCACCCGCTCCGGCCACAGCGCGGCTACCACGCAGGCAGCCCGGCCGCCCCAGTCGTAGCCGGCCAGCGTCGCACGCGCGATCCCCATCGCGTCCAGCAAAGCGAGGAGGTCGGAGCCGAGCGCCGCCTGTTGCCCGACCCGGGGCGTGCCGGCGTCCAGGAAGCGGGTCGGCCCGTAGCCGCGCAGAAACGGGACAATCACGCGCCGCCCCGCCGCTGCCAGCCGCTCGGCCGCCGCGTCATAGGAATGCACGTCGTAGGGGAAGCCGTGCAGGAGAACGGTCGGCGGCCCGTCGGCGGGGCCGGACTCGAGATAGGCGACATCGAGCACGCCCGCACGCACCTGCTTCATACGTCCATGCCCTTCGCTGGTGGAGGTTGCGGCGCGAGGTTGGCCCGGCGCCCACGGCAGGCCGGCCAATCCCACCCCGAGCGCGCCGACAAGGGCCCGGCGAAACGGGTCCATGGGGCGGCTCCTACTCATACGCATGGTGCACCTTCACCAGCACCCGCGCTCGTTAGGGCACATCGTTCTCGCGTATCCATTGAGCGATCTCCGGCCAGACCGTACCGACCGTCTTGTGGGACATGAACAGGCCGACATGGCCGCCGTTGACGGTTTCCGACCTCACCTGGTCTGGCGGCGTGCCGAGGCGCTTGGTCGCGTTGTGGACCTGGATTGGCGGCGTGATGTCGTCGTCGTGCCCGGCCAGCAGGAACACCGGGCAATGGATGTCCGCGACGGCCAGCTTGCGGCCGAGCCCCTGGAATTCGCCATTAAAGAAGCGGTTGTCGTTGAACAATTCCTGCACGACCTGAAGGTACCACCGGCCGGGCAGGTCGATCGGGTGCTCGAACCAGCCGGCGAACCGCTCGATCCGCTCGCGGTAGTCCGGCTCCTCCACGTGCTCGTAGAGCTTGATGTAGCGATCCACGTATTGCTCGAACGGGTGCATGTTCTTGAACCCCTGCAGCATCATGGCGCCCCGCATGTACCCGCCTCCCATGGCCACGAGTTCGCGGTAGAAGGCGGGCGACAGGCCCTGCACCGCCTTTTTGATTGGCCCGTCGCCGGCCGAAAGGTCCATGGGCGCGCCCGCCAGCACGAGCGAGGCGACCTTCTCCGGAAAGCGCGCGGCAAACATCGCCACCGCCCATCCGCCCTGGCATAACCCGATCAGGTGCGCCCGGCCGCCGACATGCTCCACCGCCACCAGGATCTCGGCCAAGTACTCGTCGATGCCGAAGTTTTTGGTCTCGTCGCTTGCCGACTTCCAGTCGATCAGAAACAGCTTCCCGCCGGCGTGCTGCTTCAGGCAACCCATCAGGCTCTGCCGCTCGTGGAAGTCGGCGATCACCGAGTCGTGCCCGGCGAACGGCGCGTGGACGATGATCGACAGCGCGCCCTCTTTCCCGTTCGTGGCCCGTTCGGTCGAGTAGTCGCGCAGTCGCATGGTCTTGAGGTCGAGCACGACCGTGTTGGGCGTCGCGAACGGGGTTGGCTTGCCGGTTTGCAGCCGGAACGCCTCGGTCGCGGTGTCGAGCAGTCGGCGCACCGGCGCCGTGAGCGACACCATGGAGTCGAGCGGGGTTTGTGCCATAGCGGTCCTCAGCGCAGCAGGTTGGAGCGGGCGAGCTCGACTACTTCGTCGCCGCGCCCGTTCATCACCGCCTTGAGCATGTAAAGGGTGAACCCCTTGGCCATGCCGGCCGTCACCTTGGGCGGCATAGCCAACTCCATGCGGTTGACCACGGCATCGACCAGCACCGGGCCGGGGTGGGCCAGCGCCTCGGCCATCTTGGCCTCCAGCTCAGCCGGGTCTTCGATGCGCACGCCGTGGATACCGACCGCGCGGGCCATGGCGGCGAAATCCGGGTTCTCCAGCCCCGTGCCGGTGTCAACGAAGCCGGACGATTTCTGCTCCAGCTCGATGAAGCCGAGCGCGCCGTTGTTGAACACCACGACCTTGATCGGCAGGCCGAGCTGCTTAGCCGACAGCAGGTCGCCCATCAGCATGGTGAACCCGCCATCGCCCGACAGCGAAACCACCTGCCGCCCCGGGCAGGCTGCCTGGACCCCGAGCGCCTGCGGCATCGCATTGGCCATGGAGCCGTGCCAGAACGAGCCAAGCAGGCGGCGGCGGCCGTTCATGCGCAGGTAGCGCGCCGCCCACACTGTCGGCAGTCCCACGTCGCAGGTGAACACCGCGTCGTTGGCCGCGAGCCGGTCCACCACGCTTGTGACGTGCTGCGGGTGCAGCGTGCGGCCCGGCTTGCCGGTTGCGAGCTCATCCAGGCCGCGGCGGGCATCCTTGTAGTGTTCGACAGCCGAGCGCAGGTGCTTGTCGTCGCGCCCGCCGCCGATCTGCGGGATCAGCGCCTGCAGCGTGGAGCGCACGTCGCCGAGCACGCCCAACTCGATGGGCGTCCGCCGCCCGATCGCCTCGGCGCGGATGTCCACCTGCGCGATCCGCACGCCCTTCGGGTAGAATTGCTGGTACGGGAAGTCGGTTCCGAGCATCAGCAGGGCGTCGCAGCTTTCCATGGCGTGGTAGCCGGACGAGAAGCCGATCAGCCCGGTCATGCCCACGTCGTAGGCGTTGTCCCATTCGACGTGTTCCTTGCCGCGCAGGGCATGGACGACCGGCGATTGCAGCGCGCCGGCGAGCTGCATCAGCTCGTCGTGCGCGCCCTCGCAGCCGCCGCCGCAGAGCAGGGTGACACGTTTGCTCGCGTTCAGCAGCTCGGCCAACTGGGCGAGCGCCGCCGCTTGCGGGGTGATCGTGGGCGGCGGCAGCAGGAGGCTTGAGGCCGCCGGGACCGGCACGTCCGACGCCGGGCGCAACGCCACGTCGCCGGGGATCACCAGCACGCACACGCAACGCTCCGCCACGGCCCGGCGGATGCACATCTCCAGCAGGCGCGGCATCTGCTCCGGGCTGGACGCCATCTCGCAATAGGAACTGCACTCGCCGAACAGCTGCTCCGGGTGCGTTTCCTGGAAGAAGCCGGAGCCGATCTCCGGCGACGGAATGTGCGCCGCGATGGCCACCACCGGCAGGCGGGAGCGGTGGCAGTCGAACAGGCCGTTGATGAGGTGCAGGTTGCCCGGCCCGCACGACCCCGCGCACACCGCGAGCCGGCCCGTCACGTGCGCGTCCCCGGCTGCCGCGAAGGCCGCCACCTCCTCGTGCCGCGTGTGCAGCCACTTGATGCTGCCGTCACGGCGCAGCGCGTCGGTGAAGCCGTTCAGGCTGTCGCCGACGATGCCGTAGATGCGCTCCACCCCGGCGGCGGCGAGGACCTTGACCATCTGGTCGGCGACTGTCTCAGCCATGCGGGGCAGCTCCATCGTTGTTGGCGGGCCCATTGCCGGCAGGTTCGGCGCCCGGGTGGAAGGTGGCGAAACCGGCAACCGGCTCGCGTTCGGTCCGCAGCCGGTTGGCCGTGGCGGTCTCGTCGGCGAAGCCGAGCGACATGCCGCAGACCACCATGTCTTCCGGCGGAAGCTGCAGCGTCTCGCGGACGACCGCGTGGTAATGGGCGAAGGCGGCCTGCGGGCAGGTATCCAGGCCCAGGGCGCGGGCCGCGACCGCCATCGCTTCCATGAACATCCCGAGGTCGATCAGCGAGCCAAGGCCGAGCCGCCGGTCCCGGGTCAGGGTCACCCCGACCGGGGCGCCGAAGAAGCGGTAGTTCTCGTCGTTCCAGGACCGCCCCTTGGCCCGGTCGCCCTTGTGTATGCCGAGCAGGCCGTACAACGCCCATCCGTTGGTCCGGCGGCGCGACAGGTACGGCTCGGGCCACTTCTGCGGATCATACTGGTATTCCGGCGCCGGCTCGTCCCCGCCCGCAGCCCGCACCGCCATGATCGCGTCCGTCAGGCGCTGCCGGCCGGCGCCGGTCAGGACGTGGACGCGCCAGGGCTGGCTGTTGTTGGCGCTCGGCGCGCGCGCCGCCGCGGCGAGGATGCGTTCGACGAGGGGCGGCGGCACCGGGCGGCCAAGGAAGCCGCGCACGCTCCTGCGGCTTTCGATCGCGCCGAGCACGGCGTCCGCTTCGCTGAAAGATGGGCTGGGCATGTCCATGTCAGACAAGGTGCAGTTCTTTGGCCGATGCCATGAGGCCGTCGCGGTACTCGGGGTGTGCCAGCCCGATCAGCGCCTTCGCGCGCTCCGTGGACGACAGGCCCTTCATGTTGGCCGCGCCAAACTCGGTGACGACCCAGTGCGTGTCGATGCGCGGCACCGTGACCGGCCCGTCCAGCCGGGCCACGATCTTGGACACCTTGCCGTGCGCCGCCGTGGAGGCGGTCGCGATGATCGACCTGCCGCCCCTGGACGCATAGGCACCGCGTACGAAGTCCAGCTGCCCCCCGGACGCGCTGTACTGGTGCCCAAGCATGTGCTCGGAATTGCACGCGCCGGTCAGGTCGACCTGGATGGTGGCGTTGATGGAGACGACGGTATCGTTTTGCGCGATGATAGCGGGATTGTTGACGTAATCGACCGGCGCGCTTTCCACGGCCGAGTTGCCGTCGATGAAATCGTACATCGCCTTCTGCCCCATGGCGAAGGTGAAGATACTGGTGCCGGTGTTGAGCGCCTTGCGCCGGTTGGTGACGACCCCGGCCTCGATCAGCTCGACCAGCCCCGGGTTCAGCGCCTCCGTATGCACGCCCAGGTCCTTGCGGTCCTTCAGTTCGGCGCAGACAAGGTTCGGCAACGCGCCGACGCCCATTTGCAGGCAGGCACCGTCGGGCACCATGCCGGCGATGATCTTGCCGATGGCCGCATCGTCGGGACCGCCCTGGCGCACCGGCAGTTCCAGCAGTGGCGCATCGTTCTCGATGATGGCCTCGACCTCCGACACGTGAAGGGTCGAGCCGACGCCGCCCACTCGCGGCATGTGTCGGTTCACCTCGACGATCAGGTGCTTGGCGGCGCGGGCGACCTTGCTGGAATAGTCGTTGCCGACCCCCATGCTGAAATAGCCGTGCTTGTCCATCGGCGAAACGGCGCAGACGAAGCTGTCGATGCCGATCTCTTCCGTCAGCAGGCGGGGCGCCTGGTGGAAGTTGTTGGGAATGTAGCTGACGACCTTGCGGTTGTCCTGCAGCCCGCGCTTGATCAGGCCCCGCTCGGCCGCGGTGACGAACATGCAGTACGGCTGGATGCGGTCGTTCAGCGCGTAGTCCAGGATCGACTTGCCCGCGATGGACGTCGCCTCGAAGTAGTAGACCTTCACGCCCTCGACCTGCCCGGCACGCGCCCGGGCCGCCAACGCCTCCAGCAGCGCCGGAGGCTCGCCCATCGCCATGCCCATGGACAGCTTCGTGCCCGAGGGAATCAGCGCGACCGCTTCGGCGGCTGTCTTGAGCTTGGATTTGTAAACTGAAAGGAGGTCCATCACGTCCGCTCCGGTTGTGTCATGCGCCGCTGCCGTGGAGGCGTCAGTAGTTCGCGGCGTCCTCTTCCGGCGTGTGCCCGCGCCGGTGGACCAGCATGGTACGCTCGAACGTCATGACCTCCTTGCCATCCTGGTTCACGCCGCGGGTCGAGACGGTAACGATCCCCTCGGTCGGGCGGCTCTTGGACTCGCGCTTGTTCAGCACGGTGCTCTCGGCGTAGATCGTGTCGCCGGCGAACACCGGGTGTGTTGCTTTCACCTTGTCCCAGCCCAGGTTGGCGACGACCTTGCCGCTGACGGTCCGCACGCTCATCCCGGTCAGCAGCGCCAGCGTGAAGGTGCTGTCCACCAGCATCTTCTTCCACTCGGTCTTGGATGCGTAGGCCGCGTCGAAGTGGACCTGCTGCACGTTCAGCGTAAGCAGCGTGAAGTAGGTGTTGTCCACGTCCAGGACCGTGCGGCCAGGCCGGTGCTCGAACACGTCGCCGGGTTCGAAATCCTCCCAATACAATCCAGACGTTTCACGATAGCGGTGCTCACCAACTGCCTTGTACGCAGGCAACAGACCGTCCATGGGATCCTCCTTGTGCAAACTGTTGAACAGGCGCTACTGCCCCGCGGCAGCGAGCACCCGGCGCGCCTTGCGGGCCACCGCCTCGTCGACCATCTGGCCGTCCACGACGCCCACGCCCTTCTTGTTGGCTTCCAGCACGGCTTGGGCGTGCTTGACCTCGTCGTCCGTTGGCGTGAACACGTCGTTGATCGGCTTGACCTGGTTCGGATGGATGGCCGCCTTGGCTGGGAACCCGAACGCCGCCGCCTCCCTAGTCTCGTTGGCCAGGCCATCGGCGTCGTGCACGTCGAAGAACGGCGAGTCGATCGGGATGATGCGGGCCAAGGCGCAGGCGTGCACCAGCCTGGCCCGCTCGTAGGCGAGCGGCGGCCAGGCGGGCGAGGCGCCCAGGTCGGCCGCCATGTCGGCAGCCCCCAGCATCAGCCCGGCCAGCCGGGGCGTTGCGGCCGCGATCTCTCCGACCAGGGCCAAGCCTCGCGCGCTCTCGATCAGGCCAATCAAGCGGGTCGGCCGCTTGGCCGTCGACAGCAGCCGATCAAGGATCTGGATGTGACCCGGGCCCTCGGTCTTCGGCAAGATGATGAAGTCGGGCGCCGCGTCCGAGCGCAGCAGCGCGTCGATGTCGGAAATGCCCGCCTGGGTATCCAGACCGTTGATGCGAAGCGCCCGCGTGTTCGCGGCATCGCGATGTTCGGACAGATACTGGAGCGTGGTCGCACGCGCCGACGCTTTGTCTTCCGGCGCCACCGCATCTTCCAGATCGATGATGAGGACGTCTGCGCCGACATCCGCTGCTTTGGCAAACCTGTCGGCGCGGGTGCCCGGTGTGAACAGCCAACTGCGGGTCGGTCGTGTCGTGCTGGACATGATCAGTGTGCTCGCTATGCCGTGGACCACACCTAGTCACTCGGCTGTGGCCTTCCCAATTCACCTGGCACTACGATCGTGATATGTTTTGCAAATGGATGTAGTCGGCTAGTCCGTCATGGAATTGCGCCATATCCGATACTTCCTGGCTGTTGCCCGGGAGAGCAACTTCACCCGTGCAGCGCTGAAGCTGGGGATCGGTCAGCCTCCTTTGAGCCTCCAGATCAAAGCGCTGGAGCACGAGGTGGGAGCCGTCCTGTTCCGCCGCGTGCCGCACGGGGCCGAGCTGACGGCGGCAGGCCAAGCCTTCTTAGAGATGGTTGAAGGCATGCCGGCGCAGGCTGAAAAGGCCATCAAGGTGGCGCAACGTGCTGCGCATGGCGAAGTCGGGGCGTTGCGGGCCGGTTTCACGGCCTCGTCGGCCTTCAACAACGTCGTGCCTGGCACGATACGGGCGTTTCGTCACGCCTACCCCGAAGTGGAACTCCACCTGGAGGAGTCGAACACGACGCGCCTCCTGGCCGGCCTCCAAGAAGACACGGTCGACGTCGCCTTCTTGCGTCCAGCAGCAAGCGACCTTGCGGAATTGCGTGTCCGCAAGCTCTCCGAGGAGCCGCTCATCCTGGCCTTGCCGGCCAACCACGCAGCTTGCATGGAGGAGGCCGTCAATCTCGCTGATTTGTCAGGCGAGCCGTTTCTTCTCTTCCCTCGATCGATGGGGCCAACTCTGTACGACCTGCTTGTGGCAGCTTGCCGCCAAGCCGGCTTCGAGCCGCGCGTGCATCAAGTTGCGCCGCAGTTCTCGTCCATCGTTAACCTAGTTGCGGCGGAGATTGGCATCGCGCTCATGCCCGCGTCCATGGCGCAGGTCAAAACGACTGGCATTACTTTTCGCCCGATCCAGGAGAACCTGCCTTCGATAAGCTTGTTCCTTGCTCAGCGAAAGGGAGATACGTCGAAGCTAGTACGGAACTTCGTGAGCGTTGCGCTCAGCAATTGAGCTTGCTTCTGGCCGGGGCATAGATGTTGACCTGGTCTTCGGGTCTACATGGACGCGGCGCTGAACCAACTCCGGGCCGAAGGGTTCGACGTGCGATGGCGCAGAGGCGGGGCGGCAACGCAGCGATAAGGGCCGCGTCCACCATGTCGCCAACGGTGCAGACCAGCGCGTCGGCGTCCGTGCAGGACCTGGCCAGGCACTCACGTCCGAGCGGCTTGTCCGCTTCGTTGAGGGTGGCGTCATAGTCTTGCCGCAGCCTGGCCTCGACCGGAGCAGGGAGCTTGCGGGAAACCACGACCCGACGCCGGGGTGTTACGTCCTGCCGCGTTGCCACAGGCCGTGCCGCCATCGCCAGGTTCTCGAAAGGCATCGTCAGGCCGATCCGAAGACACGAGCAGGCCGCGCTCTGAACGGGACGTAAGCGAACGGCAGGCAGAACCCCTCAAGCAACCATCTCGCGTGCTTCCTGCAATTGGGCGACGGGCCGTTCGGGCGCCCGCTCATGACTGGGCACCGACACTGGCGAGGATCACGCGCGCCCTGGCATGAACAGGCGCGTCTACCATGCGCCCCTGAACGGAGATGCTGCCCAGACCCTTCCCGACTGCCTGCTCATAGGCTGCCGCCACCTCGCGCGCCCAGGCGACCTCCGCGTCCGAGGGCCGGTATACGGCTTCCGCCACGCCGACCTGCGCGGGATGCACGCACAGCGTCCCGGTCATCCCCAGGCTGCGCGACACCCTGACCGCACGCTCGAACACAGCCATGCGGCGATGCTCCGGGATGGCCCAGGCCGGTCCCCAGGCTTCCAGCCCCGCCGCCCGCGCGGCCAGCGCGACGTGCGCCGCAGGTCCCCGCAGCGCCGCAGGCCCGGCCTCGACACCAAGCGACGCCGCGTAGTCCTCTCCTCCCCAGGCCAGGGCCGCGAGGCGCGGGCCGCCGCTGATCGCCTGGGCCGACAGGACACCAAGCGGGGTCTCGATCTGCGCCGACACCGCCACCGTCCCCTGTGTCAGTCCCACCCGTGACTCCGCCGCTGAAATAGCGTGATCGAGCGCCGTCAGGTCGCCGGGGGACTCCGCCTTGGGCAGCATCAGGCCGGCAACCCCGTCCAGCACGCAGGCGTCTACGTCGCGCCCCAGGTGCTCCGGGCGGTTGTTGAGCCGGACCCAGACTTCCAACCCTCGCCGCTGCAGGCTGGCGACCGCTCCCGGGAGCGCCTCGCGCGCGGCCTGCTTCTGCTCGAAAGGTATGGAGTCCTCCAGGTCTAGCATCACCGTCCCTGTGCCCTTCCCGTGCGCACCGGCGATAAATCGCTCGGCCAGCGCCGGCAGGAACAGCAAGGTTCGCCGCGGCCCGGCAGCCCGGCTCACGCGGTTGCTCCCTTCGCTGCCGCGGCCAGCGGCGTTCCTGCTCCAGCATGGTCATAACCTCCCCCTCGTGTTCGCCCAGGGCCGGGGCGGGGCGCCGCAGGGCGCCGGGCGTGCCGGACAGCCGCGGGACCACGGCATGCATCGGCACGCTGCCCAGCTCGCGGTCCTCCATCTCGACCAGCACCCCGCGCTCGCGCACGTGCGGGTCCCCCTCGAACCCCGCGGCATCGTACACGGGTCCGACAGTCGTCGCGGTTTTCGTGAAGAACTCCAAGTTCTCGCCCAGCGTGCGCTGTCCGACGAACTCCTGGATGACGGCGTCAAGCGCCGCCACGTTGGCCAGTCGATGGGAATTAGTCCGGAAGCGCGGATCCCCGATCAGCTCCGGTCGCCCGATCGCGCGTAGGAGCCGCTCGGCCATCCCCTGTGGACGGGAAAACGGACAGGAGCCGCCTTGGCGAACGTCGGCTATGCGCGGGTGAGCACGCTGGATCAGGACCTCTCGCTCCAACTCGACGCCCTGGCCGCAGCTGGGTGCGGCAAGGTGTTCGAGGACCATGCTTCCGGCGCCCGCGCCGACCGCCCCGGGCTGCAGGCGGCCCTCGACTACGTGCGCGACGGCGAGGTGCTGGTCGTCTGGAAGCTGGACCGGCTCGGGCGTTCGCTGCCCCACCTGATCGAAACCGTCACCGTACTGTCTCAGCGCGGTGTCGGGTTCCGCTCGCTGACCGAGGCCATCGACACTACCACTCCGGGCGGGCGGCTCATCTTCCACATCTTCGGCGCTCTCAGCCAGTTCGAACGCGACCTGATCCAAGAGCGCACGCGGGCCGGCCTCACCGCCGCGGCAGTGAGGGGCCGCAAAAGCGGGCGCAAGCCCGTCATCACCGACGACAAGTTGAAACGCGCACGCGGGATGGCCGGCAAGGGCCTGACGGTGCGCGAGATCGCAACGCGGCTGAAAGTGGGAAAGACAGCGCTCTACGAGGCGCTCAAGGTGGAACCGGCCTGACCTCCGGTCCCGTGATGGCCTTCAAACTATCCAAGTGGCGGCTGGTGACACGACTGTTGGGGTCAAGGCCTACTATCGCTGCACTGGTACGGAAAGGAACCGCCTTGATGGTGGGCCTCGGTGCCGCGCCCAGGGCATTCGGGTCGAACAGCTCGATGCAGCAGTTTGGCGTGGGGTTTGCCGCTTACTCGAAGACCCGGCTCGCGTCATGGGGGAGTATCAGCGACGCCTGCAGGCCGTGCGGACCGGACCGTGCCGGCCCGAGCTGGAAACGGTCGAGCGCCAGCTTACCAAACTGCGCGGCGGCGTGGGCCGGCTGATCGACACCTACGCCGAAGGCGTGATCGGCAAGGCAGAGTTCGAGCCGAGGCTGGCAGGACTGCGCCAACGCGTCGCCAAGCTCGAAGCCGAAGAAGCAGCACTCCGGGACACCGCCGAGCAGGCCCGCTCTCTCCACCTCATCATCGGCAAGCTCGAAGCCTTCGCCAGCTTGGTGCAGGACCAACCGGACGGGGCGGACTGGTCAACCCGGCGTGACATCGTCCGCACCCTCGTGCGGCGGATCGAGGTCGATGGCCCGCATATCCGGGTCGTGTTCCGCGCCGATCCCGGATCAGGGAATGACCCCACCTCACCTCGGTTTTGCGACATTGTCCAGCAGGTGATCGAGACCTGGCATGGACGGGAGTTGCCAGCACCGTCCTAATCGGTCTCCTCGCAATCCTCTAGCCGTGTTCGGAAGCACCTTGGGTGAGCTCATCGCAGAGCGCCTGGCATGTCTGTTTCCATCCTCACGGATCGCTGGCACCCGTCCGCGACCCTGCTACTCGAGCGGCGCAACCCTCGCGGCTCGCAGCCCATCGATCGTCCAATCTACGACCCGCGCGACGTATGCGTCGCGGTCGCCGAACGGGAACGCCGGGAAGGTGAGAACCGCCGCGACCGCTCCATGCACCGCGGTCCATAGCAGCGTCGTAATGGCGTGCGCGTCGCCCTCCAGCATCCCCGAGGCGAGGCAAGCTTGTGCGCGATCCAGGCCGATGGCGAAGGCTGGGCTCTCCCCGGCGATCTCCTCCGGCCCTTCGAACTCGCGCACCGGCTGCACCTCAGGCGTCATGAACAGCACGCGGTAATCGTCCGGCCGCTCCAACCCGAGCCGCGCGTAGGTCAGGAACACCCCGCGCAGGGCGGCAAGCGGCTCCTCCGCGGGCTCGGCCGCGAGGCGCTCGGCCAGGATGCCGAAGCCCCGATGCGCCAGCGCGGTCAGGAGGTCGTGCTTGTCGCGGAAGTACGCGTACAAGCTCATCGGCGCGCAGCCCATGCGATGCGCCAGCTTGCGCATGCTCAGCCCATCCGGTCCCTCTTCCGTGAGGATCGCACGCGCCTCGGCGAGTACGTCCTCGCGGAACGCCGCGCGCTGCCGCTCGCGGCGGAACTGAGGACTGGATATCGGCGCTGGCACCATTCTTGATCCTCTCGTACTCCGAAGCCAGCGCGGACCCTACAGCATCGCGGGTGCGGCAGGATGGACGCCGTCGCCGTCGCGCCGCAGCCTTGCCGGTAACATCGCGCGCGCGTCCCCGCGTCTCCTCAACGACGCACGGCGAGCGGCGGATCGACCGGTACCGCGCAGCGGAGGCGCGCGACCGCTCCGTCCGGCACGACCCCGCGTGTCCCTGATCATTCCGACCGTGACCGGAAACAGGCATGAGGTAGGCGCGACTGGCATTCGAGACCATCGCGACGTGGTGACATTCGGCCCGCTGGGTCGCGTGTGCCGAACCGGAAGCGAGCCGCCGATATCACCGACGCCGCCGATGGCCCTGTGACCGCGTCGGCATGCGGCATGATCCGGCCTCGCTGAGGGTGAACAACCAGTTCGGCAGGTCGATTGCCGGCGCGTCAACCGGCTTCGCGAATCGCGTGCGAGAACTCCAGGGCTTGCCTCTCGCTCATACGCGTTCTATATAAAAATACGCGTATGAAGTGAGTGGTGCAGGCGTCGGCGATTGCCGTCCCGACTATCGGCGTCTGTGGGACCTTGATCGCGATATGCCGGCCTACGGCGATGGTCGGCAGCAGATCGCCTGAACGACCAGAGGTGGAAGGATGCTAAGTCCCGACCGCGCCTTCTCGATCTGCGGCGGCGTTGCGGCGCTGTCCTGGCTCGGTCTGGCGGCGAGCCTATTCGTCCCTGACAATCTCCGGGCGCCCATCTGGGCCGGGACGGCACTCGTCGTGCCTGCCCTCGTCGGACTGGCCTACGCCGTTCTGCTCGCCCAGGGCTTGCGCGCCCGTACCGGCGGCGGCTTCGGTTCGATCGCAGCCGTCCGACGGCTCTTCGCCGACGACGCCGCGCTCGCGGCCGGCTGGTTGCACTACATCGCGTTCGACCTGTTCGTGGGCACTTGGGTCGCGCACGCCGGGCTCGATGCGGACATGTCGCCGCTCCTGATCCTGCCGTGTCTCCTGCTGACTTTCCTCATTGGCCCGGTCGGCCTCGTCGCGTTCCTGGCTCTGCGCTTCCTCGTCGCCTCGCGGCTGGGGCTCGCCACATGATCGCGTGGGCCCGACCGCCGGAGCACGCGCCTCGCGAGGGACAGTGCCTACCCTCGATCCATACCGGGCGGGCGCAGCGGTCGCCGGTGCCATTCAATCATTCGATCACGCAACGGCCCACTGCCCCGGGGTACCGGCGAGAGGCTCCCCGCGCAGTTCGGGCCACGGAGGAGGACCGATGATGGATCCCGCGCACCTCTACTGGTATGCCGCCGCCGGCTTCGCCGCCTCGACGCCCGTCGCCCTCGTGGCACGGCGCGTCGACCAGCGTAGACTGGACGGCGATAACGTCTGGAACAAGCCGGCCAAGTTCGGCATCTCGCTTGCCTTGCACTTCGCCACCTTCGCGTCGGTCGCTGGTTTCCTCGGGGACGGTATCGTTCTGCTCACGGTCGCGTGGCTGTCCGTCGGGGCGGCCGTGATCGAAGTGGGCTACATCGCCGTTCAGGCGGGTCGGCAGCGGCGCTCCCACTTCAACCAGGACACGCGGATCGAGGCCGCGATCTATGCAGGGCTGGGGATTGGCGCGCTCTTGGTGCTCTCGCCGGCCGTCGTGGTCGGGATCGCGGCGGCGCTATCGCCTCCTACGGCGTGGCCGCCCGCGCTCCGACTGGCCGTTCCTGTCGCGTTCATCGTGGGTGCCGGGCTGACGCTGCTGATCACGCTCCGGATGGGCTCCCAAAACAGCCGCTACGTGGGCCCCCCGCCCACGACGCCACGGACCATGTGGTTGACGGGGTGGACAGTGAACGCCGCAGACCTTCGGCCTGCCCACTTCCTCGGGACCCACATAATGCAGGCCGTGCCTGCCATCGCGCTGGCGGGATCGTGGCTGCTCCCGCCAACGGTTGCGCTGGTCCTCGCCGCCGCCGCCGCCGCCGGCTGGACGTGGCTCACGCTCGGGTTGTTCCGGCGGACCGTGGCGGGTCGACCGCTGCCCGGCTTCTTCGCGAAACTCGCTTGATCGCGGTAGACCCACAGGTAGCCCCACCTGCGCGACGCACGCCCCGGATACCGTGAACGGCACCTCCGATCTCTTTGCCACCTGGCGAGGCCGAACTGCGCTTCGTCAGGAGATCGGTGGGCAAGTCCCGTTAAAGACCACAAACAAGCGCAAAGAAAGTCAGTACTATGAACGCGGTGGACAGACCCCTGGCACTCATCACCGGCGCGTCGTCGGGTATCGGATTGGAACTGGCCAAGCTGGCCGCCGCGGACGGCTACGCCCTACTGCTCGCAGCCGACAGGCCGTTCGAGCGTGCGTTGGCCGAGCTATCCGGCGCGGGGGTCGAGACGATCACGGTCGACCTTTCGACCGCCGAGGGCGTCGCTGCGCTCATCGCGCAAGTCGGTGAGCGCGAGGTAGACGTGCTCTGCGCCAACGCCGGCCAAGGTCTCAGCGAAGGCTTTCTTGACCAGGACTTCGCAGACGTGCGCAAGCTCATCGGGATCAACGTCGTCGGGACGCTCGATCTCGTGCAGCAGATCGGGCGCTCCATGCGCGCACGCGGCAAAGGTCGCATCCTGCTCACGGGCTCGCTCGCCGGCCTCCTGCCCGGGGCCTACCAGGCAGCCTACAACGCCTCGAAGGCTTTCGTTTACAACTTCAGCTTCGCCCTGCGCAACGAGCTGAACGACACGGGCGTCACCGTGACCTGTCTGATGCCGAACGTCACCGAGACCGACTTCTGGGAACGCGCTGGCGCTCTCGAGAGCAAGGCCGGGTCCGGCAAGAAGGATCCGCCCGAGGTTCCCGCGAAGGCCGGTTGGGCGGCGATGAAGGCGGGGGAAGGCGCTGTCTCGCCCGGATACTTCGACATTTTGCAGCGCGCGATCATGCGTGTGCTCCCCCGAGACGCGCTCGCGGAGGTGAACGCGAAGGAGATGCGGCTCGGCGGCGCCTGATCCGGTCCAACCCGCCGAACGTCGGAGCCGCCGTAGGCTTGACCGGATGCTTCGCACCGAAGCGAGAAGGGCCGACGTCTTCAGCAGCCTCGTCATTCTCTGGACGTAGCGGAGGAGAGCAGGTCTCGCTCGACGAGGCGAAGGAGAGCGACGGGCGCAGGACCGACCTCGCCAAGCGCCTCCTGGCGGCGTGAGGCGGAGGGCTCGGTCGATGCTGGGTCCAGCCGAGCTCTCTCGCGCGCAAGCCGCGACGTCGAGCCGATTCGCCACGAGCGGTCGGCACGCGCCGCCCGCCCGCAGTGGCGCTTCTTCGACGACGGCACGCACATCGACCTGATGCAGGACGTCGAGCGGATGGCCGGCGACACGGAGGCCCGAACTAACGGAAGTTCCTCCTGGTACACATAGGGAGTTCTACTAGCTAAATCAGAGTGATAGCGTAAAACAGATGATTTCCGACACCCGTCGATCACTGTCCTCAAGGGCCCAAAATTAGCCAATTTTCTACGCGGCAAACCCTGTCGGAATAGAAAAGCACACGGAAACTACCATGGGAGGGTGTTCCAACATGCTTCTCGTTCTTGATCTGTCCCGTTATGCGTACTAGGAGGCACTTCCGTTACTTCGGGCCGAAAGTGGGAAAGACAGCGCTCTACGAGGCGCTCAAGGTGGAACCGGCCTGACCTCTTGCTTCGTGCTGGCCGTCAAGCCGTCCGAAGTGGCGGCTGGTGACACGACTGTTGATACTGGTGGCGAAATCGGTGGCGGCTCCGTCAAGCTGGCTGGAGCACAGCGAAGCGCGAGCATCGTGTTCTCGCGATAGGAGTGCCAGCGCACCACTCCGCGACCCGGACC
>JAABUP010003633.1_pt1 | contig 26990 bp, 32 predicted proteins | sample 5559201 | NCBI WGS metagenome assembly JAABUP01 (sample SAMN10711887, study PRJNA513373) | rock metagenome | isolation source: Antarctica rocks | place: Antarctica | reverse complement strand
ACCATCTCCACCCCCACCATCTCCACCTCCGCCTTCTCCACCTCCGCCTTCACCGCCTCCACCTCCCGGCCAGATTCTTGTGGCTGCAGTGAAAACAAGCTCACCTTATGCAGCCCTGCCTACAGTGAATGACACAACACCCCCCGTCATCACTATACTTGGAGCCAATCCATACAGGGTCACACAGGTTGGTCAGCCATGTCTGTGGCTGCATTTTCACATGGGATGCACAAGACAAGGAGATATAACAGTACAGTTCACAGATGACCATGATTGTATTTGCATGACAATCAGCCAAACACACTTTTTGCAAGAATGAACTGCTGCATTCTGCTGTAGGGTCAAGCATACAACGATCCTGGGGCTACTGCCTATGATGCTGTTGATGGTGCCATCACAACCATCACTGTCACTGGGGTCAACGCTGTCAATACCATGGAGGTATGTGTACCCCACCGTGTGTATGGAACCATACCATTCAGTGTTCTGCTAGAAACATCACAAGGATGCACATCATCAACATGCAGACTTGAGACGTTGCAACGCCAGCTTGAACATTGTAAACATCCAATACAATGCCAGATGCATTTCTTTTGGTGATCAAGAGCATCAACCCCGTGTAATCACCTTACTATGTGGCAAATTGCTAGTGGTCAATGTTTTGTCTAGCAGTTGTGGAGCTAAAGGCTGAGTGCCATCTGCAGGCAGGCAGCTACTCTGTGACATACACTGCAGAGGATGCTGCTCACAACGTCGCAACTGCGACCAGAACTGTCAACGTGATCAGTCCCTGCAGTACTCCTGAGCACTTTTGCTCTGCAAGTTGCCAGTAAGCATCGTCAACTGTCATCGTGGCATGTTCTGCAGCTTCTGAGGAATGCTTGCTCACTTTGCATCATTGGTGGCTGCATGAATCTTGTCCACAGCTCTGCCTAAACTTTTTTTTGTGTATCTGACACTGCAGTTCCCATGTTCCATTTTGTGGCGGTGATTTGCACTTTGTAATGCTCTCAATCAAATGTCATGCTCCTCTGCACTTGCCAGTGAACAAGCAGAAAATATGTTGCCCAGCAAGACATGTATGCTGCAAAGACAACTTGTTCTTGCTGTTGCAGGTGCTCAACTTTGACAGTCTGTCTGCCGGCCACCTCTATATGTGCCTCAACAACCACAGCAGCTTTTACTGACACTACTGCTACTATCATCACTGTCCTGTTGAACTCAATGAGTGTCAATGCCACCACAGCAGCAGGGCAATTACTGGTGGTCACCACAGTCTATGTTGGTGTGCCATACATACCTGTTCCATCCTTGGAGCCCTGCATTGTGCGCAATCCACACGTGCGGGCATTGTCACCGATTGCGTCTCATATGCGCACTCCCAGCATGTTATGTTGGCTCATGCCTAACATCATTGCGCTGACAACTCTGCTGTTGATGGAGTGCTGCCATCATTTCAGTACAGCACTCATGTAATCAGCAGATGTGCAATACTGCTGACCATGCATTCTGCAGCTTTTGCATGCTTGGATGCGCAGGAACCACGTACACCGACCCAGGTGCGACAGCAACGGACAATGTTGATGGCAACATCACCAGCCGGCTGACCACTTACGGAGTTGGTGCAGTCAAGACAGCTGCCCCAACCGCCACTGCATCACCCTATGTCATCACCTACAATGTCATAGATAGCTCTGGCAACCAAGCCACACCAGGCCTCAGATATGTGGTCGTGACATGCAAATCCCCAACTATGACATGTACAGCTAGTGATGGTACACTGTTCTGTAGTACTAGTTCTGGTGTGTGTATTGAAAGCACCAGTGTAGCTGCTTCCACTACTGGGACTGCCCCCACCATCAGGCTGATAGGGCAAGCTGTTCTGGGGGTGACTGAAGGCACCTCCTACCTGGCTTGTCCCACCCCTCAGCCCACCAATGTCATATGTGACAGGCAGGGACCCCCTCTCTGACCAGTACACCCAGTGCGACACGACAGTCAGATTCACCTATGCATCCTTGGAGACTTGCTTCTTGTGATTTTGATTTTGGTTCACGCATACTGTTCACAGCTTATTGCATTGCTGTGGTTCTGCTCATATGATGTCGCTCATGTAAAGGTGTGTTCAGTGTTGCTGACATGTTGTATAGCACTTGACAGCTGCTTGTCTGTAGAAGCTGCCTGCCTTACGGAAGTAGGTTCTGCTGTAGCACCGCACCGAACACATGTTTGGTGCCTGCAGGGGCTGTTCTGCGTATGACTCACTGGATGGTGTGCTTACACCCTATGTGCAAGCCTGCTCGACGTCAAATGCCAAGTATGTCTCCCCCTCCTGATGATGCTCCCACCCTTCTGCTACAGCATGCACCCCGTTTGACTACTGCACCCCGTTTGACTTGGCTTGGAAGCTGTACTGGAGGTCAAATGTGTTTATGAACATTTCACTCAACTTATTGGCCAAGTGTTCACACTTTTGCCCCTTGGAATTTGATGCATGAACAAAACAGTCCATGAATGGATGAATCAGTGACAAAGGCTGGTATTGAGAACACCATCTCTGCACAAGCCGTCAAGTGGCTCGACACATTGAGGACATATGCATGAAGCTGGTGTACAATTGTGCAGGTACTTGTTTACAGCCACAGGGATCAATGCCTGCAGCTACAGCATGAAGGTGGCTGGCGTGTACACCATTGCTTTCACGGTGACCAACAGCCAGGGCTTGTCGGCCAGTGTGAACCGTACCCTGGTGGTGGAGCCTGTCTGCCCTTTGGGACAGACTCTATGCTCCAACAAGGTGAGTCTAAAACAGCTCCATGGTGTAAAAACGCGCCTTTACTGTCCCCAGACGTTTCCGAGTTTTTTTTTGGGTATTGTAGAGACGACGTTTCTGAAATAAAATGGACGTTTTGGGATTGAGAAGAGCTGTGCAACAACACTAAGCCCATTCAGCGTGCACATTGCTGTGTCATGCTGCATACATCCAAATCATTGATGCATGCCCATGCTGTGTGAACACACACCGGTCCTACTCGCTCTTCAAGTGTATAGTCAAGTGTTGGGACACTACAGATTTGCTAGCATGTGTGCCAGCATAGCACCCGGCATCTTGTCACATGTGGATTGGGTGCACAGCTGCAACTTCATAACAGCGTGGCTGCAGCTATGCAAGGAGCAAATGTATGATTTCCTGGTGTAGGTGTCTTGCAGTCCCAGTGGGCTGTGTCCAGGAACAGCTGCTCGGGCCTTGACTGTAGTCATTGCACCTATCATTACACTTGTCACTTCCACCTACCTGTCCTCCGTAGTGCAGGTGAAGCAGGTAAGCATGTAGCTAAATCAGCTGTCTGCTGGTAGAATGTACATCCCAGGCACTGCAGGGGAGCAATTATGCTGTTCAAACATCATGTGCAAAACCTGGCCTGCCTTGGGGGTACTCGACAAGCATCGAGATATAGGATTGGGCGCAAAAGTTTCCACAGAGTCTGGCCATGCTTCATCGAAGGGTGCTGATACTTGCAAAGACACCTTTTTGCGGCAAGCTTGACAAGATGTTGTTGCTTGCAGGGTCACATCTACACCGCCTGCGGCTCAGGTCAGATGCCCACATCAGGTGCTCACCTTCCTTCACTGCCACAAGTTTGGCTACATCGCATTTGATTTTGCAAGCCTGGCAGCACATTGCATAAGGGCATGAATGTGTGTGTTCAAGTGCCTATTACATGAGTCAAGTTGAGCAAGATGACTTTTCTGTCCTTTTCTGTCCAACGGCCTACTCCAACTACCATGACTTAACTAGATCCTTTGCTGTGTGTGCTGTGCTCAATGTTGCAATCACAATCTGTACATGACAACACTGTATGTGTGTTCCTCAAATGCAGGTCTGCCGTGTGAGCTGGGTGCAACTGCTGTCAGTGCATCTGATGGCAATCTGACCAGTGTAGTGCTGGCATGCCCACCTGCTGCCTGCCTGGGAACTGCCTGCCCAGGTGACCTACTGACACCTCTCTGGCTCGCATACAGATTTGGCACTCATTAAGTTTCCACAAGGCTGCAGATGGGCTCAGCAACTATGTTGTCGCTGTGGCTATGCATGCATGGGCTCAGCGGGTTGTTTTTCCATTGTTCTCTCATGCTGGCCTAGGCACCAGTCTGCTATTGTGGTACAAACACACCTACCATATGTCTGTACTGCTGCCAACCTGTGATCACATCTGGGCGTAGGGACATGACTGTACCAGACTGTCCGGACACCTTTCCTATGCTGATTCCTATGCTGCTCACAAGTGCCTGAGCAGTTGCTGGGCTAACGTAATGCTGATAAGGTTTGCATGGTGTGACCTCAGATATGCCATTCACCTGATGCTGTTTTGCACTGCTTGCAGGGTATGCCTTCGTACAACAGGGTATCAGCTCCTGTGCAGTCAACACCTCAGCAGCTGTGGGAACCACCTTTGCTATCAACTTCAAGGTCTTTGACTACTCCATCCCCAGTCTGAACGCCAGCGTCGCACGCACTGTCAGCATCATCAACCCATGTGACGGCGCACAATACCTGTGCTCTGATGGCACCTGCAGCAGCATTGCATGTAACCTCAGGTCAGATCTGTCTCATGCTTTGATCGCGCTTTAGTCTGGGGTGGGCTCTAGAAAATTCCTGTAGGGTCCCCTGTTGAGTCCTAAAGATAGAGAACAAATAAAAAAGGGGCACAAAGAGACGCAGTGCTACCTTATATCTTGCCGGTGGCCATGCCATGTCCACACTCAGGACACACTTGTGCACCCTTTGCATGCAACTACAGCTCAAATTGTGCCGCTTGTGGAATGTCAGCACCTGTCCCCACTCTTGGTTCACAGGTCAGCAGCACAGACACAATGCGTTGTGTGCAGGGATGCCTTGGTTCAGGGCCCACCAGGCCTAAAGTTTGTGGCGTATGGTAGTGCGTCCACAAGCGTGACCACAGGGTATGGAGTGGCAGCGCCTGTTCCCCTGGTGCCATGCACAGCCCTGGACAATACCACAGTATGCTTGCTTGTCCTTCATCCAGCAGTTGTCGTGACAAGTGGAACAAGCTGAGCAGATGTTGGACTGTATGATCTGTGCTGCCTTTTGTGCTGCACCTGTTACACAGGCAAAACACACCGCTGGATCTTCCGATGTGGCTCCAGCTCAATTGCTTTTGTCTCATGTCTGATGGTTGTTGTGCTATACGCCTATCATTCTTGATTGCCACACATTGCTGCAGTGGTCATGCAATGCTATATAGATATATGGCCAGCACCATGTGCATGGCACCAATGCATGCACGTCATAGGTTCTTAAAAGTCAAAAGCAGCCTTTTGGGCATGTCCCCTCTTCCTTCCTTGTTGATACCTGTGTGTTATAGGACTGCGGTGCCGTGGCCACAGACAGCACAGGGGCAGACATCTCTAGCAGCATTGTGGTGGTGGATGTGACTCCCTGTGCTGCTGGAGCACAGTGCCCAGCTTGTGCCATCACCTTTGCTGCAGCTGGCCTGTGCCAGCCTGGGCCCTACCTATACCTCTACAGGTCTGCCGACTGCACACATTTGCTCTCAGACAGGACCACTGACTTGGTGCACACTCAGCAAGGAACAATGCCAATGCTCACTTTGTCTGTGGCCCTCCATCTTACCCCTACTCAGAGCTTTGTAGACCAGACAGCTTCTGCCCCACCATCAGACTTCATGTCAGACAGTTTAGCAACATCTTTGGCTCAGCACACACTGTCTTGTTTTATATTTCATTTAGTTTTGATTGGCCTATTGTAAGCACACACACTGTCTTCTACCAGGCAAAGTGCATGCAGGCTGATTGCGGTCTGTCTGATCGTGCAGGGCCAAGGACAGCTATGCCTCGCTGGCATCAGCATGGCGGCTGGTGCAGGTGCAGCAGCAGTACGCTGTCACTCTCTCCTTGCCCCTCACTCTTCAGGCAGCAGACTTGGCTGCTGCTCAGGCCCAAGCCAGCACCCTGACTACAGGCAGCAACGCCACCAACCTCATTGCTTCTGCTGTTGCTGCTGGTGTCATTTCAGGTAGGCTGCACTCACATGTCTCTTACATGTGAGCACTGCAAGCCTTGCGTATTCTGCTTACCGCCCATGAGAGCAGATCAGAACAGGAGATATTGCCAACTCCTGCTGCAACTGAAGTAGCCTGTTCTTCTGATGGGCAATCAAGCATGACATGTTTTATTCAGACTCACGCTGTTGTGCAACCCTGCTGGTACTGACATTAGCCCATTGTTGCTGCTGTAGAGTTTGCTAGTGCACCCAATTTCACCGCAGCAGCAGCAGCACAGAATCTGACTTGGGCACCAGTCTCCATGAGCTCAGTCACGGTGGACAGCTACACTCTGGCAATGGCCACCTCAGACTCAGCCTTGCTCACTCTGAGCCTCACAGCCAAGCTAGGAGTCTCAGGAGACATTGCTGATGTGGCAGATGTCACCGGGTCACGCAAGCGCAGGCTCCTGCAAACCAGTGCAAGTGTGTCCAAACAAACTTGTTGCTATGCCTGCTGCTGTGCATTGGGTTCGCTGCCCTGTTTGCTGTTGCTCACCATGGTGTCTTGTGAGACAAGCCTGCCATGTTGCATGCTTATTACATGCAACATTACAATGCAAAGCGTGATTGCTTTGCTGCAGGTCTGACAATGGACTCCTCAGTGGTCAGCTCCAGTCTGAGCAATGCATCAGGTGTGAGTGTGATGGCACTGAACGCCAGTAGCAGCTACAGCAATGGTGCTCAGCTGACAAACTACAGTCTTATCACTGCCCCTGTTGACAACCACACAAGCGTCTTGTCAGGTGGCCTTCCATGACAAGTCGACCTCATGCAGCAAATGCTTTTACCGCATCCCAACTGTACGCCACTGTATGAGTACGCCTGTACATCACAGCTGTTTGTGGTAGTTGACCTTGCAGCTGTTGCTTCCTGTTCTTTGCGTTTCTTTAATTCATTGCCTAGTTGTATCTGGGATGCGCATATGGCCTCTGTTGCAGGCAGGCTCCATGACAGCAACGGCCATACCCTTTTACTACAAGTTTGACCCAACAGTTGCCTGGCTCTGCGCTCAGCAGCATGTATGACACATTGTGTTGACCCGTATGCCTTGCCCTCTGCACTCATGTGAAGCTTGTACATATTGCAGGGCTGCTGGCAAACCTGACATGCATTCAAGCTGAGTTGTACCAGATGGAGGCAGCCCTTTCAACAGGGGAGGATCCCCTTTGGGTGGTGCCTTACACCACAGTAGCAAATGACTATCACAGCCTGCTACAAGACTACACTGCCTATGTTGAGGTGTGCAGTCTGCAACCTCTTGCATGTATATTGTCATGCATGGGCACCCATGAAGTCACAACAATGGCAGCAGCCGGATATCCATCATTGCGCCATCTTGCACGTCTTGAATCAAGGTTGCGATTCTTTGAATTTCATGACTTTCTGCTGTGTACATCTATGCCGTCAGCTGCAGGCAAAAGTGTGTGCCACATCAGCTTGTTGTGAATGATTGTGCTTTATGACCAGCTCTGTTTGAGCCGGCACTGAGGCCTGTATTTGTACTTGCTCAACCAGCCAAGCAACAAGCATGCCTAACCATGCCACAATGCCAAACAAAGCATGCTGTTGACTAACCACCTGCTCTCTGCTGCTGCCTGGTCATACGCATGAGCTGCACCATTCTCTGCTGCAGTTCACACAGAAGCAGCTGGGCAACATCTACACGTTCCTGGTGGAGCAGATTGCTGCCATCATCAGCAGTGAAGAGTCTGCCTCAGCCGTGGTGCACAGCTCAGGCTCTGCACCTACACCCCTCACCAATGCACCAGGCTGTGCACGAGATGCTGATGGCAACCTGAGGCTGCAGTTCTATGCAAGTGCACAGAACATCACCAGGGAGATTGATGGCTTGCTGGCTAGCAGACGCCGCTTGCAGTCTACACCTTGCAGCAGCACTGTTGGTACCACTGTAAGGCCCATGCACTGCTGCAATACTTGCTGCCGCCTTTTCAACATACAATGTGCTGTGCTGGGCTGGGCTGTCGTATAGTATTTGAGTGCACAAACAGTTGCTGTGATGTTCAGTTGTAGGATGTGTGTTTTTCAGGCAAACAGATTAGGAACAAAATCAATGATGGTTGAGTTGCTATGCACCTTTTGTATGCGAGGGTATTCCGATAATGACACGACATCATACTTGAAAGGTGCCGCTGCTGAGGGGGTTCTGGTGTCTGCAGCTGGCGCTGAACTACACCACCACAAGTGTCACTATAGCAGGCAACACCACCCCGGTGTACAGCAACAGTGATGTCAGTGAAGCAGTATATGTCCAGAGACAGCTCCCAAGGATTGTTGGTAAGCAACGCTGCCAACACAGAGTGTATCTGTCTGAGCTATTCTTTGTACTTGACTTGCAATTGGTGTTCTTGTGCTTGCTGTTGTATCTAGCAAATCCAATGGCATCACTGCAGTGGTGACTTGCGGCAATTGCACCCATTCTGCCTTGCTAGGCAAGGGTAAACTAATGAGGGTAACAGAATGAGGTCTTGCACAGGCAATCCTGAGTTTTGTCACCAAACAGCTGCGGCTAGTGCATGCTGACAGCAGTCACAATTCAATTGCAGGCTGGAGTGGCAACCAGGTGGTAGCAGGAGTGCTGTTGCAGACACTGCGCAGCAGTGTCAATCATACTTGCAAGCAGCGCTTTGATGATTTCACCACTGTTTGCACGGAGCAGCCCATTGTGTATGATGAAGTGACTGGCGAGGCTGTGGTTGTACCCACCAGCTCAGGAGGTTTGCGGCCCTATGGTGTGGATGCTGTCTTTCTTGCTGATTCCTCAGCTTACGATCATACCCTGGCAGTAGGTGAGCACGTGTGGCTGTGCAAAGAAGGGAGTCTGTGACCAGCAGGCTTGCTCTAGCTTTGGGCTACGCTCTGCTGTCGTGTGCACATCACTGCATTGGCTTTGCTGCAGCAAGGCACAACATGTGCAGCAGTGCGGCCAATCATCTGTTGACAGGAGCCCCTCACTGAATGACTAGATGGAAACCCGCCGGGATTCCTTTGCATATGAACTCTGCTGTTGCAGCTGCAGCATAACTACAACCAGCCTTTGTTTTGGACTCATCACAAATCTGTGTCTGCCTTTGATCTGCAGCCCTGTTGGCTCATTACAACCGTAGCAGATCTGCCAAGGTCTGATGGCGGTGGCAATGTACCACATCATTGACTGAAATTCGTGCTCGCTGCAGCTGCCTTCTACAACACGTCCACTTCCAGCGACGAGATCACACCTTACACCGGCACGCCTTTTGGCTTTCACCCACGTGCTATGTCAGGCTTCCCTCTGGGTTTTCCAGTTGTCTTTGACAACAGGCTGAGCAGGAATGCAAGTCAGCGCTTGTGGACCATCCTGAGCGATGGCAACTTCCTGGATGAGGACACTGCTACTGTCACAGTGCGGCTGCTGACATACAATCCAGAGCTTCAGGTCTATGGGTAAGCTGTGCCAAGTCAAATCAATCTGCCTGGTACTTGGTCTGACCAGGTGCTGACATACAATCCAGAGCTTCAGGTCTATGGGTAAGTTGTGCCAGGTCAAATCAACGTGCCTGGAATCTGACCACGTACTTGCTTCACTGTGCACACTGTCTGTAAGAACGTATAGACACTAGCAAACAAAACATGCAGCCCAGGCCTTGTTTCACACAATGTCTTGCTTGTGTTTCTGTCAGTCACGGTGATGCACTATATCACAATCAACATGCAGATATCCACAGACGCAACAACAATGCAGCCTTGCTGCATGCAGGTATGCTAGAGTGGACTTCAGCTGGGATTCAGCAGGGCTCATTGATGTGGTGACACGCTTTGTAGCCATACCTGACGTCACCCTCAGCTTGAGTAGCAACAAGATTGACCAGACTGTGCTGGCAGCCTTTGTGCTGCATGTGTTGCTCACAGCAGCACAACTCAGCGTGCTGATGTATTCACTCTTTTGCAAAACCAGGCAGACAAGCGCCAACTGGAACACTATCCAGGTAATCTTGCAGTCTCCAACTCTTCCACAACCTTGGTAGACTATTGCTGGAACAAGTGCTGTACAAGTCTGTAACAAATTTGCATGCCCCTGCTTGAAGGCTCTGCAACGACTGTGCAAAGACTCTGAAGTACAAGGACAGATGCACCTGCATCCTTGCATCTAGCAGAGAGGAATGAAGGATGCCTCAACACCTTTGACTTTCATTTCACAGAAGCGATCACATTGATGCGTACAATTAGCCTCATGTCTACCTTAGCCGACTGCTGAGAGCAGCCTGCTTTGGGCCTGCACACACACAACATGCACAGGCATCTTTGCACAACACTGACCTTCTCCAAAGTATTATACCCATTGTTGCAAACAATGTTGGAAACCATCATCATTGTGATTGGTCACAGGAGGCATTTGGCAAGACATGGGTGCTGTATGACATGGCTTTGTTTGCTGCCATGCTCATCTGCCTCATCACCTACAGCGTCTACATCCACAGCCTGGTCGACTTCCAGCCTGAAGGCACGTATGAGGTGTATGACTCCCTGGGAGGTGCTCAAGCACGCCTGCTGCTGCCCAAGAAGCAAGATCCCTCCACCTACAATGGTGAGTCACAGCTCCATCCAGGAGCAGTACCTGACAAGCCCAGGACCCCCATTTGTTGATTGACTGGGACCATTGATGACGTTGGTGTACTAAAGCAAGGATTCTGCTAGTCATGACATGTTACTTCAGCAACATTTGAGAGAGGGGGCATATGTATCATCTCATGTGCTGCTGCTGACGCCATCTCTGTGCTCAGCTGAGATGCAATGTGACCTGTGTCCAGTTGTGTAAGCACCAGAGTGCGTCATGAGGACAGGAATCATCCTATAAGCCTGATAGACACTTTGTTTGCCTCCCTTGACTACCGCCACCAATTGCTGCCTTGTGAGACACAGGGGCTCACCCAATACTTGGATTACATGCGCCTCTGGGCATTTGTGCTGTTTGTCTTGCACAGCTGAAAGTCAACACAGGCAACACCACACAGCCATCTGGGGAACACAAAGGCTGGTGTGAAGCTGGCTGTGCATGTGCAGTGTCTGCTGCCAGCACGTATGCACAAGTGCCAGGAGGTGCCGGCCGCTGGACGCTGCCTGATGTCAACACTGGCCTTGACAGCATGGCTGAATTGTACACCCAGGCAGACAAGATGGCCAATGAGATGATGCTGTACACCACGCTCTAGGGCATCACCATGCAGCTGCTCATTCTGCGCCTCATCAAGGTGCTGTCAGCCCAGAAGCGGCTGTCAATCCTCACCACTACTGCTATGAAGGTATGCTGCTGCGTATGGTCTTTTGCCACTTACAGACCTTGCAGTTTCTTCTATGTTGCACAGCTGGTTGGCTAATCACATGCTCACAGCTTGTTCATATTGTATCAGTGGCATGATACATCCCATTACAACCTCAGCTGAAGTGCACATAAAGCCTAATTGCTGTCAATTGATGCAAGCTCATAACTTACAGTGATTGTGCATTGCTTTTGGCCCTAAACAACACTGCAGCAGTGGCAGTGGTGTACAGCAGCTATGTCCTATCTAGCTTTGGTTCGAGGGTTGTTTGGATGTTTTGATGCAGGCGATACCATGGATCGTGGATGTAGGGTACACCGTCATGTGTGTAGCACTCATGCTGGCTGTCATGGGACATGTGCTCTTTGGTGACTTTGAAGTGACCATGACAACCCTGCCTGACTCAATATCAGGTGAGCACACTCAGCTTCCCAAACCTTGGAAAGATACTCTGCACACGGCCAGTGACAGCACTCTTGTGGGTGCAAGATGGAGCCTGCTCGTTGCTCAAGCAGCGTAACTGTTGGGCTACTCATGCTGGCTTTGCCCATGTTGTCTGTTGGTTAGCTCCGGGTTGCCGCCTTGCGAGGCTCCCGTTATGACCGCTGAAAAGCGTAAACTTTTCTTTTCTTTTCTTTCTTTCACTGCTGTGTCTGTTGGTCTGCATGGCTTGTTCTGACTGCGCAACAGCTAGTCAGGCTTCTGTCATGCATGGCTGCAGGGTACTTTGAGGTGATGTTCACGCAGCAGGTGGCCTCTTATAATCAGGATCTGGGGGTGACAACCACTGCGCCCATGCAGATGAACTGGCTGCTCAGGTCTGAGGCGTATGCCTGGTACTTCCTGCCGCCAATCTCCTCCATTCTTGTCCTCTGGTGGTACGTAAACTGCCTCACCATGCTGCTAGTGTTTTGTCTATACGTCCCACTGCGCTCAGCCTTCAGTCACTGTCACTATAGTCTCTTAAGAGCAATGCATCTGATGTGGACACACAGCCATCTAAATCATGATTCCAAATGCTGTGACACACAGGGCAAGCAGCTATCCAGGTGTATTGTGCAAAACCTTTTCTGTGATATGTTTCAAAGCTGATCCCTTCTGATAGTGCAAGGCTACAGCACACAGCGTGAGCTATGGACCTGCATGCCTGGCACTAAACTGCTCAGCATGTTGATTCTTCTCAGCAGGTAACACTTGCAGGTTCCTGAGGGTCATTATAGTCTCGTCCTTTCGGGAGGAGGCTGAAGGCCAGAAGTGCATTGTGGGCATCCACCATGACATGGCCACACTGTTTGCCGAGCTGAGCCAAAACCTGAGAGGGGCGCCCAGCAGTGCCCTCCTGGCAGTGTTGTTTGAACGGGCTGCTCCTCGCTCAATGAAGGTCAATATCTGGGCCAGACTGAGAGGCCAGCAAGCACAGCTCACCATTCAGGTACAGACATTATGTCACATTGTGTTTCAGCACATACCTTCCATGCACTGTATTGCCAGACAGAATGGTGCGCTTGCCTTGAGTTGACCCACAAATGTATGGACCTTGCTGTCCCTTGGGTGCAAAGGCAGTGTCCTTAGATCACTGCATTTCCTACAAAGCATATGCCCATTCAAAAGATAGATGGTCGTCTCTAAGCAGCTGTGCATGCCTAAGCATAACATGAAGGCAGATGACTTTGCAATGGCTTGGTGTAGTCAGCTTGTGCCAGAATGTACACTGGGCTTGTGCTGGGATGTGCAATAGGCAATATGACCTGTTTACAGGAACGTCAGCGCCAAGGCATTCAAGGTGTTCACATGAGATCCCTGGATGAGCATCTGGATCAGCAGGAGCTTCAGAAGCTGCTAGGAGAGGTGATCCATCACACCAGGGACTCCATGGACGCTCCAGCACCTGATTACAAAACGCTGGCCAAGGTCATCCTATCCAGGCAAGTCTCATTCAGTTGAGAGACAGACAAGAAGAGCCTGCATTCAATGCTATCTGCAGTCATATGCAACAAAGGCAGATAGTGCACCTGACTTGCATGAGCTGTGTTGAAAGTAATCCTGCCTGGTGGCCCGCTATCACACTTTGAAGCAGGTGCATCTAGGAGGACCCTGACTAAGCATACTTTAGTCGTTTCAAGAACCAACCACATGCCTAGCCAAATATTGACATATGTAAGTTCACCATGTAGGTTTGGTGGCTTATTGCATGACTGGCCAGAGAGCTACTTCCAGGCTCAGCAGGCCAAAGGAGTTGGCCTTGCTGGCATCTTCAAGCAGGCCATTGGTCAGCATCAGGCTCAGAAAGCAACCAAGACTCGCAGCGTGCTGGCACGTATACTTCCTGGCTCAGCAATGGCTCAGCTGGGCACTCAGGTGAGCTATTGTAAAGTCGTCACCCACTGACAATTCTATTTTGGATGCTGGCTGCCTGCACCGGCACAAGCTGTCTGTACACTGCAACTGCATGACGTCACATGCAGCAAGCTCAGGCACTGTACGAAGAGACTCTGCCTTGGCACATGTGTAGTGCTAGGCAAGTGTAAACAGGGAACGTGGTTTGCAGAGTGCATTTGATGAGTCAGCTGGAGGTGCCAAATCAGGCAGGGCCAGTCTGATGCGCCGGGCATTGCAGCAGGCCAGGGTAGAGGCAGCTGCTCAGGCAGCTGCCGGCACACGGCAGGCTTCCCATGATGGGCTGCCAGGTGACAACCAGAAGGCAGCTGAGACTGATGCCACAGGGAAGAAAGCCTTGGCGGCAAAGCTGCAAGAGGCAGCTCAAAGGATGCAACAAGAAGAGGCCAAGTCTGCAGATGCTGGACAAGGGCAGGAGCCGTCCACAGCTGCAGACCAAGTGTGCTTTCAGCAGGCTGACTCAGATGGCTCAGATGCTCTTGAGCCAACTCAGTTGAGTCACCAGGGTGATGGTGAAAACCCAGACCAGCTGCAAGTGTCAGATCTGGCAGATTTGCAAGCAGACCATGACTCAGATAGTCCCCCAGTGAAGACACAAAGCCTGGGGAACAGACTGGGGTCAATGCTGAAGACAGCCTTCTCCCCATCCAGGCAGTCCAGCTACATCCCCTTGGATGCTGACAGCCCTCCCGAAGCCAATGAGGCCCCTGAGCAGGTTTTGACCAGCAATGGAAGAAGAGCGCTGCCACGGGATGCAAGCTTGGGTCAAAGGCTGGGGTCGATACTGAAGAGCGCCCTATCCCTTCCCCGGCAGCCTAGCTACACCTCCTTGAGCGGTGATGAAGACTTTGACTCCTCTGATCCATATGGGGACTCAGGAAGAAGAGCTCTTCCCAGAGAGCTCAGCCTGCGTGAAAGATTCGGTTCCCTCTCCAGACAGGCTAGCAGCCAGCTCGACGCTGACAATGCTCAGCGTGTACTTCCTAGAGAGCTCAGCCTGCGCGAGAGGTATGGGTCAATGTCCCTATCTAGAGACCCTAGCTGTAGCTCCCCGCTTGGGCGCAGCTTTGCTGGGCCTGAAGCTGACGCTGAGTCGCCAGTGCCCATGTCACCTGGCAAGAGAAGGGCACTGCCTCGTGACGCCAGCTATCTGCCTGACTGGGTCACTCGCACTCACGGACAGACACCCAGAGGCAACAGCAATGGTAATGCCAGTCCCAGAAGCCGTTTGGGGAACAGCTTCAGCAGTGTCAGCACATCGTCTGATCACGAGGATGACAGTGTCATGCCCAGGTGGGTTGACTGGCCCCAGTCTAGCCTTCATCCCCAAGTCAGCCCTCACCAGGCTGAAGAAGAGGCTCACGATGACCCCACTCCTGCGGCGCCTATCCTCCAGGCCCCTCCTCACCTCAGAAGACAACAGAAGGAGGTCCCAAAGCCACAAGCTGCCCTCCCAAGAGCCAAGCGCCCACTATCTCTTGCCGCTAACCCACTCTCACTCTCCCTTGTGCACACCCCTTCCATGAACCCACAGCAGGACCTCAGACCCTTTACCCCTGTTGCTACTCCCAAGGGTCAGCGCCTGTTCGACTTCTGGCATCAGAAAGCAGAACAGCCGGCGACAGCTGCAGGGCCAGCCAGCATCTCGGACATCCAGTCCAAAGCTGTCACGCATGCAAGTCAACAGGTCCACAGTGGCGCTCAGCAGCTGACACCCAGCGCAACTCAGCAAGCTGAGTCATCTACAGGGGCAGATGCTGCACAGCTGGATGCTGCACAGGTACCACAGGTTGCCCACCAGGCTGACATCCTAACAGGTACAAAACAACCAGATGGGTCACATCAGCAGCCCGTGACAGCAATGGGGTCAGGGCAAGGCTTGGATGGTGGTGATGAACAGCTCCACTCAGCGTCAGCTGTGTTCCTGGCAGAGTTGGAGACGGCATCCAGGCTGGTGCACAAGCAGTCTGTACAGCAGGCTGAGCTGCTGAGAGGCATTGAGCACGCTCTCTCTCAGCTCAGCGAACAGCGCTTGCTCATCCAGGATCCCCAGGCCGTTGCTGTCATGAGGCGCAAAGAAGGTGTCTCACACAAAGGTAGGTTGCTTCAGTGAGCTTCACCTATGCTACGCTCACTATACCCTACAGCATGCGCCTGGCTACAAGATATGTCATGGGCATCTTCTGCCTTCCAGCCTACCCTGCTTTGCACCTGTGACTGGTTACTGACTGTTGTATTTTGATTGGTGTATGAGAGTCTTTGCATGTGTGCTTGCTGATGTGATGATGATGATGGTTGTCCAGGTGATACTGTAGGCGTGACAGTAAGTCAGATGCCACAGGCTGACTTGGCAAGCAGTCCCGCTCAGCATCTGCTCGATGGGCCTCCCATGCAGTTGGCTGCTGCTGCTGATTCAGGTGAGCGTTTTTACATGTAGTGAGAATATGAGTGTCACTGCATTCCTTGCAGACAAGCATGTCTGTTGCCTCTTGAGCGGAAGGGGCACACAGCAAGAGCATGCATGTCTTCTTCTCTCTGCAAAACAGGCAACTTGCAAAACCTCTGTCCTATGTATCTTGCCTCATTGCAAAATCTGCATCCCAGGTTTTGCTGCTGAGCTGCTGCAACAGCTAACCAAGCAAGTGTTATTGTTTCATCCTCATGTTGCAGGTGATGTTCTGCCAGTCCAGTCAGCAGCACCGCAACCTGACTCTGACCAGAAGCCTGACTTGGCCAGCTCTACTCTGAGACGCCGGCAGTCCTTCAACTTTGCAGACAGCAGGCTGGGGTCGCTTGTTCCAACAGAGGCTGGGTCAGCGCCCCGGGAACAGCCTTCTGGGAACCCACATAACCACTCCTCAACCACAGCTGCTGCTGTCGCTCCAGTACCAGCAAGACAAGAGGCTGCGACAGCAGGACCACCGCGCAAGGTTGTCACTGCACAGATCCTTGCACCGCCGCCGGGACTACAGCCCAGTGTGGCAGCAAAGCTTGCCCAGCCTGCTCAGAAGCAGAAGCTCAAGACAGCAGTTGTGCAGAAGACGGGCGTCTCTTCTGGTGGCAAGCCTAAGCCAGACTCTAAGGCTCAGAGCATGCGCCCAGCTAAGTCTGTTGGTAGGCAGTCTGTGCAGAGGACACCCATTGGTGGTGAGGCGACACGAGCGCAGAGACAGGGCTCCAGTCTTGCGCAGCTGGTTGAGAAGTACAAGACTGACTCAGCAGCACGCAAGCAGGTGCACAATGAGGTCACCCTTGAGAGGATCAGTTCACTGGCTGCTGGGCTGCAGCATGCAGTCTCAGGCAGACCTAGTGAAGCCAGATCCAGAGCTCCATCCTCTGTACCAAAGCAAGCCGCAGACGCTACTGCTGCGCTTACATCCAGTAGCAGGACGCATTCAGCAATGCAAGACAAAGTTGCAGCAGGTGCTAAGCCTGAGGCAGCAAACGCTGCTAGGCCTTTGCAAGTCAACAGGGAGAAGTCGATGAAGTCTACTGCAAAGGGCAAAGCACCTATGAAGAACACTGCTGGTGCGTCTGGTGCAAGATTCCATAAGAAGAATAAAGGTACCCGAAGTAGTTTGTCCTCTGACAGTGACTTCTGATTCTGCTATATAACTAAGACAACATTATTTGCACCAGATGGTCAGTACTGATTCGCTGGATGAGCCCTGTTGTGACTTAGAAGTAGCGAAGGCAACATCTCAGAATCAATTTTTCCTGCTGCACGATGTATAATATCATGCACACCGACTACACATAAGGCTGAGTAACTTTTGACTCCAAGAATTTTCTTGAAGTTTATGCTCACACATTGAAGTCATTGATGAAGGCTTGAAGCTGCTTTATGAGATGATTGAGCTGGACAACTAATGATATTGGTTGATTGACGCTGAAGAGTTGTGACTTAGAAGTAGCATAGGCAACATCTCAGAGTCATTTTTTCTGGTGCACGATGTATAAGATTGTTCACGCAGACTGCACAGAAGGTTGAATAACTTTTGACTCCAAGAAATCTTGAAGTTGAAGCTCACACATTGCAGTCATGGATGAAGGCTTGAAGCTGTTTTGTGAGATGATTGAGCTGGACAATCAGTGATATTGATTGATTGACTTTGAAGAGTTGTGACTTAGAAGTAGCATAGGCAACATCTCAGAGCCATTTTTCCTGGTGCACGATGTATAAGATCGTGCACGCAGACTGCACATAAGGTTGAATAACTTTTGACTCCAAGAAATTTCTTGAAACTTATGCTCACACGTTAAGTCGTTGATGAAGGCTTGAAGCTGCTTTACGAAGTTAGTGAGCTTAACAAGCAAGGATATTGGTTGATAGACTTTAAAGAATGACATTTCATTCATTGGTCTGCACAACCCATGCCAGGCACTCTGCATGAGCATTGCCTAATTAGCATGCAAATTCAGCAATGACAACTAGTGTTTTCAGGGTCCTCTTTTCTGCCATTTAATCTCAGCAAGTTTTGCGTTGTTTCAAGGCTTGCTGAGCATGCCAAAACTTGGACTCAACATGAATGAGCGGCTGAATCAGATGTTCACATTCAGATCATACGCATGAAGCTTGGCTGCCTTTTGTAACTGTTCACTCTTCAGACGTACAGAGTGATGCAGAATTTCGCTTGTCTAATATGTCTGAGCCCGTGCATGCATGCGTCGTGCAGTTACTGTCAGCACTGCTGCGGCAGCTCGAGCAGCAGTTGCAGTTGCAAATTGTAGATTCACATTGCTTTCAAAAGCATAACGTGTTGCTGAGAACATGATTCGGAGGTTCCCATTGCCTGACAAATAGCATATTGCCATGTTCAGACCTGTCCAGAGTGAGAGATTACAATGCTTCAGGAACTGTTAGTTGTAAAAAAGAAGGAAATTACAAGCTTTGGCCTTGTCTCTCCTCGTTTGGTAATGAGGAGTAAGCGTTACGCAGCTTTAATCCTTGACCATGTCATCTGCCTCTATAACTCCTCATTACCAAACGAGTGCGTGCTGGACACTGATCGAGGGTCAACAATGACGAGGGCCAATGTGTCAGCCCCCGAGGCACACACTGTGAAAACATCAGGCAGCAATAAGCGAAGCAGGCAGACATTTGAGAGCATACTGGCAATCATAGACAAAAATGTGTCGAATGAGCCGCAGCCTTTCCCCAAGCGGCCCTTCGATGAAGCCTACCTGCTGGCACAGTATACCGCAGAGCGAGCTCAACCACAGCAGCAACAGCTGCAGTTTGTGGCGCGCTCGCCAAATTCCTTCCAGTACACCCCACGCAAGCCACCTATGACCGAGCCCTCCCTGTTCTCACCTGCGTCCAGCAAAGCATTTGCATCCCCTGTCAGCAATAGTTTGGGGAGTAGGGGCACACCTATAAGGCAGGGCACACAGCTGCCTGCTCAGCAGTCTACCAGGACCTCTAGAAGCCCAATGCTTTCCTCAGCATCGGCGTCTTTGCACAGCAGGTATTGCCATGTTGCGCTGATGATCTTCATGCATGTGTATTGCCTGCATTCCTGTAGTGGTTTTTACCTAATATTGTTTGTTGGAAATCATATAGTATGCAACGCCATGCTTCCTGTATCATTCTGTCAGCTTTTGCCGTTTGCGGTTGCCAGGCTTTGGCTGTTCCTGCTAATCATCAGTGACCTTTGAGCTGCAACATGCCTGAACGCACAATTACAGCATCGTGGTGACAAATCAAACATAACATTGCAAGAGAGCATGCTCGTTTCCTTGCAGGCTAAGTCAGCTGCCATCACGCCTTGGTCCATCACGCATGCAGGCGCAGCCTTCGCCACTCCTGCAAATGCGGTACCTAGACTCAGCTCCTGTCCTCATGCCTGCGCAGCCAACAGCAGCCAGCACCAGTCACGGCACTTACCCCCAACACCACACGCCTGTGGCTCCTTTCCTGTCTGCTGGCTACTATGCGGAGTCACCTGGCCCCAACAGCACTCCATACACAGTCCAGAATCAAGCAGAGCTGCCAGAAGCAAATGGTGTGGATGGCCTTGACACTGAAGACCAGCAGCCAGATGAGATGGGCATTGCACCGTCTCCTGCTCATGATCGCATGTTTGCATACAAAGCAGAGGATGGCATGCATGCAAATGGGACATCTGCAAACGGCAGGCAGCAAGACCGCTCTGAGCAAGGTTTGTCAGACGCGTCAAATGGGCAGGCCAAACCGCAGCACAGTGTTGACAACTCCAGGCGGAGCGTGATCAAGAGGCTCGCAGCCAAGAGACAAGCAATGTCTGGCTTTATTTCCCCAGCGCATGGCTTCCAGTCGCCTTCCAGCATTGGCCTTAGCTCGGGTGCAGCATCACCCTCTCAAAGTATTTCCAGAGGTGTTTTCTCACTGCTGCTGGCCCACAGCTGTCTCCTGCACACTTGTGTTTTCATGCTTGGGTAGAATCCCATGCAAATCAGGCAATTGTCTTGTTTGTATAGCCATGATGTCAAGTGCTGAACATCACAAACAGGTTTGAATTTAGGTCGTTGCAGGGTCAATCAGGAGCTTATCAGCCTTTGACACCATGTCTTGCTGAATGGCGTGATGTTTTGGAAATATGGTGCCTGATGTTGCCATACTTGGAGGTGAGGGGGAAGTGATGCATGCAGGGGCAAGTGTGAAGAGGAAGGCTGCTGAGCAGCTTTCTGGGCCTACAGCCTCCATCAGACGAATGGAGACTGCCCTCAAGGGTATCTCTCAGGTAATGGGCACTGCTCTTAGAAACGCATTGCTTACCATCTGCATCTCTTGCTCAAGAGCTGGACACTGAGTTTGCTCGTCTGAATGTCGCAAATATCCACATTCCAGGTGGCATATTCACCTGTCACACTTGCTTCTGAGTACGGCCTAAGTTGTAGGCCCTCTGTGTCATTTATTGTGTGACAACATCATCGTGTGACGTAAACCATTCCTGACGCCTCTGACTTACTTGTCAGGCAGAGAAGGCAGCTGAGGAGGAAGCTGCTGCAGGCAGGGCAGCTGCCAAAGGCCCTGCCCGCCCTCCCACTGCCATGCTTGGCTTTGCACCCACCTCGCACACATCAAGTGAGCCTCAGTCAGCCACTGGCAAGCATTCCTGGCCAGCCGACTTCTTCGACAGCAGCCGCAAGAGGCGCCATGCTGCAGCACTTGGCAGTGAGAATGGCTCTGAAACCAGTGGCGCTGTTCAGCTAGAGTCTTTGGGCAGTGGGGCAGAGAGCAGCCGTGTGAGTGCTGCTGTGGACGCAGATGGTGTGGACGGTGATACTGGACGGGACTATGGGGCTGCTTGGAGGGATGCGGCACATGCCAGCCCTGCACCACCCAGCCCCCCTCCACAAGACACAGGTGCTGTTGTATTCTGTACAAGGCGCACCTTTTGTCTTGTGATCACTGTTCTCCAGCAGCAGGCTTGTTAGCCATGTCAAGAGGCCATGACAAAGCTACATCACGCAAGCCGCTGCTGCTGCTGCTGCTGCTAGACAATCATCTCGCCATGCATGCAAGAGTTGCATTCGCACGTGTGATGAGTTGTGCTGGGACATCAATGCACACGTCCACTTCACCATCGCAGCCTGCTTGACACAAAGACATTTTCTTTGTATGATGCAATGGTTGCTGCTGACAGGCAAGATGCCGAAGGTTGCAAGCCCGCCCTTTAGGACTGCATCTGGCAACTACCCTGACCCCGACTTGCCCAGCCCCAGCCCCACCCCTCCCCCTTCATTCAGCCCCAGTCCCATGCATCAGACACCAGCGCCGCAATCATCCCTGTTCAAGCCGGCTGCCAGCCCAGCCACTGTTCCCGCCAAAAGAGTTGGTTCTGATGCTGGCACAGCAGCAGCCAGCACATCGACTTTGGACACAGGCATTCCCGCTATGTTCTCAAGTGGCACAGGGAAGGAAGCTGCTTTTGCCTCCACTGAAGCTACAGGGAAATCTGATCACTTATTAGCAAACAAAGGTGATGGTGTGGATAAATCAGGTTCAGAGCATGATGATGATGGCAAAGAATCAGCAAAACCAGCTGCAGCTGCATCTGGATGGGGAGCCTCGTTTCTAATGGTGACCCACCTCTTCTCCCCCCCACCCTCCCTCCAATGCTGCTTCCTGTTTGTGCCATCTTGTGGCATTGACTTCATGCTGCGCTGTCTTGCATTGCACTCACGCTGCGTGTTGGTCCCCACATGCAGCTCAGCATGAGTCTTCCAGCCCTTTGATGGCCAGACATCATTTCAGGTAGCCGCCTGATTGGGCTCTGATGTCTGCTTCTGATGCCGTGACTGCTGAATGTACCTTTCTGCTGACATGCTGGCAACACAGCTGCATGCATAGCCCTGCTGATCAGTTAGTCTCCTCGATAAGATTCGCTTCTGTGATCACCATGGCTCACTAGTATGTTTTGCATGCCACATTCACATTGTTGCCTGGGCTTGCTTCGCACTCCTGAGTCTCGAGTGATTGATCATGCCCTGCTGTGCTGGAACTTACATCTTGGCATTGATTGCAGAGCAATCAGAGTGCGGCTGCCAGAGCGACAGAAGCCGTCGCAGAAGCTGACAACTCTTCAGGTGTGCACCTCTGCAGCCCAAAACAGACACAGACCACGTGTCATGCATCACTTTGTGCTCTACAATACAAGCAGTATTTGGTGACGCATGCCTCTCAGGCTGCTCCTTTTGACTGTGCAGCAATTCCACCTGAACACACCCTGGTGCAAAGTGCATGAACAGCAGTCAGAGCAATCTCAGGCACGCACTGACAAACTTGCCGTGCTAGTGTGCAATACATGCTCTCACACGTGCCATATATACAGTGATTGCATCTGATGCAAGGTTGCATGTCAGCGCAGGTTCAGGGCCTCAGCAGCAGCAGCCCAGCTTCAGCTTTGGTGTGCCTCCTAGCAGTGGCAATACTGACAAGGCTGCTCCTGCGTCATCTGCAGACAGTCATGCTGCACCTGGCTGGCCTACTTCCTCCCTCCAGGCAAGCTCTTCATTGCCTGTTGCTTACAGCATCTCATTTCTGACATCCACACCAATCTTGTGTGTTGCCAGTGACCACATCAGTCCATGCTGTGTCTTGCTTTGATAGGCACAAGCGAGCAATGCCTGCATCGTCATGGGCATGGCGAGCAGGGATGCATGCACATGTAGTGATTGCTGATACATCATTTGCAGTGCAGGGCGATAAGGCAGCTGCATCTGAGACAACAGAGGCTGCTGATGAAGACAAGTCAGGTGTGTGCTGTGCCATGATGCTTGCTGACAAACCTGTTGAGCTGAACATGCGGGTGTTTGCTTCTGACAAAGAGCTTCGGCCCTCTGTCATGCACACCAGAGTCACACCTGTGGGCTCCTGACAATATCATACAAGATTGGCCTGATGCATCATCCATGACAAGTATTGATGACCTTGAAGTGTGATCAGCAGCGATTTGTGCGCACTCTGGTTGGGGTTAGGTGAAAGTGTCGAGGTCACAGCACGCTGTGTTGTCTCATTCAGGCCAGCCAGTAACATCAGATGCTCCATTTCCCTTCAAGTTTGGAGTGACACCAAATGCCTCAAGATCCCAGCCTTCAACATCCTCAGTTGCTCCTGCCCCTTCATGGCCTTCAGGCTCTGCACTCTTTAGCTTTGGGCTTCCCCCGACTGCTGCTGCCCCTTCAACACAGCTGGCCCAAGATAGTGCACCCAGCACTGGCCAGCCTGCTGCCTCAAAGCCACTCACCAGCGCTCCTCATGTCCCTGCACTGCCACAGGATCAGCTTTCCACTCAGAACAAGGACAGTGTTGACAAGCAGAGCGCAGATGCAAGCAAACCTGCTGCAACTCCATCTGGCTGGGCTCCTCTTGCCATGCAAAGCAGTCAAGCTGCTACAACACAGGCAGCTGAGGCTGCAACTGCTGATGCCGCCAAGCAGACAATTGCCACCCCTCACCCTGAAGCAGTATCTGCAGCTGCGACAGCAACTGCAGCACCACTTGCTGCATCTGGCTGGGGCAATGACCTCCTGCACAGCAACCAGCAGGCTGCAGCCAAGGCAACAGAGGCTGTCGCTGGTGCTGCCAAGGGAGACAAACATAGCGCATTCACCACTTTACCTGCACCCATGGGGGGCAACAATGTCATGCACAGCAACCAAGCTGCTGCAAGTCAGGCCACCCAAGCCGCTGCTGATGCTGGAGAAGAGAAAGCCAGCATCAGTCAGCCTGCATCAGTGGCATTTGGCTGGGGTGCTGATTTTATGCAGAGCAACCAAGCTGCTGCAAGTCAGGCCACACAGGCGGCTGCTGATGCTGCCAAAGAGAAGGAAAGCATCAGTCAGCCTGCTGCTGAGTCAGCTGCACCTGTTGCATCTGGCTGGGGTGCTGGGTTCCTGCAGACCAATCAGGCTGCTGCTGTACTTGCAACAGATGCTGCTGCGCAGGCAGCCAACAAGGACAAAGGTACACACACCAATCTGGGCATGTTGCCAAGTGTACCTTCAGTGTGGCCTGCTTTCAAATGTGCCTCCTCCAACACATCTGCAATGAGTAGCTCATTTGCAGTTACCTTGTACAGTTGCTGCCAGTTGAGTCACAAGCCTAAAACTTTCATATCTGGCGCTGTCTCACTGTCTGCAGCTCATCAGTGATGCCTGCTGTACCCTTCATGCAATGGGGCCAAATGAATACGTAGCACGTGTTAGTCCTGTCAGAGCACCAGACACTGGTTTGGCTGAACGTACACTTTCCTTGCCGTCAGCATTAGTGCCAGCCCCACAGACTGCCAAGACCTGTTCAAACAAGTCAGACCTCATTACAGGTGACCAGCAGCAGCCTGCGCAAGCCATGGGCTTCACCTTTGGGGTGCCTCCTTCTGCAGCTACAAGCCAGGCAGCCTCACCGCCTATTGCCATCCCCTCTGCACCAGCACCAGCTGATGCCCCTCAAGACAACAGCCTGGTAAGACAGCTGGCATCCATTTGCTGAACAGATTGTGGCATCCCTGTGGGGCTTCCCAAGCATTCGCTGTCCATGCAAGCTGTCAATAGAGAGCTGGCATAAGCTTTTTCTTTCCTGGATGTTTCTGAAGGTTCTGGGTCCACCCCTGATGGTGAACTCTGTCTGCCTTCCTGCAGTTGAAAGCTTCGCAGGACAATGTCTGTGTAAATTTCCATGCAAATTTTCTGCAAACTGGTCTACTGTGCAGCTGAACATCAGCACACGCTACAGATGCGTAACCAGGCATACCAACTTGAAACTTCCTCAGTATCTTGTAACAACTTATCCTCGGTGGCCTTTTGATACAGGCGCATGATGGCAGCATGATGTCTATCTCACCCGAGTCATTTGGAGGTGGTCAGCAAGGCACCACCAGCCAGGGCCCTGCCAGACAAGTTGTGCCACCATTTGGCCAGGGCTTCACTTCGCCAGGGTTTGCCCAAATAGGCTTTGGACAGCCTGCAGAAGCTGGCACCTTAGGTACAGCTGCTCAGGCCAGCACAGCTGGCGTGTCTCAGCCAGCAACTACGCCTGCCTTTGGCACCAGCATGACAGGCTTTGGATCTGCTGGTGCTTCGAGTCAGTCATTCCCTGCTGCCAATTTTGGCAATCCCACAGGGCTTGGGCAGCATAGTGCGGCAGGTTCAGCAGGGTTTGGGCAGCTGCAGGCCAGCTCAGCAGGATCTGGGCAGCCGCAGGCCAGCTTAGCAGGACTTGGTCAACAGCCCCAGGCCAACTTTGCAGGGTTTGGTCAGCAGCCCCAAGCCAGTCTGACTGGGTTTGGCGCACAGGCCCAGGCTCAGCAACAGGCACCACCCAGCTCGGCTTTTGCCTTTGGGCAGCCAGCTGCTGCTGGTGTAAGCCAAACAACTGGCCCTGCGTTCTTCCAGGCTTCACACGGTGGCGCAGGCACTGGCCAGCAACCGCCTTCAAGCTTTTCCCAGCAGAATCCAGGCTTTGCATTTGGGAGTGGGGGGTCTGCAGGACAACCATCAGGTAAGCACCCTGATGCTTGCTAGGTATAGCTTCTGGAGCCATGCTTTACCTAGGTGACAAAGCAGTGAATGTGGTGCGTCATGATCACTTCATCACCCTGTCGGCGCAACAGCTGAGCACGCACTGGCATCTTGGTCAAGTAAATCAATGTATGGGCTGCCAGAACCATCACTGCCTTTGCTATTGAACACGCACTTGGTATAGCAGGCAATATGTGCATCACCTCTCACTGCACATGTCATGTTTAGCATGCACCTGATCCCTGCTGGCTAAGCATGTTCCAACTGTGACTACTATTGAGGCAAGACTACAGAAAATCTGGCTAAGCCAGACGTTTACTGTAGTAAGCCTTCTGTTGTTCAGTAGAATGTGCAATGCAATTGAGTATTGATTCTGAAGCCTTGTGTTTGTGGCTAATGTTATCAGCTACCTTGGCGCAAGGCATGTTTGGAGGTGTTGATGCATGCTTGCAGGGTTAGCTACTGGACCAGGCCAAGCAGGCAGCCAGGCAGAGGCAGTGCAGCCAGCATTTCCACCACCAGCAGGCATCCCTTCTTTTACGCTGGGCGCTGCCAGCAATGAAGCCCGACCTGCCTCAGCACGTAGAAGGGTCACACTGAAAAGAAGAAATAGATAGCTCTGTAAGAACAGCTGCTAAGCGCACAAGTGATCAGGTTATTGGGGTGCAGCAGCAGTCAGCTTCAGAATGCAGTGGCTGCTGGCTGATGAGTTGCTTAAGTGAGTGCCTGATATGCCCTGATTGCTCTCTGATGGGCTTCGTTGGAGACACATGGCATGCATTTTGCTGCAATGTAAATGTTGTGCAGAGTGCTGCTATGCTTGACATCTGCTGCAAGACTGCGTATTGAGTCAAACATTTTCTTTGTTTCACATATTCACTATATGTGCTGAGTCTAAAAATGTCCTTCAGCAAGCCAACACTTGACCAAAAACATGCGTTGCTGGCCAGCAGCACGAAAGGCCACGACTATAATAAGACAAGTTGCATATAAGCTTCGTAAGAAATCCCCTAAAGCCCCATTGGCCAACTTGGGCCAAGCAGCTTTCGTTCGTGTGAAAGCTGCCTATTCAACCAATCAAGCCAGATGCTTTTTCTGTTGGAAATGGTGCTAAGAACTTTTCTGGCTCCATAGTTGCTTGTTTGCAATCTGTTGGGCAGCCCATGCCTTTAGGCAGGGGCGCTGTT